>Ga0075125_10000309_pt1 | contig 21539 bp, 25 predicted proteins | sample AntAceMetag02UKN_FD_69810 | JGI IMG/M metagenome (GOLD analysis project Ga0075125, IMG submission 69810) | Saline lake microbial communities from Ace Lake, Antarctica - Antarctic Ace Lake Metagenome 02UKN | ecosystem: Environmental > Aquatic > Non-marine Saline and Alkaline > Saline | place... | reverse complement strand
GACCTCATCGAACCCTTCTGCACCTATTCTACCCTGAAGGGTATAAAGGGCATTCAACGTGGCCGAAATGTCCACCATCCGATTTCCTGAACCGATCTTGCGTTCTGTCCATTTGGACGGGAATGCGGATATGGTGAGGGTTTCAATTTGCTCCTCGTCCATTCCACCGGTCTCTAGCGCCGTTGCCATTGATTCCCGGGCCGATTTGTTCAGGTCGATCCACTGCTTCCCGTCCCCAGGCTCCTCAACAGGGACGCCGTCATTATCCAATTCTCCATTGTACATGTGTTGTATCTCCTGTTTGGGTATTCTACCCATGATTGCCATACGGCGTATGGGTATATAAAGACCTTAATAATCGGCCCACTAACCGCCGATCCAGGCACAACGGTAGCCGTAGTAAAACCACATGAAATTTGCTATAGGAAAATAATTAATAATTTATACGCATAAATAATAAACTTAAAATGGATAGGGTTAAATAGGGGTAAAAGGATGTGTATTTGCGGAGGTTTATGTTGTGAAAAAAGCGTGTAAAGATCAATATGCTGTGCAGTACTACGATGGATCCTTGAAGATGTGGCGTGAGTACCATCAATCAAATCGTTTAGGGACAGACATATACTTTGGAAAAGGATTATGCTTACATGATGTGTATATAGAAGCACAACACACTTATCGATACGTGCGTGTGATCCGGAAAACATTGGTGGTTGTTGAACCGGAAACGATTAAAGATGTGTATACTGGAATTGAATAAGAGGTTGGTGAACATATGAACATTATAGATTTGATCAAGCGTGAGAGTACGGATCACAGTGTATTGCTAGTGAACCACAAAAGGATACGGGAATGCATCGAGGGCTTAAACCTGCGTGGGGGCATACAAACGGTTGGACACGGGTTCAAAGCGGATGTGTATGTGATGGGTGAGAGTGGGTGCACATTAATCCCGTGCATGTATGTTCCGGAGGATGAGGTCTGGTGCGTGGAACCGCATCAAATAGAGGGTGGTTTGAATGGATGAAGATACGCAGAAGTTGAATGATCATTTGATGAGCGTGATGGATCGTATGGACCACCTGGAGATGAAAGTGGTGAAGTTGAAGAGGAAAATAGATGAAGTTGGATGCGAGAAACCTGTGGATAATGTGGATCCATTTCAACCTGCTCTTGATTATAGTATAGATAAGATAATCCAAGAGGCGAAGAATAACAAGAATATATTCAATGTAACCCGTGATGGTTACAGAGTTGTATGCGTGCCAATCGAAACAGTTGAAATGAATGCTGATGAATATGCATATAAATTGTAAAGAATGATTATACGAGGCGATACTATGGAAAACAAAAAAGAGATTAAAAAGATGATCCCAACGCTGGTCCCTGTGCTTGAACCTGATCAGGTTTTAGTGGTCAAAGTTCCGACCCATGATCCCAATCTAAAAGGGTTCGGGGAGGCGCTGGAGTTCTGGATCCTGAACAATAAGAAGGAACAGGTGATTATGGTGCACCAGGACGTAGAGTTGCATGTGTGTAAACGTGATCAAGTGCAATTGGATAAGAATATACAGTTGCATGAAATATATCGTTGCCCATCATGTAATTCAATTAACACAACATTCACAGATAACGAGATATTAATTGGCAGAGCAAATGAAGAGAGGTTGAGATGTTTAGATTGTAAATTACTCTTCAGGCGACCAATTGGATCAAAAGAATGGTTTGCAGTTAAGGCGAGTGATTACAGTAAACGAGTGGGAGGATGAGGATGGTAGGTGTGGTATATCAGAGGCATCAGTGTGGAGGATTTGAGATGATTAGAAGGTTCATTTATAAATTGAAAATAAGATACTGGTATCTAGGGTTATGGGGTGTATTTAAATTCTGGAAGAAGCCAGTAATTGTAGTGCACTCAAATGCGGGAGAATTTCTTGACCAGTGGGAAAAGGTTATGGAAGAAGTGAAATGTGATTGGAAATATATACCAACATTGGAATGGGATGAAAATGAAAGCCAGTAAAGATGATCTTATCAAACTTGAAAGTTTGATTGAAAAGAATTCTCCTTTTATGCATTATAATTCTCTAAGTAAGCTACTTACAGTAAAGATGGGATATACAGTTTCAGCACAAAGGGTGCGTAGAATTGCAGAAAGATTACAAGTGAATTGAAGAACAATTAAGTGTGATTTATATGCTCACAGTTGGATCATTATTCAGTGGGATAGGTGGATTTGATATAGGTTTTGAGAAGGTTGGAATGAAGATAATATGGCAGTGCGAGAATGACGAATACGCTTCAAAGGTTCTGAAGAAACACTGGCCCGATGTACCGAATTTGGGAGATATAAAAGAGGTTGATTGGAATGAAGTTGAAAAACCAGACATCATCTGTGGGGGATTTCCATGTCAGGATATCAGCATCGCAGGAAAAGGTAAAGGAATACATGGATCAAGAAGTGGTTTGTGGTGGGAAATGCTTAAAACCATTAGCATTCTACGACCAAGATACGCAGTCATGGAGAATGTTCCAATGCTCACTCACAGGGGACTTGCAGAAGTGGTCGGGTCCCTTTCCGAGATCGGGTATGATGCGGAATGGAATATTGTATCAGCTCGATATGTTGGGGCCAACCACAGAAGAGATAGATTGTTTATCATTGCCTACCCCACAGGTAGCAGACAGTTGGGGAGGAAGTCTGACCAATGCGGGGGGGGATGTGAAGAAGTGGGGAGGAGTAAACAGTCTGAAGGGGATGGCAGAGAAGAGTATGTGGCCGACACCAAGGGCATTCATGTGGAAAGATTCTTCAACGGACAGAGGGAAGGGAAATCTGGGGGAAGTAGTTGGTGGGCAGTTGAACCCAACTTTTGTGGAATGGCTTCAAGGATTTCCTCAAGATTGGACAAAGATTTGATAGCTGATACCCATCTATGGGTATTAGGTGATTTAATTGCCAATGCCCATGAAACCCACACTCACAAAACATTGCCTTTATTGCAAGGAGAAAATGGAAAGAAAATTATACAAAAATGGAAGGTTGGAAGATCATGCAATATTCAAGCGAAGGAAATATTGCAACAGATATTGTATGGCACAAAGTCAGATAAAGGAGAACCCATCAAAGGCAGGCTGGAGGTGGAGAAGTGCAAAACTGAGAAAGGATCACTGCGAGAAATGTGGAACGAAGGAGAAATTGAACATTCATCATTTAGATGGAAATATAACAAACAATTTATCAAAGAACTTAATGACATTGTGCTCATCTTGTCACATGAGATGGCATTGGAGAAATGGAAAAATTATGCCGAAGAGATTATCGGATTGCATCGTTTGTGGTCAGCCTGCGAGAAAGTTGGATATGTGTCAGAAACATTATCAGAGATACAAGAAATATGGAAATCCATCACTTACGAAGAAAAAGTATGGCTCACAATATGTGCTTGTGGAGGACTTGGGATAGATATATGGATACCAATTACAAGAGTGGCTAATGGGGTTCCCTCCAGAGTGGACCGACTTAGATGCTTAGGGAATGCAATTGTCCCCCAGGTTGCAGAGTATATTGGTGAACAATTGAAACAACAAAATTCTAACAACCATACAAACCATTAAATACGTACTTACACATTACACGCACATAGCACATACTATACCACCACTACCCACACACTCACCTTCCACACCCTACACCCAATCATACGCACTTAAATACAAGTTAACCCAAACCTACCCTCTACATTATAAGTTAATAACTTATGTAAAATCTTACATAACTTATTAACTTATTATTGAACCTAATATACATTCCCCTCCAATCACTAATTATATATACGCCACTACACTCTACATTCATTTGTATCAGGGTGGATGTTTCAACCTCTGCATTCCTATCTAGTCTCTCTCCCACTCTGATACACCAGTTGTGGATACAATGAAAGATGCACAAGTAGAGCCTATAACCGCCCTTTTAAAAGGAGAAGTTAGAATAGTTGAACTAACTGCTCTTAAACCCAATCCAAACAATCCCAAGGATATCAGTAAAGGTAAACTGGAACGTTTGAGATTATCTTTAGGTGAATTGGGTTACTTGATCCCTATTCTAGTAAACAAGAGTTATCAGATAATAGATGGGCATCAACGTATAAAGGCGCTTAAAGCCGAAGGGTTTGAAAGAGTAGAGGTTAGGATAGTGGATCTCGATGAGGATAGTGCGTTACTTGCATTATTGGCCACGGATCAAACTTATGGTACCTTCGATAAGACCAAGAGACAGGATATAGTTAATCTACTTGAGTTGAGGGAAGCAAGGTTGGAGATACTGGCAGATTACATTAAACCCACTGATAAGCCGGATGAAGAGGATGAAGAGGAATCTGACCCAGATGTTAATGAGGTCACTGAGATTGAATATGGGGATGTGATTAAGTTAGGGAAACATATGCTTATATGCGGGGATGCAAAGGATCCGGATATATGGAAGAAACTTGGATGTGAACCATATTTACTATGCACTTCTCCCCCATACTTCAACCAACGCAAACAATATGCAGAGTGGAGCAACATAGAAGAGTACCTGACTGATATGGAAACTATACACAGGTTAGCCAATGAACATATGCTCGAAGATCAGATCCACGCAGTTAATATAGGAACTAACGTAGGCATCGATTTACCCTCCCTGTACTCCAATATGCTCGAAGGCATTGGTTTAACTTTCCAGGATCAAATCATCTGGAAGAAGGTAAACGCCACTTACAACACATCCCCGCGTAATGCACAGATACGCACGAATCATCTCTACTTCCCTGCATACCAGTGGGAACCAATTTACATCTACAAACAGGGTAAACGCCATAAATTCAACTCATTGGACACGAATGAAGTGAACGATTATTGCACGAATGTATGGGAGTTTGATATACAAGGTGATCGAACCCATCCTGCACCCTTCCCGTTAGAACTCCCGTTAAGGGTGGTTAAAGCATACACCTCACCAAATGATGTTGTATTGGATCCATTCATAGGCTCAGGTACTACCTTATTCGCATGTGAGGAATTGAACCGTAAGTGCATAGGGATCGAACTTATGCCGGAGTATTGTATGCTCATAATAAACAAGTGGAGAGATGCGCATGGGGAATGAACTTGTAGAGGACTACAGGCGCACGGAGATGCTCCCGGTTAAGAAGCAGAAGGCCCCTGGTAAGGATGAACTCAAGATACGGGATATAATAGAGGAGATGCAGACCACTTGTACCAACATACAAATTGCAGATAGAGCCTCAAAGAAGTTGAAAAAGACCGTATCGTACTCACGCATCCAGCGCATCAGACGGGATATGATGGAGGAGGAGAGGGTTGGTATGAAACAACTCACCTCATTCGATGCAGCACTAGAGGCAAGGTTGGAGTATCAAAGGTTGGAGAAAGAGGGGTGGAGGTTGTATGCTGAGATGGAAGGTATTGAGGATGTAGTTGAACGAGTAGAATCCAAGAGGAAGATGATCTCGGTTATGAGGGAGAGTAGAGAGGCCCAGGATCGTATGTACAAGATGGCTGGATTGCACAAGGAACAGATGCTCGTTGGTCACGTTAATATCACTGAATTAGAGGAGTACAAGAATGTTCAACAGGCGTTCCTATTGTATATTACACGGGTGATGGAATGCCCACAATGCGGTCATAAAGGGTTCTCACCTGAAGATTTCTTCGAGTTCATGGACACTGTAGCCCGTGATCCTCATTGGGTAGATCAATTCTACTCACGCACAGCCCAGGATAACTATGCCATGCGCCATTATGGTGATGAAGCCAAGGCACTCATAAAGGATGCTGAATTCGATGAGCAGAAAGAAGAAACTGGGTAGGCACAAGAAACCTGGTCCCAAACACGGATCAACTCAAACAGAGCATCTAACCAAATTAGATAGAGTGGACCAGATCAGGCACAGATTAACCGATTTAGCTGGATCGAACATGGTCCAATCCATGCGGGAGAGTTGGGAACTCACTAAATCTGGAATGGGTGAGGATATCAGTATTTACCTTAAAGCTGCAACAGAGGCAGCGAACATGGTGCATAAGACCCCCGCTATACTAGATAAGTATGCAATCAACATAGACAGTGGAACTGATCGGTATGCAAGTGTGATGCTCTCCCCTATAGATCAAATCCTGTACTATAGAGCAAATCCGTGGTTGGTTGCAATCCGTGTGATAGGGATCAAGAATCTAAACAAGGCCACAGCACTCGCATCACAGTTCAGAGGGTTTGATAGTTTCCAGAAACAGTTCCTCCGTGATGCACTCGATCCAAGGAAGAAGGATATGATATTCACCGCTTGCAGATCCGCAGGTAAAACATGGCTCACTTCCCTTGCAATGATGATTATGGTGTACCTAATCCCCTCCATGCGAGTTATGATCGTATCTGGGTCAAAGGAGCAATCAGATAACTTATACAGGTACTTTATTGATATGATTGCAAACACCTATTTCATGCGATTGGTTAAAGGAGATCCGCTTAAAACACGGACAGAAACGATTGCAGGTGGCTGGGTTCGAGCGTTCCCTGCATCCCATAAGGCCGTGCATGGGCCTAGACCTGATATAGTGATCTGTGATGAGGCGTGTAAGGCAGACAGCGATATCATACTAGCTGCGTTCTCTGCTGCGATGTCCGCACAGGATCCAAAGTTTATTGTGATGAGCACTCCGGATAGTATGGTCCATGTGTTCTATGATTGGCTTGTAGAGGCATGGGATCAGCAGAAGATGACCCCGGTGGAGTTGTCAAAGATACCCGTGAAATGGACACTGTATGAGAGAACTGCTTTCCAGTGCAGGTGGATCACACAGGATGCGATTGATAATCTGACTTATATGTATGGTGGTAAGAACACCCATGAGTACAAGATATATGTTCTAGGCCAACCTGCCCCGGCGGAAGGGTTGGTATTTGATGAGGAATTGATACATGAGCAAATGATAAAGGAACTACCAAAGACTGTTAGAATGGACTTCGAGGATGAAATGGGTGCAATGGTAACGGATGAGATCGAAGCGGAGTATTCTTTCTACACCACAGGGCTTGATGCTGGTGGTAAACACCCTTCCGCGATAGTGGATGCGTGTGAGGATCAAGTAGGGAATGTGTATATAATTGGTGATGAGGAGATACGTGCTAGAATGGGTGATGATCCGATTATAGATGCAACTTATGTGCATGCGAGGGAGAACTGGAGCAAGGTCTGGGCAGATGCAGCACCCGTACAATACTTTTTGAACAGGAAGTTGAGGAAGAAGTTGCAGGAAGATAATCTGCCTGGACTGTCGATACTGCCGTTTAACAAGTTCAAGGGACCGATGATCTCCGCAACAAGGGGTTTGCTGGAAGCGCGTATGTTGTTCTTTATAAAGAGGAAGTGTGAGAGGTTATTGAACCAACTCCTAACTTATTCGTACAGTGAAACAGAAGGAAACGAGATGCCACAGAAGGGTGATGACGATCATGTGGATGCGTTCATGTGCACGGTTTGGCCCCATAGGAACACTTATCTAAACAGAAAGTATAAGAAGGCCACAAATAAAGTATATAACCTTGATGAGCACCTTGAGGAGATTAACCGGGATCCATTCCTGGAAAGGCCAATAGAATTAACTAGATGATACAACTATATGGAAGTGATAACCATGTCTGTTCTAAGCGCATTCAATCGCACTCCCGCTCCACTCCATTTTGATGATGGCCGGATCGCCTCAGTAGGCAGACCGAGAGATGTTCGATCTGGTGTACCCGTACACGAACAGGAGCGCATGTATGCCCTCCCACGTCACCCATTAGCGTTCATAACCATGTACCAGGGTATGTATATGAACCTACCCTGGCGGTTCGCAGTAGAGACTAAGACGAGTGAGAAATACAGGCGACAAATTAGAGTTGTTTCAAACTTCTCTGCCAAGTGCAAGAAGTGTGGTGCGGAATTGCAAAAGGTTTCACCGGAGCAATTGTGTCCAGTGGAGAATGAGGATGGATCGCATTGTGGCGGTGAACTCAGGCCCCCGAGCAGAAAAGAGATTGATAAGTCCGAGAGACAGTTGAAGTCTGTGAACATGAACGGTGAGAGTTTGTGTGATGTGTTTGAACAGATCGAACCGGATATCTGTGTAGCGGATGAAGGGTACCTGATCAAGCGTAAGGATTATGTGATGGATAAAAAGGGTGAAATCAGGTACAGTAAAATCAAGGAAACAGTGTGGGGATCCCCGATTGTGATGCGACCAGTGGTGGATCATCGGACGGGAACCCCAGGTGGAGTGTATTATGTATGCCCCACCAAGCACCGTGGAGATGTGGATAACCTGGTATGGAGACAGCAGGACACGGAGAAGATGGGTCAGGCACAAGTGGAGGCGGGGAACTTCGAAACCTCGTGGGATGCGCCTCTATGCAAGAAGTGCTTGAAAGAGGGTAAAACAGTAAGAATGCAGGATGTTAAATTCGTATCGATCTTCCATGAACGGGGGGAAGTGGAGAACTATTACATTGAAGGTGAGGTCGCTCACTGGCATGAGCATATGAAGAGCCACACATTCTCTGTGCCCCCTGCTCTAACTCTATGGGTGTCCTCCTCGATCATAACGTATAAGGATGCATACATCAGGGATGCATACTACAAGCAGAGGAAACCGAGAGGTGCACTAGTTGTGAACACTTCCAACCCAGATGATTTCATGTCCAAGTGGGATTCGATCATGGAACAGGTCAAGAAGGACTGGCATCATATTCCGATCATCCCGGTTGAACCCGAGCCTGGGATAAGTGGTGCAGGGTCGAACAGGATTGCATGGGTGGATTTCATGGGCACTATGCAAGACCTCGACTACAAAACTGTCCGTGATATCTATGAACGGCAGATATACATGTACTACGGTATCTCTAGTGTATATGCAGGGATCGAGGGTGGATCCTCTGCCAAGGCTGCATCCGAGGATAAGTTGCTGGTATCGAATCATAAGATGGAACGATCCATTAACGTTACCAATAAACAGTTATTCAAACTGGGTTGGGAATACGGTTACAGGGATTCCCACTGGGAGATTTCTCCCCCAGAGGATCGGGACCAACTCAAACTTTTACAGATCGACACGCATAAGATCAATAATGCTCAGATGATGGAATCATTGGATTACACGGCCATGTATGATCATAAGACAGGTGAGTTCGCATTCAGGCCCGATCCAGTTAAAGAGGCTAATTCGCTGACTAATCTGTTTGGAACGTTCTCTGCGATCATCCAGGGCACACAACCACAGCCCTCGATGGAACCGGAGAAACCTGAAGTGAGTGCCAAACCTGAGGTGGATAGTGCAGAATTCACAGGTACTTCAACTGAGTTGGATAAGGATCTGGGAGACAAACGGATGCATGAGGGCGACACAAAACCCACTCCAGCATCCAAGAAGGGTTCACAGGGTCAGGGTTATTTCGCTCCTGATGGTGCAGGACCATTCGAGACAAAGCAACAGTTGGGTGGATACCAGCGCACGAGGTCCACAAACAGTTCGAGTGCTGGCGGTGCACCACCTGGGACACAACCTGGAGAGATGCCTGGTATGGAGCTACAACTTGATCCGGATGATTACAGGGAAATGCTTAAGATCGCAGAGGATGAGAAAGTTGTATCGCATTCTACGATAAATATGTTCAAGAAGGTGATTGACCTTGCCGAAAGAAAGTTGGCAGAGAACCCTGCTCCGGACCCGACCGGGCAGCCAAGCCCCGAAGCGAATGATGGCGCAGATGCAGGCGGATTATAAGGACGCAGCTAATTATATTCGCCCGAAGTATGCCAGCGTTACTATCAAGACCAGTAAACGTAAATGGAATCTTGATAAGTATAAGAATGCTTATGCAGATGTTACGAGGGAAATTGCAGAGTGTATAGTGGAAACGTATCAATCTTATTTGAAGAGCACGGATAATAAGAATCCAGCAGGTACCTATCACAAGTATCCTGCTATGGGCAGGGGTGAATCTGATCCATCCTCATTGTTCAATGCACTAGTAGTTGGTAGGAATCCAGACAATCCGACTGGGAGCACGGTAGAAGTGTGTAATGAGGTATGGTGGTATCAAGAGTACGGGTTCAAGATGAACAGTATGCCATCAAGGAGAGTGGCAGAGAAACTACTTGATTGGGCTGTGGATAAGGGGTTCCTCGAACAACTTAAGAGTGGGGAAGATAGAGAAGAACATGGTACGCGAGCGTACAAGAAGTTTAGATTCAGGAAAGCGGTTGGTGCAGCAAGATTAACCGGGTACTATAAACCAGTTACAGAGTATGATCTGCAAAAGGAGCGCATACAAGGTAGAAATCCTGAGATTGAAAGGATTATGTGGAAACTCGCAACAGCCGTGTATGTAAACTCCCGCGAAGAGGACAACAAACGTTTGTTCCTCACCCTGGCTTACCATAATGTTATGAGTGATAGGGAACTGATAAAGAGGATTGAAATCGATCAATTAACTAAACATGGACTCAGGTAACTGTTATATACTTCTCGTAGCAATACATGACCAATGCGTCAAGAGTTAGAAGATGGCACTATCGTCGAGAAAGGTGATGATGGCTCGTTCACAGTAACCGCTTGGGGTTATCCTCAAGTTAAAGATAAAGATAATCAACGGTTGCCAGTGGATGAGATCATAAAAGACACACCGATGATGATGGCGCATGAACCCAAAATCCACTTGCACCACACTGACACTGAGGTTGGAAAGATTTTAGATGTGTGGAAGGCTGATAAAACACTCAAGGATGGATCCAAAGTACCGTCCCCTAGAGTTAAGTATTCGTTGTATGGAGATAGGCGGTTCCATAAAGCAGTTAGGAGAAGGGTAGAGAGCAACGATCTTGGTATGGTTTCTATCAAAGGATATGCTTATGGTAAGCCCACTTATGAGAAAGATGGAAATGGAATGGTAGAGGTTCCACACGATCTTGAAGTGGTTACTTATGCATTATGCGGTGAGGGCGCACGGAACCCTGAAGCATATAATGATAGTGTGGTGGTGGATGGAAAGGAACTCAAGAAGTCAAATGATCTTGAGTTGCTAGGGAATGACGATTTTCTAAAGGAAGTGCAAACTCACATGAAAGATGGTCTGTCATACAAACAGGCTATGAGTATGGTAAAGGAAACGTACTCGGATGAGATGCATAAGGCGCTGATAGACGAATGGGATGAGTTAGAGCCTCAAACACTAGAAAAGATGATAAAGCATGAAGGCAATAACTATGTCGTTTACGATTCAAGTAAAAACATACAGAAGGATGATACGATGCCGGACGAGCTTGAGACAATCAAAAAAGAACTTGAGAACCTAAAGGTAGCAAACGAAGCTACTGTAAAGGAGAATGAGGCCATTGTCAAGGAGCGTGACGGCCTCAAGGACGAACTGGAGAAGGCCAATAAACCCGAGGATCCACCTGCTGACCCGCCTAAGAAGGAAGTCAAAAAGGATATTGAGCCTGAAACACTCACCAAGGAGAGTGTGCTTGAATTGATTAAAGCAGATAGAGCAGAGTTCAGAAAGGAACTATTCGCTGACCCTGCTGCGATCATGAAGGAACTTGGGTTCGAGAAACATGAGGGAACTGCCCAGGATATGTCCTCATCGTTCAAGGAATTCACCAAGTCCCTGCAAGCGGGTGATGGGAAAGAAGTAGATCAGGACGGACTTCAAATGTTCGCTACTACAATGGACATGGCAAAGAGCGCCCAGATGAACTCGGATATAGATGATATCCCCACACAGGAGCAACTGATGAAGGCTGCTCAAGAGGAATCATATGGCATGACTGGAGGTGTCTAAGATGACGGAATGGACAGCAGACGATAGATCACTGTTGAATACTAGAGAGAAGTTCATCAAGGCATACGGTAGGGAGTTCGGAGAGTTGGTGTTCGCCAAGGCAGATGCACCACTCACAACCGGCACAAGCGGGAACCTTTACCAGTTGCTCGGTGCGAAACTGTGGATGCAGTTGAACACGGAACAGAACCTCTTCGCCATGTTCAAGTCTGAAGCATGGGGAACCAACGCAGATGGTTGGGATGGATGGAGGGTGGTTACTGATTATCCCTCTCCCAAGGGAGTGTTCATGGGTGAGATGGACAACCTCGCTGATGATGTGATATACGGGTTCGATCAACTATTTGATAAGCCGAAAACCGTGGACACCAAGTTCAGCAACACAGAACTCGCATACAGGGAAGCACGAAGGCGACAGGCTGTCATGTGGAACGAGTATGTGAAGATAATGGGTCTAGCCCATAAACTGTTCCTGTGTGAAGGACTTGCAGTTGAGTGTGGAGATAATGACGCTACAACGGATTTCAATCCGATAGATCAGCTAATCTCCAACTACGATGAGTTCACCAACTGCGCAACGATCAATGCAAAGGGTGATGCGGCTTCCAAGTTCTACCAACAGACCGTTGATAGATCAGGAGCAGCCGGGTACTCGGATGCTTATGTGGATCACAACTCTGAGGTCCTGAGGCAGTTCACCATCTACACTGCGGATGATCTCATCAAAGGTGTGCGGGAACAGTGCGGTGTCTACGACACCAGTGGATATGCGTTCCTCACCGGGATCGACACAATGACCAGGTGGAAGCAACTCGCCAGGCCACATAAGATGTTCACGAATGAGAAGTTCGCGAATGTTCCTGGGGCTGGACTGAGACAGGTTTCCGGACAGGGGTTCGGGTTCTCCATGAACCGCTACGACAACATCCCGATCCTGGCCTCAAAGCACATCACGGATGCACTCAGACCGGCAACGGGGCTTACCCCGATCTATCTGATCCATCTCCCCGACATCACATTCTGGGTGGATGTACCCACAGTGTATTATGAAAGGGGAATGCAGGGCGGAGATGATATCTACCTCAATGCTCACAAGGTTGTGGGACTGTATCACACGATGGGAAACCTGCACGCATACAAGTTCCTTACTCATGGGAAAGCAAGGGATCTAAAAGAAGTATGATAGGAGGTTGAACGTTTGAAGAAAAAGGACTTGAGACTGGAGGATACATACGTAGAAACAAAGAACGTTGGAAACAAGACGTTCAGTAATGTGAAAGCTCATCAGGTGATCGCTGTGAACCATAGCTCCAAGAGAAGGGTTATGGTCCACATGGATCGCAGGTACTGGCTGACCCCTCACGGGTTCTCATCCGTACCTGAGAGTATAGCAATGGAGTTGTATGATGAAGAGGAGATCACAATCTTGTCGATGCAAGAGGCCCAGAAGTGGATCAAGATGGCCAGGGACACGGCGATTGAAGCGAACAAGGATATCCTTGAATACAACAAGAAAGCTACTACACACAACAAGAAACATAAAGGGCTAAATAGTGATAGTCCTATGATATGGCCGATCAAGAAATGGAGGCATGTGGAAGGAAACTCCCCTTACCAACATTTTGTGAACAGAAAGATGAAGAAAGCGAGAAAGAAAAGGAAGTGATGAAAAATGGTATTTGTAAGTCCAGTAACAAGATCAAAGGGTCTTGGTCTAGGTTGGCTTCAGTTGATCGAAGGAACATGGGACGCTGACTCGGTTACAGTCGGAAAGGTTGATCTAACAGCGTACATCTCAGATGTATTGATGTACGGGTTTAACACATTGACTGGAACGGGGGTCACTCTCGATGGTATGAACCTTGATACCAACATGACCACGGCAGCCAAAGGATGCATCTCAATTGGTGCGTGCACGGCCAATGACACGGGACAGTTCTGGGCCATTGGACCTAAGGCAGTATAAGGATGGTGTACATACCTATGGCATTCACGTATGGTGAGCTTGAGGATGTGGATACTTCCCGGTTGGGCAATGGTACACTGGTAAGGATCGGGTGGTTTAAATCCACCGGAGCCAGCACTGGTGGTACGATCAAGACCGCGATGAAAACAGTGTATATCCTCCTCATTCAAATACATGCGATTGCAGTAGGTGGTGGACCTGTCGTGAACATGATCACCGGTGATGTTGAAGTGGCGATGAACGGAGATATAATAATCGTGACAGATGCAGCAGCAGTCGGAAGATGGTTGATAATGGGAGTGTGATTAAAAATGGCATTTACGCAAGGTGTATTGAGGGATGTGGCCGGAGAAGGCACTCCAGTCGGATTATCTTTCTATTGCAGAGTAGGATGGTTCAAATCAGCAGGTGTGACAACTGGTGAGATCGAGACAGGGTTCCCGGTTTGTTACTTCTTGTTCATCCAACCACATGCAGCAGCAGTTGGGAATGATCCGGTTGTGAATGAGGTTGTGGGAGATGTGACCCAACCCATGAGTGGATCGGTCACTATCATCACTGATGTAGATGAAGTTGGAAGATGGGTTGCATTCGGAATATAACGGTTCAGTCTACCATATACCCCTGGGAGCGCTGAGAAGCGTTCCCTTTTTTTAATAATGATGGGAAACTATTATTATTCTAGTGTCGTATATAGTAGAAGGTAAGGATAATGGCGAATGAGTATTGCACCCCTCAGGATATCAGCAAATGGATGGTTCTAAAGAAGGATCCGTGGCGAGATACATCTGCCAATGCTGATGCAGTCCAAGCAAATATTGATATGGGTAATCTCATTATACATTATGACGCTGGGGATATAATCCGGATAACTGATGATGATACCCCGATTGGTGAATATCTAACTATATTGAGTTTAGCCGGTACAGTCGTAACATGCACAACCAACCTCGTTAATTCCTACACCACTGCCAAACACTCTAAGATCCAGAACCAGTCACATTTCACCCCTGAGAGTGAGCCGAATAAGGCAGACATGGTCAATATGATCAACATGAACCAGGATATCATTGACCGGGATCTGCACACTACCTACCTGCAAGATGGTAGATTAATCACAGAGGAACTCACACATATACTGCGAGCAGGTAGGGATTTCCCGTATTATTCCATGCCGATGCGGTATGGGTTCAACAAGGAAGATGCACTCGTTATGAAGAAGTGCCCTATCATGCCAGTGGACCGATCAAAGGGTGATCAGTTGTGGTTGCAGTGGGGTGAGGATTGGAAGGATGCTCTGGATCCTGTGAACGATAGGCTGATCTGGGATGGGGAGATCGAGACTATTGTGGATGATGAGGTTTTATCCGCAGCACTCCCTATAACATCCACACTGGCACAGAACCTCAGGATAAGCGGGTTCCTGCATTGGAAGTTCAATACACATGCTCAAATAACTGCATACACGCTGGAGATTATAGGCGTGAAGATGGATGGAACGAGTGACACGGAAACATTCAGTGAAGGGGATGATTGGGAAGGTTGGACCACGAATGCATACCAATCCATAACTTCTGTTAAACTCACCGCCCGTACCGGGACAGGTGTGGGTGATACGTTCAAGTGTGATACTCAACCAGAGAAGTCCAGGTTGGGCAACGATTATGATCTGTGGATTGTATATAGACTTGGACACATTTACCATAAAGGTGATACGATTGATCCTGGGTTCTGGACTACCAAAGTGGTATATAGATATGGCTGGTATCACCAGGAAGGCGATCAAATCTTGGGGGATTTGAAGAAGATTTGTATCCTGCGATGTGCAATGGATATACTTGGGAATGAACGGTATGCAATGAACCTAGTAAGTGCCGGGGATCTTACGAATGAGAAAGTAAGTTCACAATTGTCAAGATGGGAAGCCGAATACGAGAAGACCATTGCGAAAAGGAGGCAGTCTCCAATTTATAGGAGGTATGAGTAATGGGAGATTTAACTGTTGGAGGATTAACTTTGAATGAGCATGAACAACGGACTTACATTATAGTCCAAGAAGCAGTTAAAGAGGCTATAACTCCCATAAACCATGAACTCCACGGTAAAGATGGACACAATGGGTTGCAAACGAAGGTCCGTGTGAACACTGATGGAATAATCTATAACAAAAAAATGGTCTTTGCTTTATACGGTTTCATCGGGACAGCGGTGGTCGGTGTTGTGATAGGGGTAGTTACTTATATTCTGACTTGTATTCGATAATATGAGGTTGATGGTAGAGGTTGGTAAGCAGACGCATGAGGAGCATGTGAAGGTTGAGAAGAGGCTTAAAACTAAAAAGGTCTCACATTTGAAGAGGATTGGCAAGCACAGACGTAGGATGGATATGTTGCGTGTATTGTATTGGAAGCGTAAGTATGATAAACGGTTCATGTTTGAGGAGCCGAGGTTTATAGAGATTTGCTATGAACTCAATACACCTGCCAAACTGTTTGCATTCTGTTCATCTTATTTCACTGTTCGAGAGGATCCACATCAACCGAGAGAAGTGCGGAATGTGAATGAGATCATGATTGCCCGTAACATCACTCAAAAGGAACTGGTCTATTTCATGTGCTCGGTTATGCATAAGAACAAACTGAGAGTGCACTGGTTTGTGATCGGGTACGTGAACGGGAATATGCTCCCTGTGTGTGCGGTTATCCAGAATTACGTTACTATCACTTTATCCACCGTGTACAAAGTGCACATTGGGGACCAGGGCGATATCATGCGAGATTATTATCCCGATGGTAATAGTTGGAAAGTGATGTCCTGGGATGGGCGGAAAGTGCTCATGTCTTACATTGAAGGTAGATCGGAGTATGGTGATCCAGACCTCATGATCTATGACGAACATTACTGGGATAAGAACCAACCTCTAGTAACATCGCTCATGAAACAGATGAAATTGTTTAATAATGGGGCGTATGGGGAAGGGAAGTATTAATATTAAGATACTTCTATTGGGTACCAGTGATTATATGGCCTATGTTTTTGTAAATGACATCCGTGGCGATGTACAGGCTGACGATGCAACTGTTCTTGTTGATGCTACAACTAAGAAAGGAGTATTCGCAGGTGGTGCTGATACTGCTACTATATCGATTATGTACCATGAACATTGAGGTGAAATAAATGAGTGGAAGTGATGCTACCTCGCACGGTGACGGGTTGAAAGAACTTAGTGATCTAAAGGATACGGATTTGACTGCTATTGCTGACAATTATATCCTCAAGTATAATGCTGCAACTGGATTGTGGGAATGTGAGGCAGGTGTGTATGTTGATGCAAATGCTATCCATAATAACGTGGCTGGAGAGATAAACGCACTTGGCGATCTTGTCCCTACTGTACTTGATGAGATCATAATAGAGGATCAGAGCAATGCATGGGCTAAAGGAAGGTGTCAGATATCTGATATAGTTGCCCTTGCTGGTGGAGTTATCTGGACTGAAGCAGGTGGAGAGGTTTACCCCACAACTGGAGCAAATGAGATAGTATCCACTGGCGGTTTGACTATACAAGACTCAGAGACTCATCCGCTTACTATTGAGAATGATGCTGGAACTGAGAGTGGGACTATAATAAGAGAAAATGAACTTTTTATAATAGATAGTGGGGCCGGAGCCCACTTATCATGTAGGGTGAATGCCAATGCCTATTTTTATACTTCTACAAATAAAGTTAATTTCAATAGGTCTATTGTAGCACGTATTTCCGAAACTTATCCCATTACCATTGAAGATGATACATCAGCAGAAGAATCCACTATCTACCGTTCCCTAACTGACCTTGTAATCAATGCAGGGACAGGTGGCGGTATATCTCTACTTACGCTTGATGATGTCACTGTGAAACTAGGGGATGCAGCAGGAGCGAACTATTTCCAGATACTTGATAGTGCAAGTGCTGTAGTACTCCAGATAGACAGCAATGGAGTTATCTCTGGAGGTGGGACAGCAGTAGCCATTACCTCTACTACAACCATTACCAATACACTTGGAGATAACGCTGGAGCACAGTCATTTATTATAGAGGATAGCGATAATGCAGACCGCTTTACTATCAATTCAGATGGAGACACTGACTGGACATTGGAAGCTGCGGGTTATGTACTGATTGATGCCGATACCACTGACCATACAGCAGGGTCCATATTCACTGTGAACGCTGGTATAAACTCCGCTACTGTTGATGTTGTGGATCTCAACATAAACGTAGGCACTGCTCTATCCGCAGCAGAAGTGGTTACTGGTATTAATATTGCTATTGACGGAGATGGTGCTGATAATGCTACCTCCATCATTCAGGGTATGATACTCACCAATGGTGGCACTTCCACTGGTATCAATAGAGGGTTGACATTCTCTGCGAACTGGGATTATGAGATTTACTGTGACAGTGATTTCAAGATAGGGCTGGACACCGCAGACGGGACTACCAGCTTTGAGATTTGGGATAGCGGGGATGCTAAGGTATTTGAGATAGACAGTGATGGAGTTGTACAGGGGACACTCGCAGGGTCAGAGTTTGAGACTGCTAACGACTGTGCTTGCCCTGTCCTCACACTGGACCAGAATGATGTAGATGATAGCTTCATTAACTTTGAGGGTAGCAATGGGAATGGGGCTGCACACTCTGTAAATGATTATACGACTGGAGCAACCCTTCAGAAACAGGTTCAAGTGGAAGTGAATGGTACAACTTACTGGGTGAATATATACGATGCAGCAACATCCTGAGGTATTATAATGAACATGAAACCGACACTCGACTTAAACGTTTTCACCGACCTTGAGATAGTGAAAACCAGGCTCGGGATGCGGAAATATAATGCGAGAATGATAGCACCTAAATTGTCCCGTAAAAGCGCAGATCAGATCAGGCGGAAATGTTCAATGGGGAAGATATCCAATACAATTAATAATGTAATGCTACTCACACATTTGATTAAGATCGCTGGTGGGGTGAAGTTTAATAATGGTGTAAAGATTGCCTGTGAAGGTGCAGGAGATTCATTTGAAGTGTTCCATGAGACATGGGATTCTGCTACTGCTGGTGATTATGCCAGTACTGCAACCATACCGAATACAGATGAAGCTACATGGATAACTGGTTCTGGTGCATCTCCAAATGTGGTGACAATTGCGAGTAACTATGCAGATTTAAAACCATCAACGGCATTTGTTTACTTGAATAATTTAGCGGGATTTGGTCCAACATCTGCTACAAATTATCAGGTTAGATTGAAAGTGAATATGACTGGTGATGACTTTTATATAACAATTGATGATGGATCATCTACAAATCAATGTCTTAAAGGTCACTATTACCCAGGATCAGGTTACTGTTATATCAATGGAACCCTTCACAATCCAGGTCAGTTCACAGAAGGTAGTTGGTTTTATATTGATATTGAAATAAATCATGCCTCTGGGACAGTTATGATATGGCACGATGATACCCTTATGGAAAATGGAACAGCGTGGGAAGCCGGAGATACTGCGTCACAAACCCGTATCAAATTTTATGGTGACGGAACAAGTTTTAAAGTGGACGATGTAATAGTTGGGCATGGGGTATTCACACATTAAGGTGGTAAAATGATACGAAAAATGAGTGTATCGGGACTTGTCTTGTTATTAGTAATTGCATTGATGGTTGGGATGCCTGTATTTGCCATTCCAAAATATAAATATGAGTCATTTAAGTTCAAGTTTGAAGAATATCATAAATATAAAATAGCAAAGTATGAAAATGAACATACAACTTATCTTAGTAATAAACAGATATTAGATTATTTGGAAGGTACGAAAAGGGAATTAATTACTGGTGAGACAGTGGAAAGAATGTTATCTCATTTACCTTTATTTATAAGAAAACAGTCAGTTGGTCCAAGAAAGATTATAAAGTACTCGATGCGAGTGTATAGATACACAAAGAACGTCCTTCCCAGGGAAATTAGACAAAATGCAAAAGGACTATTGAAGAAGTTCAAGAAATATCAATACCCTATTTACGGGGTAATTGTAGTTATTTTTGTAATATCGCAATCATACGAATCACTTTCCATTACACCATTCATGTTCGGTGCAACTATTTCTATTGATAATGATATAGGTAATGATGATTATAATGGACTTAGCAGGACAGATGATGGTGGTGGAGTTGGACCCTGGGCTACATTGCACAATATAGAAACATATGGGTCATCCCCTGGCGATGTATTTGAAGTCAAGCGGGGAACAACAGTGCCAGGCGAAGTTGCTCTAATATTTGCTCATTCTGGAACAAGTGGCAATAGGGTTGTTTATACCGCTTATGGTGCAGGTGCTATTCCAATAGTAGGTTTTGCTGGCAGTGGATATATGCAGATAAATGGTGATTACTGGACTATGGAGTACTGGGAAATTAACGACACAAGTGGTAGGGGTATTGTGTGCAACGATCAGTATAATCCACACCACGATTTCACACTCCAAGAATGTCGATTTATTGATACCGGGAGACAAGGGATAATCCTTGAGAAGTTTAATTATTTCTACGATGTATTAATTACTGATAACTACTTTAACAATTGCGGACAGGCGGCTGGCGGCGGTGCAATTGCATTGACTGGAACAGGAACCGTAATTAAACCATACGATATTGAAGTATCGTATAATACTATGGTGGATAATCATGGAGATAGCTTCACGATGCATGAAGGCGATAGTTTACCCGATAACACAATTGGTGCAGGATGTAAAATACATGATAATTATGTTGAGGGTGGGTTGTCTGATAGCTATGATCTCACTACTGGTGTAGATGCTAAGTTCTATAACAATGAAGCGACAACAGGGGCAATAATGGAAGTTATGACAGACCATAGCTGGAACGGTGAAATATACAGAAATTATATTCATGGTTCGTTGAATACTAATGGACATCTTTCAATCATAACTCCAAATGTTACTGCATGGGGGAATTTAATTATTGGGAATAATAGGGGTAGTACTCTATTCAATATCATTGACAGCAATGCTAATGGGTTTGATGTTACAGATATAAAAGTAATAAAGAATACATTCATTTGGAATGGAGAAACGTATAATGTTCGTTTCTCTAATCATGGACATTTTGCAAACATGGAATTTTCCAGTAATATTGTAAGCTATATTACTGGGTCTGGACCAACTTATCTGGTATATTTTAGTACTGATGATGCAAGTGTTTCTGGGTTCACTATGGACAATAACGTATGGGGTCCAGATACATTTAGTTGTTATGATAATGGTAATGTCCGTAATTGGGCATATTGGACAGGAACACTTGGTTATGATGCGCACGGGGTGAATGCTGATCCACTGTTTATAAATCGAGTAGGTGGTGATTATCATCTTGATACTGGTTCACCTGCATTAACACTCGGTCCAACTACTGGTACTTATCACCCAGATTTAGATGGAGTGAACTCACAGAATGATGCTGGTTGTTATGACTTTGCTAGTCCTCCTCCACCAAATAGAATAGAGTTCCATAATGTATCGCTTACAAATGTAGTCATAGAGAATTAGGAGGTTGAAAAAGTGGAAATGAAAAAGATAACGGTGACGAATGAACGGATAGTGAACATGCTGAATGGGCTTATACGGTTTGGGGAT
>Ga0075125_10000308_pt1 | contig 21557 bp, 26 predicted proteins | sample AntAceMetag02UKN_FD_69810 | JGI IMG/M metagenome (GOLD analysis project Ga0075125, IMG submission 69810) | Saline lake microbial communities from Ace Lake, Antarctica - Antarctic Ace Lake Metagenome 02UKN | ecosystem: Environmental > Aquatic > Non-marine Saline and Alkaline > Saline | place... | reverse complement strand
AATACAATACTGAACTCTTCTTTTAAATGCTTCTCCTTCATTACGATATACCTTAATAACCATACTATTCTCTTTACATCTTCCACAATAATATAATTTTCTCTTTTTCATTTGTCTATTTAACTCATTAACTCTTCAACAAAATCTTTTGCTTCTTTTAACCCTATATCTGCAACCATTCTTACTGCTTTTATTTGTTGAAATTTATCTCCTTGATGTTTCATTAATTCTTTCACAACTTTTTTACTAATAAATGTTTCTCTAACTTCTACCGTAATAGGAATTTGTGTTTCCATTTCACACCTCCTTATTTATACAAATAATTTTTCCATTTTATTTTTACTACTATTATTTCTAACTGCCTTTTTCCGATTACACTTTACTGCTTTCGCTTTACAATTATCTACAACTGTTCTACTAAACGGTTTCCGTCTTACAGATAGTTTATGTTTCTTTGCTAAACACTCTAACATGAAATAACTAAAATAAATCTCTTTCTCTGCTACATCCCTTCCATTATAAGTGCTTCTCCTATCTACACTCGGTTTAACCTTTCTTTGCCACCTTTTCTGTAATGGTTTCCTACTTGCTTTACCCTTATACAATCTTTTCTTAAATGTTCCTCTTAATGTATCACTATGACGAAGTATAATCTTATCGGTGTAGTTTCCACAAGTCAGGCACAATAGAACTGGGTGTTTCTCACTCGCATAAACTACCTTTGATAATTTCATAAGTTCTCTCCTTTACTATTCATCAAGGTTTCTTATAAACTTACTAAAATCTACCAATTCAACAGATATATCTTCTCCCATATCTAAATCATATGCTTTCTTGCCACCTGTATATTCACAAGCATTACCATACTGTGTTTCATATACTCCTGATTTAAACATTGAAAACCTCCAATTCCTGTTGGGCTTTTGCTTTCACCTTATCTAAATGCCAACAATGTTTATGAGTTCTCCACCCACGACAAGAACAATATACTTTTCCATCACTACCTATCCTAACCTCGTGAAATACACTCGGATTACTACTACTTTGAAACCTTTGTATCACCTTTTTCTCCGTCTTTACCTTTTTCATTTTATCTCTCCTTGTGGTTTATATCTTTCTATTAGATTCCCATCTAATATAATTCCACATCTATTATCAGGTGTTGTGAAACTCCTATTGATAGCCACAATAGAATCAACAAACATTTTTAACTTTTCCAACTTTTCTGGTGTTACTCTTACTTTAAGTTTAGTTTTCATCTTCTACCTCCCTTGTTATATAGTTATGAATTTAATAACCTTACTTTCCATATATGCTAATTTAACATATATGTTTCCATGTCCTTCCTTTGTCTTACTAATCAACTTTTCTAATGCTTTAATCTCTTTAGGTGGAATATAACCATTCCTTTTACATACTACCCACCATACATTTCCATCTTTCCGATAACTTATTATGTCTATTGGAGTTCTACTACCCACACTCCTGTGAGTGAGAATTGAGCCTTTGTTCAGTTTGTATTGGCTTCGCATCTCAAATTTTGTACCATTGGAGTAATTCTGCCAACCTTTTTCTTGGTTTGTCATTTTTTCTCCTTTATGTTAAAGAACAGTATTATTTATCCTATAATCATAATACTCCTTGAACCTTTCGGTGTCAACTTCTAAATTAACGGATAATTACGGACTAAATTCAGGCTATAATAGGGTATTATTTCACCGTGAATAGATAATTCTATATAATTACTATTATACTATAATAAGAGTGAATAAATCAATTCTAATAAGAAACAAGGTTAATTATTCCTTTTACTGTATTGCTTTCACCAGGGAGAATAAGGGTGGATAATAGATTAGAATAACGATTAAAAATGTTTCTAACTATAATGATATAAATAACCTATAATAAAAGAAGTCTTATATATACTATGCTATCATATAGAGAGAAGATAAAGCAATGTATAAAGGGAAGGGGGAAAGGATAAAAGGGGAAGTATGTAGGATAGTAAGTTAAGAGAAAGGTAGAGGGAGCCTGGAAGCAAAGTATATCTTTTCTTTCCTCTTTTCATAGCTTCACCATCATCCACCACTTCTCCCCACTTTACTCCACTTCGGTGAAAAGGAATCTCTATATTATTAACTCTTCAATCTTCCTGGGAATATAAAAGCTTCATATTACCAACCTTTCAACTTTTCATGAGAACTAGAAGCTGAAAGAATTTCAGTGAACTTCCAGCCTGGAGAACTTCAGTGAACTTCTTTTAGTATATTATAAGAACTTCATTGCCTGGGAATAAAGAAGTTCTATATTATCAAATCTTCACGAAAAAGAACATACTTCTTAAAGAACGTTAAATACATACTAAATAAAGATTTTTTTAAACACACTACTTAAATCTCTTTAAAAAGTCTCCTGGCAGGAACCAGACAAGAACACAAGCAATTTTCATGCCAATTCTACCTAAAAAGAGATTTATTCTAAATAAAAAAAAGATAATTTAGAACTTGACATTGTTGTTTCCCAGGAGTATAATAAGAGTAGAAATGGATAAGATAAAAAATAACATAACTGGAACAAATAGAGAGGGAGGAAAAAGAAATCTCTATAAAGTTATGATTATAATAGATGAAATAAATAACAGTAAAAAGGAGGAATGGAGATGGAAAACATTATTACATTAAAAGCAGGAAGTGTTTCCTTAAAAGGGAACAAAATGGAAGTAAACGGGAAGTCCTTTAATTTACCCAAGAACCTTGTTAAAGCATCTAAAGAACAAGATTATGAAACTTTTAGAACTCTAGCTTTAGAGTTTATACAGAATATGTATAAAGAATTTAAAGTAAAGAGTATTAAAAGGAAAGCTTGGATTAGGAAAGCTCTATTAAACAAGTATAATCAAGAACTTGTTTATAGAGTAGATTCAAAGATTAAACCAAAAAAAGTAAAGAAAGTTGTTACTGCTAAAAAAAGAATTACTGTACCCAAGAAGAAAAAGGAATTAGCAGTAGCATAAAAGTAAATTAGAACCCTGGGAGAATCAAGCCCAGGGTTCTTTTTTTATACTCAAAAAACTTCACAGCAAGAACCATGCCAGAACTTCAATGAACTTCAACCAGCCTGGCTCTCTAAAGAAGGGTGAGTTAGATATAGGCTTCATAAAGAAAGTCCCATTACAAGGCGAATAGGTGGGTAGAAATGGATTCTAGAAGCCCTATATTAAAAGAAGTTCACCACCTGGATTATACTTAATAAACCTTTTTAAATACTATGTTATTAAATGTTTTTAAATACATTGATAATAAACATCTTTAAAAAGTCGCCAGGGTTCGGTGAACACGAATAGCATATTACTTAAAGTTCTATTAATGAACATAAAATGGCAAAAAGAATAATCGTATATTACCTGAACTTCTCCCCTTATATACTATTTATCCTTAATATAGGTATTGCTGGTTACAGGAAGTTCAATAGGTATTTAAGGTATTATTTAGAACTTGACACTAATCCGTTCTCTATGATACCATAAGGTATGGTTAATAAAAACCAAGAACAAGGAGAGTAAAATGGAGAGAGATTTAAAAGAACTGGTTAAAATACTAGATAAGGATAAGAGAGGAATACCAGATACTGTATTTAATGCCTTACAAGTAATAGAAGCTAAATGGTTAGAGATTAAAAATGCTATTGAGAACTTAAGTGATAGAGAGTTTAATGCTTTTAACAGAAGGCTAACTAATAAGGAGCTAGGAATATGATTACTAGAACAGTAGCTACAAATTTAGTGCAGGAATTAGTAGGTAATTTAGAAGTATTACTTGATGCTAAAGAACTATTTAATGTAAGCGAGGAATTTAGATCTTTGAATCAAGTATTAAGTCCTATCAGTAAAGAAGTATTACTTGACAATTATAGAGAAGGATTAACGAGCAAGACTAAAGCTGAAATACTACAGATCTGGAAAAGTATAATGGTAGCGGAATTAAAAAGAATGTGAACAAAGCGAATGAGTAAAGTAGTAAGCAACTCCTTGTTTTAACCCCCTGCTTTTGAAGGCAGGGGGCTTTTATTTCTTACATAGTTAGAAGTTCCATGAAGTTCCAGGGAGAAGTAATCATTATTTCATACTATAATTTTTATTTATTTAATGCTTGACACAATACTATTCCCTGGTTTATAATAGATACCATAGAGTAATTATACTCTATAAAAACAAGGAGGTTTCAAATGGTAGTTAAAACAAGTATCCAAGTAATGAGTGGAACTGCAAAGTATGTAAAGACAGAGGTTGAGAATAAATTTGGTAAATGGAATGATAATTATTATGTTAAAGACGGTTATTATGTAATACATCACGGGAATCAACATCACGTTTATAAAAAAGAAATTAAGTGCCGTCATTATTCACCTGTATTAATGTCTTTGAATTAATAGCCATTTGGAAGTGGCTCCTTGTTTTGCCCCTTGCTTCCCTAAGCAGGGGGCTTTTTATTACTATATTGTTTGAAGTTCACGCCCTGGCTATATTATCTGAACTTCATTATTCAGTGAACTTCCAGGGCATATTAGGTGAACTTCCAGGGCATATTATTGGAAGTTCACGTTGCCAGGGTTGCCAGGGATCTTTTAAAATGTTTTTTTTATCAATGTAATTAAAGATCTTTTTTAACAATGTTATTAAATATGTTTTTTAACTCCAGCCACCAGCTCCAGCCACCAGCCACCAGCTCCAGCCACCAGCTCCAGCCACCAGCTCCAGCCACCAGCTCCAGCCACCAGCTCCAGCCACCAGCTACCTATAATAAACGGATAAATAAAACTATAAAATAAATAAGATAATAAATACTATAAAACAAATAAAATTAAATGATAATCATTATCAGTTAAATCAAAGGTCATTAAAAATAAAATTTTAAAATAAAAATCAAGGTGCTGCATCCATTGGGAGAGTAAGGCTACAGCCCCCTGTTTTTTTTTATTGACACCTATTTTAATAGGCGTATAATCAAGAGTATGGATAAGTTAAATAAAACGACACAGGCAGACCAGACAGGGAGATTAAAAAATTATCTGGACACTTGTGATAAAATAAATCTTAAAAATTTTAATAGTATAAAACAAGGAGATAATAAAATGTCTAAACTATTATTTTTAAATGCTAAAAGTGTATCGTTAAGCAGTAAGGGAGATAAAATAACAATCAATGATAAAACTTTTAAATTATCAGATGAGATAATCAAGGCAAGTAAATCAGGTAATTATGATAATTTTAGGGTTTTAGTGTTGCAGTTTATACAAGGGTTATACATTAAATTTAACGTGGACAGCATTAAACGTAAAGTTTATGTCAGGAGAGCGTTATTATCAATGTACAATAAATCTCTTGTTTACAGAGTGGATTATGTTATCAAACCATTAAAAGCAAAAACGGTTAAAACAACAAAGGCTAAAATTACCAAGCCTAAAAAAGCCAAGACTACCAAGACAGTAAAAGCCAAGACGCTACAGGTTGCATAGTCAGGTATATATCAAACCCCCCTTATATCTTATATATAGGGGGGGGGTTTTTTTTAGCAATACTTAAAAACCAGGAGTAAAGGAGACCATCATACCCTTTCATCTAACGCACAGATTTCCACCTTTTCCCATCTTACATTTCTACAGGGAAGCATAAATCCAACAACTCAGGGCGAAAGCGTTAAACTTTAATCAATCCTTATATCTTTTACTCACACCATGCTTCTCCAGGAGTATTTAAAATGCTCCTAGAGGTTAGTATTAGCACATTAACGAGTACTTTATTGATTATGTGGGGTAATATATACCTTGAACTATTTACAGTGCTTAAATTGGATTATATAAGAATAGTATATTGTGAAATATTACTATTTTATAGGTATATTGGATCAATTTATACATAGTTTTTTAAGACTTTTAATAAAATCCTATCAATAACTGTTTAAATAACTTACAAAAAACAGCATATTTGAGAATAGAGAGAATTTTTTTTGTGTTCTATCTCGTTATATAATAAGTATTTATAAAGTGTGTAAATTATTTACTTGACAAAAGTGTTATTCTAAGTATATATATAGTAGATAGTAATATCGTTTAAATAACAGTCGAAATATACATGGAAGTAGAAAATCTAGCAAATAAATTACAAAGTCTTGTTCAATACAAGAATAAATCATACACTGAACTCCTAGAAATAGCTAAAGAAAAGCTAGCTTTAAAGGATGAAGCAGATGATTTAGATATAAATCTCTTATTTAAAGACAAAAAAGAGAAGAAAGCTGCTAAAGAACTTTTAAATATATATCTTAAAACATATGAGATAGAAACTATTTCCGATAAAAATATGTTGAAACAACTGATATTTCTAGAAATAGTGAATGTCAGGCTACAAAATATATTAAACGACCAAAAAGAAGCAGCTACTACTGAAGTAGTAAATTTAAAGGTTTTAGATGGTGTCCATAAGAATATCCAAGAAATTAATAATATAAAGAATAATATGGGTATTGCTGGGCAAAGAGAAAAGGATGATGTATACAAAACTATTCAACTATTTAAACGTAAGTTTAAATTGTGGCGAGAAAACAATAATGGAAGCAGATGGTTAGCTTGTCCGCACTGTGGGCAAATGACTTTATTAAAAATAAGGATGGATATGTGGGAAGCACAGAAACATCCATTTTTTAAAGACAGAATTTTAGCTAACGAACATTTAATGAAGATGTATAAAGAAGGGAAGATTAGTCGAAAAGATGTAGCTTTAGTTTTAGAATGTAGTGGAGATTATATTGACTGGATGATAAAAAGAGTTAAATTCTAAGTAGTTTCAATTAAACCCCCCTTTAGTTTTTGATTATTTATTTTTAAATAATATGAAAACTTTAAATACAATAATGACAATATTAAGCTATACAGTAATAGTTATAGGTGCCCTATATGTAATAGGGTATTTTTTATATCTAATGAAAGAAATTGTAATTGGGTTGAAATATATTAATTATAATTTGTATGGTATAGTAAAGGAACTATCTGAAGGATATAAATTAGTTTTATGATACAAGCTCTTACCGAAGATGAATTAGAATTTTGCGAATGTTTATACGATTCCACATGTATGGCAGAGACATTGTTTAGCGATTTTGATAATAGAGCATTATTTAATGAAGATTTTGGGCATGTTAGATTAGGACAATTACCTCTTTTATCTTATGAATACCTAGTAGATGAAAATCCTGAATTAGATGATAAAGAGAATTTCAAGCTCCGTGAAGGAGCTGGAAATGTAACTTGTTTAGGTGGGAGATTGTTTGGTAAAACAATGATTGTTGAAAAAATAGATCTTCCCATTAATTTTATATTAATGGATGGTAATAAAGTAGGATTTACTAGTTATGATGCGGGGCATATACAAGGGGTATTAGATGAAGTTATTTTATCAATAGAGAATCATCCAATATTACGCTCTTTTAAAAATAGGATTTTAAGAAGCCCTTATATAATTACAGCCAGACATGGTTGGAATTTAGAAGGGATTAATATGAATATGAATGGTAAAGATCCTGGTAGTAATTTTTATCAGAAACATTTTGCTTTATTATATATAGAGGAAGCATCATTTGAGTCTGATAAAGTACATAAGTCTAGGGCTGAATCAGTATCGGAAGATGGATGTGTAATTAGAGCTGCTGGAATGACTAACTTTACGAGGTATAGTCCAGTAGGTTTAATATTTAATGATTTGTCTAATAGACCATGGGTAATGAACTTACCACAATATGTAAATCCAAAGTGGAATTCAGAAGCAAAAGGAAAAGCTATTAGAAAACATCATGGTGAGCATACAGTTAGTTATAAGATATTTGTAGGTGGAGAAGTAATGGAAGATGGTATAGCAGTTTTTGATATGGAAAGGATTAGACCTTTTTATAATGATAAAAAGAAAATAAAGCATTTTGAAGTAACAAAAGATAATTATCTTAATTTTAAACAAAATGTTATTATAGATAGACCTAAAAATACAAGTGCTGTTTATGTTAGTGCTGATATTGGAGAAACAGCTCCAACTGAAATAATTATATTATTCCAAATAAATAGTAGATATCGTTACGAATATAATATAACACTTCATAATTTAACTGATAAAGAACAATTAAAAATATTTAAATATATAATAGACACTTTACAAGCAGAAGTAATAAGTGTTGATTGTGGAGATGGGTTAGGTAGAGTTCTTTTTAGAAATTTAGAAGAAACTTATGGTAAAGAGCATTTAGTTTATTATGATGGTAGTAAAAAAATAGCGGTTGGGTTTGAAAAAGATGAAAATGGAAAAACTATTTTTAAGAATGGTCAAGCTGTATATAAAGAAGAGTTAATGAGACAATGGGCTATTCAACGTCTTAAAGTATTATTGTATGAAGGTAAAGTAATGTTACCATTAGATTATAAATTTGATGTTCAATTTAACTCAGTAATAAGTACTCAGTCGGGAAATAGAACAGTGTATGATTGTGCTTCTGAGGAAGATCACTTGTTTGATGCATTTGTAGTATTTGCGATAGCACAATGGGATAAAGAGTTAGCGATATTAAAACCAACTAATACTAAAACATGGTTTAAGAGTGGCATTTGATGAAAAACAAAACACTATTTACTGAAAAACTTAAGGAATTTAACTTATTAATGGAGAAAATATAAAATGGGAATATTAGATTCAATGAGAATGAATCCATCTTTAACCTGGTTATCAGATATGATTCAATTAACTCAAGCCGATGAAATAAAAGTTCCAACTTTATATCCTCAACAGGTATATGAAACAAAAAATTTATTAATGAGTGATGGTTCTGGTATAGTTAATACAGTATTAGATTTTGCAATTAATTGCTCTCAGGTAGGATATAGTGTAGAAACTCCTAATCAAAATTTAACTAGTGTTTTAAATAAATGGCTACATACAATTAATTTTTCTTTAAAGGGAAAAATTCCATTAGGTATAAAAGCTTTAGCAAAAGAGTATGGTAGAGAAAGATGGAAGGGTTCATCTTTTCTATTATTAAGGACTGTTTGGGAAGAAGTAGATGGTTATAATTTACCAACTAAACTGTGGTTTGTTGATGGAGAAGATATTATAGTAAATGAAGGAAGTAAAGATGGTGTTAGGCGTTTAGGAGATGAAAAATATTTTTTAAGAGTATCTAAAAGAAAAAAAGGGAATGCTCCAAAAGCTATAGCTTTACCCAGTAAAAATGATGAATTGATTTTTATACAAAAACCTTATTCATCTTGGAATGATTTATATCCTATTCCTTATGTAATACAAAAAGGAATATTTAGAAATCTTAAATTTTTAGAACTGTTAGAAAAGAAAGGAGATTTTGTTGTTGGGAAAGCTTTAGAGTATTTATTATTACTTAAAAAAGGTAACCCTCAATTATCAGGTGATAATCCTGATTTTACATATAGTAAAGAAGATATTCAAAAAGTTAAAGATGATTTAACTGTGTTTTTAAATAATAGAAATAATACTTCTGGAGTATCTGCTTATACTACGGGGTTTGATACAGAGTTTGAACATTTAATACCTGAATATGCAAAAGCTATTAAACAAGAATTGTATACTCCAACAGAAAGAAAACTTTTAGCTGGATTAGGTTTAGTAGATGTTATTGAGGGAATTGCTAGTACTCGTAAAGAAAGTATTTTAAATCCAAAACCATTTATTGCAGATGTAGAATCATCTATTAGTGATTTTAAAACGCTATTATCTGATATAATGTTTACTATTATAGAAAGAAATAAAAATAAGCATAAAAAATATTTTAGTGATAATATAACTACAAAAATACATAGCACTCCTATTAAACAATTTATTAATAAAGATTTACGTCAAATGATGCGTAGTATTTATGATAGGGGTGGACTTTCTAAACAGACCTTTATAGAAGTTGTTGGTGAGTTAGATTATAATGTGGAACTTGAAAGAAGAGAGAAAGAAATGAAATCAGGTGCTGATATTGTTTTATATCCTCCAGTAATTCAAAATGTAGAAAGAGATGTTTCTCCTCAAGAGCAAAGGAGACCTATTAAAAATGATAAAAAATCAGTTATAGATGAAAAACAAAAAAATACTGATCCAGAAGCTGAAAATAAAACAGGTTTAGAAAAAGTTAATTATGTTAAAGCGTTAGAAGAAACAATATGCCCTGTTTGTGGTGAAGAGTTTGATTTTGAATCTGCTGTTGAAATAGAGATAGGAGTTGCTGAGTGTCCTAATTGTGAAGCCGAAGTAATTGCTGAAAATATTACAGGTAGATTATTAATAGAGATGGATAATATACAAAGTTTAGCTGTTGGAAGTAATGTGGATTATCAAAAAGGTGATTATATAAGTGTTCATTTAGAAGAAGAGTCTTATAAACAAAAAATTACTACACAGAGTTATTCTTATTTTAAATTAGCATTGATTTCAAAAGCGGTTAAAGATTTTCAAAAAGAAAATGAATGGAAATGTTATGATGTTTTAAATATAGATCATTACAGTGGCAAAAGAACAAGACCTGTTTATAGTAAATTACCTACATCAAGAGTTAAAACAGAAGAACTATTAGTAGATGGTTTTTATTGTTTAGGAAGAGATGATGAGAAACTTGTAGTTGGAATTAAACCTTATATGACTAATTTTGGAGTAGAAGTTTATTCAAATAATTCTTCAAAAGATTTAGCAGACATTTTTATAGAAGGATTTGAAGCTTATGCATCTGAAAATAATTTTTTAAAAAGAGAAAAAATAACTCCACAAGGTAAATTTTTAACTATTCCAGAAACAACTTTTTCAGATGTTAAATTAAAGAAAGATAAAAAACAAGCTATAAAAATAGGTGTGTTGGAGTTCTTTAAAAAGAAAGATATATATGAAAAAAATAAATTACCTTTTAAAAGAGGTTTAATATTTGCAGGTGAACCAGGTTGTCAGCCAAAAGGTGAATTAGTTCTTATGGCAAATAAGACTTGGAAAAATGTAGAGGATATTAAATTAGGAGATAAAGTTATTTCTCCCCAAAAAAATGGGAGTACAAAAGAAGCTACAGTATTACAATTGAAACAATATGATTCTGAAATTTATACAGTAAAATTAGGTAAAAATTTAAATACTTCTTATAGGGTGGCAGCAGAACATTTAATTGTCGGTGAAGGAAGGGAGTTAAAAGAATATGGGACAATCACTGCTGAAGATTTTTATAACGATGCTAGAAATAATAAATATAGAATAAAGGGGGTTATGACTCCGGCTATAGAGTTTTCTAAAAAAGATTTTGATATAGAACCTTATCATATGGGGTTAATTTTAGGGGATGGGTATATAGCTAACTATGTTAATATTACCAATATAGATAATGAAGTAATTGAAGAAATATACCAATTAGCAAATTATACAGGAACTACTGTAGTTAAAAGAGGTATTTCATATAATTTAGTAAAGAGAGGAGGACAAGGTTTAGAAAGAAATAAATTAATGAAATATTTAAGGGGTATTGGGTTATTAGGAAAAAAAAGTGGAACTAAATTTATTCCTCTTTCATATTTGAATTCAAGTATTAATCAAAGATTGGAACTTTTGGCTGGGTTGATAGATACAGATGGTTCCATACAAGACAAAAATAATACTGATTATGGATATACAACTATTTCTTATAGATTAGCTAAAGATGTTTATAGACTTTGTAGAAGTTTGGGGTTTGGGGTAAGTATCAACAAAAAAAATACTTCTTGGACTTATAAAGGTGTAAAAAAATATGGGGAAGCTTATGGGCTTAATATATCTCCTCAAGATTATGTAATTCCTGTTAGATTAGAGAGAAAAAAAGCTAAACTTAGGAATTCTAATTGGAAAAATATCAGGCACAGTAGAATGGAGTTAATAAAAGAAAATAAAATAGAAAGGGTATATGGTTTTAATTTAGATTCTGAAAGTGAATTATATGTAACTAATAATTGGGTATTAACTCATAATACAGGAAAAACACTTGTAGGTAAATCTTTGATGAAAGAAGCTGATAACACTTTTATTTGGGTAACTGCTGGAGATTTAACAAATTCTTGGGGAGATATAGATCCTCAAGCTTTTGGTAGCTTATTATCGATGGCAAAAGAGTTAGCTCCTTCAGTTTTATTTGCTGAAGATATAGATGATTATTTAGAGGCAAAATCATCTGTTGACACAATTAAAACTCAAATGGATGGGTTAGACTCTATGGATGGAGTAGTAACTGTTCTTTGTACTAATTATCCAGAGAGAATACCAAAATCTTTAATTGATAGACCAAGTAGATTTGATGATGTAATTATATTTGATTTACCAGATGAAGAGTTAAGATATGATATACTAGATGCTCATTTAAAGAGTGTAACTATAAAGAATAGAACTACTATATTGAAAAAGATAGCAAAAAATTCAGATGGTTTAACAGGTGCTCATTTAAAAGAAGTAGCTGTTTATAGTATTTTATTAGCGTCTGATTCAGATAGAGAAGAGATTACTAAAGAAGATTTTGATAAAGCTTTAGATAAAATAAAGAAAACAAGAGAGTTAATACAAACATTAGATGAAAATAAAGGAGTAGTAGAGGTAATATATGAAGAAGCTCCTTACACTAAAACAAAATATCCGAAGCAGATTCAGAGTTTACCTTCAGGAGCTAGAACTATTTGGATAGATACGTTTAATTCAGTATTAAAAGATACAGAGGATGAAAATCAAGCAAGAATGGCAGCTTGGAGAAATGTCAAATTGCAATATAAGAAAAAAGGAAATAAATGGGTTAAAAGAGTTAATTCTTGAATCTAAATAATATTATAACTTAGATTGGTGAATATGGAAAATAAAATAGATAATATGAAAGAAAAAGTATTTTTAAACCAAAGAAAAAAAATAGAGATAAAGTAAAAACAAAAATACTAGTAAGGAAAGAATACAATGCTTGATAGAATCAATATAAATACTTTTTTAGAAGATTTGACATATAATTGTGCCTATACTTTTCTTGAAGAAGGAAGTAAGGAGCTTAATAAGATTGCTAATAAAAGAGGTATATCTTTACCTTGTCATGATTTAGCAATTTTTAAATGTGTCTATGCTTTTGTTGATAGACAGAATTTAAACGGTTGTACATTGCCAAAAGATGAAGTTGAAAAATCTTTACAAACGTTAGTTGGTAAAGCGGTAGATTTTGACCATCTTAGGCAAAAAACTGTTGGTTATTGGATTGATGCTGAACTTGAAAAAGATAGTATAGTTGCTTATGGTATTTTCTTTAAAAGTAATTTAGCAGATGATTATATTACAATTAAAGATTTGATGGAACAAAGTAATTTAAAGATTTCTTTTGAAGCTTATGGTATGAGACATTATACATCAGCTACATCTTATGAGTTGAGTGATATAGAGTTTTGTGGTGGAGCATTATTAATAGCAACAAAACCCGCTTTTGCAGATGCAGGAGTATTAGAGATGGCAAATAAAGAAAGAGTGTTAGAGATGGCAAGTATTATGACTGCTCCAGAAACATTTATTAAAGAAGATGAGAAGGCTAGTTATAAGTGTTCATGTATTAAATGTGGACACGAAGAGACATCAGATTCACATTGCATGGATATTAAATGTTCTGTTTGTGGTGGTCAAATGAGAAGAGCATCGAGACCTGGTCCTGGACAAGGTGAAGCAGAGACTGCTAGAATGTATGTTGACGATATGGCAGTAATTGAAAGATTATTGTTAGAAATTAATGAATGTCCTGCATGTGGAGGAAAAGACCCTTATTTAAATATTTTAAATATTGATTTTGAAAACGATATGTTAAAAGTTAAACATAATAGATGTGAATCTATAATTAAAATAAATTTGGAGCCAACAACAACGATTTTAAAAAAAGGAAAAAGAATTAAAGACGTAAAACTTGAAGATAAGAGTAGTACTGTTGATGAAGTAAAACAGGCAAATTTAGAAGAAGAAGAAGAAGGAGAGATAATTGATATGGAAAAAGCAAAAGATGCTTTAGTAGATACGATTAAAGACAATTCTGAAATGAGAAAAGTTAAGTGTGTAGATTGTGGTTATACTTTTGACTCAGATGTATTGGCAAAATCTACTAAATGCGAAAAATGTGGAGGTCGATGTGATTTAGTTTCTGATATAGCAAAAGAAGATAAAAAGGAGGAACAATCTGAAGTGAAAGATGAAATAAAGGAAGAAAAGGTTGAAGAAGTTAAAGAAGAAGAAAAAGTTGAAGATACAAAAGTTGATGAAAAATCTGAAGAAAAAGTTGAAGAAGTTATTGAAAAAATTACTGAAGAAAAAGCCGAAGAAAAAAAAGAAGAGAAAGTTGAAGAAGTAAAAGAGAAAGTTGAAGAAGTAAAAGAGGAAGTTGCTGAAGTAAAAGAGGAAGTTGCTGAAGTAAAAGAGGAAGAGAAAAAAGAAGAAGTAAAAGAAGACGTTGCTAAAATAAAAACTGAATTAGCCAATGTTATAAAAGAGAGAGATGAATATAAAGCTCAATTAGATAAAATTGAAGAAGCTAAAAAAGCAGAAACAATTAAATCTAGACGTGATGAGTTAGGTGAAGAAGTAGCAAAAGATGTTTCTGATGAAGACATTTTAGATGAGAAATCATTTAAAATTTTAAAGTTAGAAAAAGAAAATAAAGAACTAAAAAAAGATACTGTTGAAGATGCTAGTTTAGAGGTAGGGAGTAGTAAAACAGATAAAGAAACTCCTAACTGGAAGATAAGACAAGCCAAAGTTAATGAAATAGCTTATGGAAAAGAAAATAAGGAGGAATAAGATAGAATGGACGAAGAAAGAAAAGGAACAAGTAAATATGATCAATTAGAGATGGCGAGGATTATAGGGCAACCTGTTGACCCACGTAAACCCTACCCACTTTTAGTATCTAATGTTTGTACTGTAGATAGTGCTGACCCTGATGAGTATGTATATTATTTTGATGTGCTTCAAGATACAGATAGAGTGTATACAACTGTTGCTAATGGTGTTACCCAAGTTGCGGTAACTCCTGATACACCAACAGCTTTTACATTTGAAGATTTAGCATCACCTGAATATTACATTAAGATTACTGATTTAGCTGATGCAAAAGAGAGGGTTTTAGCAAGAAAGAAAAGAACTATTGATAGAGCGTTGAATGCTTGGGAGAATTATAAAATTCTTACTGTTACTGATGCTGCTGTACAAGCTGGAAATATTCATGATTTAAAATCTGGTACTAATCATTTTAACTATGAAAACTTAGTTGATATGATTGATGGTATTATAGATTATAGTGATGATTATATATTAGTTGCAGGTACACAAATTGATAAAGATATCAAGCTTTGGGATTGGACTGATAACAAATATACATCGCTTGCTGCAGCTTTTAAAGATTTAGATGTTGAAGTAATGAGAATACATCAAACAATTACGCTTGATGGTGGTTCTACTAATGTTTTAGATAGCTCGGTTGCTTATCTTTATGGTAGAAATACTGAAGATGGTAAACCTTGTTTATTTGTTAGAAAGAGACTTGACTCTATTAAGTTGCTTGGTGGAGTAGTTGCTGATGATGGCGAAATGCCTGAAAGATTGATATTTACATCTCCTAACCCTATTACTGTTACTGGTAGTGCTAGATATCTTGCTATCGCTGTAACTGGATATGAGAATGTGATTTGTGCTGTAACTAACCCTTATGCTATTGCTAAGTTTAACAGAAATTGATACAAATTAACAATAACAATTATAGTGATTAATATAAAAACGGGAGGAGGAGTTTTTCCTCCTCCCATGCTAAAAAATGATTACATTATATAATAACAAAAAACATTTTATTGATTTATTACTACTAGTAAGTGAAAATTCTAATTATGAATTTTACATAACGGAGGATAATAATAGATTAACAGTAAAAGATCGTCTTAGTGTTACAAAATTATTTAAAAACGTTACTATTGCTTATATATCAGAACAAGATACTATACTTGATGGTATTATGTTAGTATGGCAATCTATAGGGGGAAATGTTAAACGTAATTATGTTAAATTTAATGTTTTAAATGAAAAAGTAGCTGAAAATCTGCTTAATACTTTAGTACAAGATTATAAAGGTAAATTATATATTAAAATAAAAAAAGATTCGTCTTATCTTGAATTGTTTAAAGATAAAGATTTTAGATTCTGCCATGACCGTGGTCGGGAGCTGCTTTTGATGAAGGAGAAGCAATAATGAATAATGTTGTAGATTTGATGTTAAAAGAAGAAAAATCGCTTAAAGAGATTGCAACAAAGCTTGAAATTAGTCATTATAAATTGAAAAAGTATTATTTAACTCCTAGAGGAATAAATGGTTATAAGAGATATGGTAATTTTAAAATAGTTAGAAAAAGAAGAAGTGAAATAGGTAAAATAATATATAGTATAGATAGAGATTCTACTTGTTTTAAAAAAATTGATTCAGAAATTAAAGCATATCTTTTAGGGTTAATAGCTGCTGATGGCAATATAAGTAATAACAGTGTTTCTTTAGGTTCTAAAGATTTGGAATTAATTAATATTTTTAGTTTTTATTTTAATAGTAAAGTTAGGGTTGATAAGGATATTTATAGGAGTAGGTTTGGAGACTATCTTATAGCTGCTGATTTGAAAAAGTTAGGTTTAAGAGAAAATAAATCTACTGTTAAAGGGTTAATTAAATTATTTATTAATATTCTTGATAAATTTAAAAGACATTTTGTTAGAGGCTTTTTAGATGGAGATGGTTCTGTTAGTTCTAAATATTCTGTAAGATTTTATAACACTGATAGAGATTTGCTTCAAGGTATCTGTAATTTTATTACACCAACAAAGTACTGTATTAGAGAGAGCCCTAAAAAAAATCAAATTGTTTATGTTTTAACTATTTGGAGAAAGGAAGATTTTTTTAAAATTTATCACTTGTTATATGATGATTGTAATTATTGTTTAGGTAGAAAAAAGAATAAATTTTTAGATGTGAAAAGATTAGAGTTTCAACATGGTTTGCAAGGAGTTGCTAAATCTGAAGATATTAAAAAAAAGATAAGTTTAACATAGAGTAAAAAAATAAAAACAGAGAAAACTTAATGTCATTAACCTTAACCCAAATTGAAACGAAAGTAAGGTATTTAGTAGACGATTCTGCTATAGCTTTTATAGATTTGTTCACTTATAGTACAAGTGCTGTATTTACTTTAACAGAATCTAATGGGATAACTATTACAACAGTGTTACAAAATGATGTAGCATTAGATAGCAGTGAGTATTCATATAGTTCTACTACAAATAAACTTACTATTACAGCTACTTTAACATCAGGTGATACTATTGAGATTAGATATACTGCTTATAGTAATTATTCTTCCACAGAAGTTCAAAACTATGTACAGGCAGCATTAATTCACATTAGTGCTTGCAACTATTATACTTGGATAGTAGAAGATTCTACTATTTATCCAGAACCTAGTGATAAAGATGAAAGTTTGATTGTAATGATTACTTCATTATTAATTGAACCTGATAATAAATCATATCGTTTACCTGATGTAAATGTAATTATTCCAAAAGATTTACCTACTATTGATAAGATTAGAAAAACTATATCTGTTTATAAAGGTAATACGCATGGAATATTCGGCGTTCTTTAATTAATAACATTTTTAACAAGTAAGGAGAAAAGTATGGCAAACATTTACGATAAGTTGTATAAAGATACATCTTATGGTGATATGGGAGCGAGTATAGGACTTAGATTAGTTCAAGATGCTCTCACATCCGTACCAAAATTTAATAGTGTTTTAGATGTAGGATGTGGATCAGGGTATTCAGTTTTAGAGTTTTTAAAAGAAGGAAAATTTGCTAACGGTATTGAGACTTCTAAATATTTAGTAGAGCAGAGGTTAAAACAAATGACAGATTTAGGTATTACTAGATATGGTTCGATTTTAAAAATACCTTGTACAGCAGATTCTTTTGATTTAGTTTTTTGTACTGAAGTACTTGAACACATATCAGAAAAGGACATTATTAAATCAATATCAGAGTTAGTAAGAGTAGCAAAGAAATATTTGTATTTAACAGTATGTTTTGTAGATTCAGTTATTGATAAAGAATTACATTTAACTGTAAAGCCTGCTGAGTGGTGGGACGCCATATTTGAGCAGTTTGATATTAAAAAGATTAAAAGGGATGTCAAACCAGAAGGAGGGCTTTATGTCTTCAAAAAAACTTGATATTGAAAGTTATTATGATAAAAGTAATTTAGATGAGCAGAGAGCACAATATAGAGAATTATGTACAAAAGAATTAAGTAAGGGTCAGTTAACAAATTTTCTATGGAACATGGGTACGATTCAAAATGTAAGATATCCAGGGATTTTAGGATTTGAAGGTATCTTTAAGAAGAAACCAGCAGTAGTAGTTGGTGCAGGACCTTCTCTTGATAAAAATGCTCATTTGTTAGATAGAGATAAAATGATTATTATTACTTGTGATGCTGCATTACCTGTTTTAGTAAAGAAATATAAAATTTATCCTCACTTTGTAGTGATGGTAGACCCGACTGAGAAACAAAAAGTAAATTTTAAAGATATAGATACTACTAAATTTTATACTGTTGTACCACCTGTTGTACATCCTAGTATTTTTAGGGTAGTAGATCCAAAAAATTTATTAGTTTATAATTTAAAAGACCCAAAGAATGAGATTTTTGAGCAAGCTCCTTATCATATAGGTAAAAGAGGAGCAATGACAGCAGCAGTGTTAAGTACAGGTAGTTGTTTTTGTTTTGCAGCAGCTATGCACTGTGACCCTATAATATTTATAGGAATGGATTTATCTTGGGCTTCTACTGATAAAGTGTATGCTGATGGTATAGAAGAATGGAAAGTTAATTATCAAAAGAATGCTAAGTTTAGAGGAAGTTGTATGATAGTTCCAGATATATATGGAAAGAAAGTTTTAACTCATCAAACATTATTTATATTTTGGGCTTGGTTAAGAGACCAGTCTCAATATATAACTAATAAATTGATAAACTCTACAGAGGGCGGAATTTTAAAATTTAAAGGTATGCAAGTTATGCCTTTTAAACAAGCAATTGAAAAACATTGCTCTAAATTATTAGTTGGTGTTGAAGAGAAAATTCAAAATGCTTATTTTTATGAATTTTCTGACGGGTTGATTGAGAAAGTATTGTTACCTCCATTTAAAAAACAATACAGTGCGATGAGAAAAAAGATAGTTGGAGGAAAAAATTAGAGATATATGTGAAATAATATGAGAGATAGTAAAGGTAGATTTGTTAAAAATCATCCTGTTAAACAGGAGTGGATAGAAAGTATTAAACTCGCTCATATAGGTGTTCCACATAGTGATGAGTGGAAAAAAAATCAATCTGATAGAATGTTAAGCAATAAAATTAATTGTGGAAGAGTACAAACAGATGAAGAAAAAGAGAAAAATAGACAGTCACAATTTCTTAGATATGATAAAATTGGAAGATGTAATTATTCTGCTACATATAGAGAACGTAGATCGAAAAAATATAAAGATTGGATGAATAAAGTTTTAGAGCGAGACGATTATACTTGTAAAATAACAAAGGTAAACGGGGTGCTTTCCGCACATCATATAGAAAGTTTTGCAAACAACAAGGCGTTGCGTTATGAGATTGATAATGGTTTTACAATGTTAAAACCACTACATATAGTATTTCATAAGATTTATGGGTTTGGTAGAAACACAAAACAACAATTAGATGATTTCATTGAATTGTGCAATGAGTTATTATCCGAAATAGAGATATTTGACTCAACAAAAAACAATTATAAAAAGGAGGAATTAAAATATGGCTGCTCGATTGGGGCCCTCTATGAAGCAATTTATAGAGTGAAGGTGATTAAATTCGGTGAACCCTTTAAAATGGGAATACCGAGCGAAGCTTCATTAGTGAAGAACGTGTAGAGACTAGACAGTCACTACCCATAAATATTATGGGTAAAGGTATAGTCCAGACTACAAACATACAACTTGTATGGTAGTGAAAACTATAGTAGTATGCCTACAATTCAATGGTTTAAAATGACAGGAACGACTACAGCACCTACGTATGCTTCAATAGCTTCACTTGATTATGGTACAGTTACGGCAGGTACTTTTTCGCTTGTTCAAAGTGTAACGCCTAAAGTTGCAACAAATAGTATTCAAAGTGCTGAGTTATGGATGTATGATACTGCTGGTGTTAGAAGTGCTGCTTCTGTTGCTATGGGTAGTGCTGGTAGTTTCACTCATAGAGTTACTGCTACAGGTACTTACGTAAAACCTTCTGGTGTTACTCCCTCAGCTACATGGGGAACTGCAATGCCAGAGACAACTGGTTCTGGTTATGCTTATAGTGCTGTATCTGACGCTGCTTATGGAGATTTCATAATGTTAGCTGTTAAGGTACCTAGTGCTGCTGGTGACGGTGCACATACTGCTTGGGGTTATCAGTTGAAATACTCATATACCTGATATTGATTATTAATTCATATGTTTAAAATTAATTGAACATATTTTATCGTAAGGAGAAATGAACTTATGTTTGTAGTAAGACTTAGAGACGGCAGGACACTGAAAGAAGAAGATGTGGACTGGAAAGAAATACCTTTAAAGGACATTACCTCATTACAACTATATAAACACAATAAAGTTTATACTGTTAGTGCAGATGGAAATAATGTAGGTTTAATACAATTAAAAAGAGACCTTCAAAATGTTTTAACAGGAGATACTAGAATAGTAGAAAGAGTTATAGGTGTTACTATTAAAGAAGAAGGTGAAGATAAATATTCTATTAAAATGACAGTAGATGAAGACACTGGCAATGTAAAACTTACCGTCCAGAAGAAAGATGGTAAAAAATGGAAGAAACTCTAAAGAGATTTTGACATAGAAGAAAAAAATTTGGTTTTAACTATCGCTATAGGTGAGGATTATCAGAAGATGAAAGTTCTCACCTATCTTAGTTTTAGGACATATGTAGATAAAATAGATGCTGATTTGATTAGAGATAGAGTATTAGTTTAATAGTAAGGAGAAAGAGAATGAAAAAAGTGTGTCAAATAGGGCATAAAAATCCAATAGACAAATTAGCATCTATTGACAAGCAAACTAAAATAGATGCTGAAATAATACTTATAGGTATATCAGATGGTGGTATTGATATCAGCAATGATATGGATGATTTAATTAGAGCACGAGATACTGGTAAAACTATTGTATTTACTCATGGACATCCTGGCAGTAATTTTAATGTCCAACAAGAATCAGATGAAAGTATAGAAGAGTATAGTGTTAGACAGGAATTATTACAAGAAGATTATAGAAAGAAATTGTTAGAGAATTTTGGAGTAGAAGAAACTGGTTCAGAATATAAATTTTACAGTAAAGTAAAAATATTAGATGACTCTTATCCAATTTTTATGGGTATGGG
>Ga0075125_10000303_pt1 | contig 21680 bp, 37 predicted proteins | sample AntAceMetag02UKN_FD_69810 | JGI IMG/M metagenome (GOLD analysis project Ga0075125, IMG submission 69810) | Saline lake microbial communities from Ace Lake, Antarctica - Antarctic Ace Lake Metagenome 02UKN | ecosystem: Environmental > Aquatic > Non-marine Saline and Alkaline > Saline | place... | reverse complement strand
TGAATCTATAAATCCTGGAAGTGTACCTAAATCTATGCTTCCTAAATTTGTTCTTGAAGTTTCTATAGTTGTTCCAGACCATATTGTCATCCATTCCGAAATATCGCTAGACAAAAGATGTTTTTTATCTCTATCATAAGCCATTGATACTGGTCCATTAGCTCCACCATTCCAACTACCAAGAAGAGACGAAGATATACCATCGTGAACATATATATGGTCATAAGAAAGGTCATCACTATAAAGATTTCCAGTATCAGAATCATATGCTAGCCCCCAACAATTTTTGTCAGGAGTTGCAAAACTTCCTATATATGAAGAGGATTTCCCATTATGAATATAAATAAAATCAGTATTAGGGTTGGATTCTATATAATTTCCAGTATTAGTATCATATGTCATTCCAAATATTGCATCAGCCGAAGTACCAACATAACTTCCTAAACTAGTAACATTAACCGCAATTCCAGTTCCACTTACTTTATATAATTCCCAAGTCATGCTTCCCAATCCAGAAGCAAAATAACTTCCTTTTACTTTACAACCTGACAAATTTTGATTAAGATAAATATCATCGCTCACATAAACATTACCATTAAAATTTGGAGAATCATCAAACCATTCATATTCTTTTCCTGTTCCTCCCACATTTCCTCCTGAAGAGTAAATTACAACATTTGTTCCACTAAGATTCATATTCAAAGTATTTCCATATAAGGAAGTTGGAGTAACTGCTAATCCGCCAACATTTGCTGCAGCTTCAGCATCTGTTGCTAATTCAACAATTCCAGCATTACCTGTTGTTGCTGTTTCTCCTACAATAACACTACCATTATTAAAATCAATTCCAGCTCCTGCTGAAATACCTGCAAAATTTCCATATAAAGAAGTTGAAGTTCCAGAAACAAGACTTCCAGTAACTGCTTGATTACCATCTGAAATAGAATTAACTCTATCTATTAATGGATTTATTCCAGAAATTCCTACTACACTTCCAACCATTGCTCCTGCAGTGAATTGAAGTCCTGATGCGTATCTTGAAAATAGCTGTGCCATTTTATATATATTATTAAATGAGTTTTATTTTTTAAATATATTTAATTTAATTATATAATTTAAATACTAAATTTAATTGTCTGCTGAATCTGTAATTCTTCTTCTCCAGCAAAGACTAAACTACCGGTAATCAGTTCTCTATTTAACATTGCACTACCTAATGTAAAAGTTCCAAACTCTTTTAAGATAGCTCCACTGATATCATTTGGAGACCAATCTGCAATCATAGTAACTTGCTCTGTTGTTGATAAATCATTTGAATTAACTTGATTCCTATCAAACTCACTAACCAATACAGTATTTCCAGATGCAAAGGCAGTAGAGCTAATTCCTGTTGCAATATACATATTTTCAGTATAACTTCCAGCTAATGCTGCTGCACATACAGATAGACCTTGTGTTGTTATTCCCATTGTTTCCTCCTTTTATCCTGTTTTGACAATACTTCCGCCAATAAATTGGCCAAAAGTAGCTGTCGGTGAATTTAATATATCATGATTAGGAGTATGGAACATAAAAACAGAACCAATACTAGTCTGTATTGCTTTATATGATGTTGAAACTATAACACTTCCTGTATTTGTAACTAAATTAATAATAGAAGTATCAACTTCAGCTCCTTCAAGATTTCTAAGTCGTAATTCTACTTCTTTCATATAATTAATAAAATTCTTTTTTCTTTTGTTAACTGTTAATGACAATACATTGTTTGTTGAATTATTTCTTTGAGAAAAATTATAGGAAGCTCTAAGTACTGTATATGTTTCAGTGACTATATTTTGAAAAGGAATATCAACTACACATGTTTCTCCTGGAGTAATTGCAACTACTCCGTTCGCTTTTATTGTTCCTTCTGTAACTGGGTCTTTATGTTCTGATAAAAAAGTATTTGCTTTTAAATTTGCTTCTTGAAGAGAAGTAACGTTTCTATCAATAATTTTTCTGTCTTTTTGCCCATAGTTTGTTATACTTGAAGAATCTTCTCTTATACTAATAATAGGAGAACTTCTATCATATTCAAAAATAATATTGCTTCCTGTCCAACCTAAATTATCGCCACCTGTAGTTCCTGATGTTAAAATTACATTTTTAGATTGATAATCTACTAACCATTTTAAATTTGTATCAGCTGGGTCATTTACATTAATAATTCCTCCTGGTTGAATAGTTGTTGGTATTGTTCCACTTCCTATTACTCTAACATTAGATGGTTTAGAATCTAATGTATATGTACTTCCCGTAGAGAGAGCTGAAAATTCTTCTTTAGCACCTGTTAATTGTCTATCTCCATAAACTGTAACACTATTAAATATATCACTATCAGTAGTTGAAAAATCAGCATCTGTTACATTAGTATTATCAAATGTAAGTCCAGAAGAAATAGAATCTCTTTCTTCAAAATGAAAATCTTTGTCTGTATCTATATAAAAAAGATATCCAGCAATTTCTGCTAATTGTTTTATTGCATCAAAAACACTTATATTATTAAAAGTTATTTGGTCTACATCTGTTGTTGTAGTATTAATATTATTCCATGTTATTCCCAATCCATTTATATTTTGAATTAAAAGTGATGATACTATTTCGCTAACTTCTCTCTTTTTATAAATTCTTGGGTCTACAATAATATCTTGAAGAATAGATGTATAATCTCTACCAGATATTATCATTCTTTCATTTAAGCCTCTTCCAGCATATTTTATATTTTCAATTATTCCAGTAAAAATCTTTGTTGTAGCTGGTGTACTATCTTTATCTGCCCATATTTCTACTTCATCATTTAAATTAAAAGTACTTCCATAATCTCCTGCATTATTATTAAATTCTATTCCAAAATTACTAGATACATCATATTCTCCTATACTTTTATCAACAAAAACTTTATCTGGAATATATGTTGTACTATCAACATCAACTCTAGTATAAACAGTCATATTCTTATTGCCTGTTTTAATTCATCTTGTAATTCATTAGCAATGTCTCTTGCATTGAATCCATTTAAATTATCAATATAAACTGTTATTCCACCCATAGCGCCCGGATTTTTAGTTCCTATAATAGTATCTTGTGAATTAGGTTGTATAATTTTACCATTTGATAATATAAAATCATTCAATTGAATAACTTTATTTGAACTCCAAACATCTTGTCCCGCTGCATTTATTCCAACATAAGTACTAGCACTACTAGAAGTTCTAGAAGACGAAGATGTAGATGGTGTTGTTATGTTATTTGATAATGAAGACGATATATCTAAACTTTTATTTAATTTATCTGTTGCTCTAGTTGCTCCTAAAACATCATTTGTAAAACTATTTATGGCAGATGCCCCCTTCGAAAATATTCCAAAAGTTAATTTATCTAGTAATCCAATTAAAAACTTTACAGCATCAATAATCCAACCTATTACTTTTACTAAAAGTGTAAAAACAGGAATTAATAAAGTAGAAATATCGATAATTATTGATATAGCTGGCCATAAATAATCAAATAACATTGCTGCAAGCTCAAAAGCTTTAATTATTAATTGACCTACTGCTCCTAAAAATGGTTTCATTTTTTCTGATACTTCTGCCCATTTTTCACTTAGTTTTTTTATGATTGGACTTAATATTTCTCCAATCGTTTTTCCTAAGTCAAATAAAAACTTTATCATATCTACTATAATCGGTAAAATTGGCGTTATTATATTTTTAAATCCTTCTAATACTCCAACTAAAGAATCGCCGATTATTGGAATTAATTCTTCTAAAATTGGTAATACTAATTCTTTCATAGTATTTCCTAAAGCTATAAATTTATTTTTAGCTTCACTCATCGCAGCACCCCATTTAAATTCTAGAGTATTAGTCATGTCTTCATATTGTTTAGTTGCTAATCCTGCTGAATTTGATACTATATCTATTGAGTCTGCTACATCTTCTGCCGCTAAACCTAATAAAGGAAAAACTGCTTTTAATGCTCTAACATTTGGAAATAATTTTGCTAATGCTTCTGTATCACCATCTACATTTTCATTTAATTGTTTTAAAGCTTCATTTAATCCTAATTCTTTAACCATTGTAGTAGAACTTTCATATCCTAATTCAGAAACTGCGTCTTTCATATCAGTAGTTGGTTTAATAAATCCTCTAATAGTTGCCGATAATGCAGTAGCTGTTTCTTCACTGCTAGCTAATACTTTAGTTAATCCAGCAAACGTACCAAGAGTTTCTTCAATTGACATCCCTGCTTGTCCTGCCATACCTGCTACATTAGGAAATGCTGCTGCCAATTCACCCATAGTTGTTTGTCCCGCTTTTACTGTACCAGCAAATGCATCCATTACTCTTTCTGTATCATCTACACTCAATCCAAATGCTGCTATTGCTTTTGTTCCAGCAAGAATAACTGTAGATAATTCTGCTGAACCACCTACTGCAGCTTTTGTTGCTATTGCTAAGAAATTTTGTGCTTCTGCTGTATCTGTAATACCTGCAGATATTGTTTGATATAAACCATCAAGAGCAGACAATTGATCACCTTGGTTTCCCATAGCAACATTTGTTTCTTCGATAAATTTACTAAATAACTCTTGTGCACTTTGTCCTTCATCTAATAAAGTATTAACTTTAGCAAAACCTGTTTCAATTTCTGCAGCAGATTTTGTTGCTTTGACTAAACCCACTGTTAAAGCTGCGACACCAGCAACTGCAACTCCTGCTGCAATACCCATTGCCGACATTCCTATTTTCGCTCTCGCAAACGTACCACTAAAGTTATCAATAGCATTTATAAGAATACTTACTCCTGCCCCTCCTGCAACTCCGCCTAATACTGCTCCTAATACCATTTTAACGTCTTCTTTGTTTCATTTTATTCTTTCTACTTTCTCTATTTTTTTCTTTTACATATTCATTCATCATTTTGATTGCTATATTATAATCAAAGATATTTAATTCTCTAATATCTCTTAAACTCCAACCGTAAAACTTACACATACTTATTTCGCCTCTTCTACGATTGGTTTCTGAAAATCCAAATTCATGTCTAAACCATTAATTTCATTAATAATTTTTTGCAATGCAATCCCGTCTTTAAGTGACAATTCATTTATTTCTTCTATAGTTAGAGTTGTAGCTAATTCCATCATTTTCTTACCGAGCGCACCTTTTGTTAATTCCTGTAATTCTAAGGCTTGTATATATTTGAATTCTTTGACACTAACGTCTTTTTCTCCAATCTTTATTGTTTTATCCATTTATTATTTTCCTCCCTTTTGATTTTATGCCTATGTATGTTCTCAAAAAAATTAAACTGAGAACAATTTTAAATAAATTTATGCGTAATTATATAACGCAATGTCGTCGTATGCTGTTGCAAGAACGTGTTGTGGTACAAATGTAAACGAGTGCTCTTGAACTCCTTCTAATGTCGAAGGAATTGTCATGTCTGTCATTTTACAACCACTCATCGCAAGTCCTAAACTTCCTGGACTCAAACTTCCTGCTGTCCCATATATCATTAATGCCGCATTAAATGTACTTCCTGCAACATAATAATCGTCGTAAAAAGTTTGTGCATTTAAATCGTCTAAATCGCATGTTGCTGTAACTTCATAGTCTCTATTCATTGGTAATAATTCATTTACTGTTCTTGAACCGTTCAAATAAAAACCTCTTTCTAAATTGTTGTTAACGCTAAATGTTCCTTCTTTAAGATTAGTTACTGGTGTAGCTGTTCCTGAAGGCACTGCTAATGTCACATCATTAAACATAAAAGGTTTTGTAGTTGTTGCTGTTACTGCTGTAACTGCTCCTGAACTTAATGTCGAATCTTGTGCTATATAATTCATTTCTGCTGAAACAATTTCTCCTTGTGCAAAATTAATCTGATATGTATCAACCATTCCGCCAATTATTGTTCTTATAAAGTTACTTCCTGCAACTCCTGTATTTTTTGAATCTTCAATTGTGAATGTATTTAATGGTCCTGGATATCCTCCGGGAGATTGCTCTCTTGCTCTGTCATCTGTATTTGCTTCATACATTATATGACTACCTGTTGTATCTTGAATACTACCAAGCGCAAACCCTAAAAATTTCCAATCTTGTGGGAAATAACTTATTGTTCCTGCCCATTCTTTTTGTCCATCTTCAAAAGCGTCAACATTTCTATCTGTTGAACCTTGATATCTTATTGGTATAGTATTTACATTTGAATCTACATCATGAGTTTGAACTAATCCAATCCATTGTCTTGTTCCACTTAATAAAGCATATGTTCCAGATTCATACTGAAAAACTGTTCTGTTTTGGTCTCCTAAATATTTCATATTTTATATTTTATAACCCCCTTTCAACTTATTATAACTAAAAATTTATATTCACAGACTTTACTTCTTATTCCTGCTTCGCCTTCTTCATCTACATTAACTGCAGATGATAAAGTAAAATCGTGAAGATTACTGTTTGCTAACCCTGTTACATTATCTAATTGATTTGTTCGTAAATATTGATAAGCACTTCCAAATAACTCATCTCTTTCTCTTACATTCCTTGCCCATATCCTAACTTCAACAGTAATACTAATAACCGTTCCTTCAGACGACATGCCTAAACGAGTTGGTTGAATGATTCCTCTGTCGGTAATAGTGATAATCGGATAAGTTACAGAACGTTTAGGGTACGACGTTAAAACGAATTTCTCGTTACCTGGTCGTATCGTTACAAGAGGGTCTGTAATATTTGTTTTTAATTTATTTCTAATAAGATTAACTGTGTCTGCTAAAAATGTTGCTGAATATACTTTTGTAATTGCCATTGCTTCCTCGCTTGGAATGTTAACATAATCGCTTTTATGTTATAGAAGTAAATATTTTGTTATTTAAAAAATAATATTTTTATATTATATAATTTTAAAGTTTTTTGATTTCTTTTTCAACAAAATCTTTTACTTTAGTTTCGTTTCTAGAAGCCGTGTTTCTAAAATGGCTTCTGGGTTTCATTCTAGAAGTTCCATATTCTAAATGTTTTGCATATTCAACATTACTTTCTATAGTTGCTGTTAATGGTTGTTTTTGAGATGCCTTTACACTACCCATAAATCTACCTGTATCAACACTTTTTGGTTCTGCTCTTTTACCTGCAATTGATTCCTTAACTTCTGCTTCTATAAAAAATCCTGCTTTTATAATTGCTGCATTTGTTAATTCAAGTGCTTTTTTGTTTTTTGTTTTAAGAAAAGCCATAGTTGAAGGTATACCTAAAACTTGTATACCAATAGTCATGTAGCTTCACCTATTAAACTTCCTGTTAATAGTTTTCTAACGTATAGTTTTTTCAAAATAGGTGTTGCATTAACATCCCATTTAGTTACTCCTTCAGATAATAAACTATATTCTCCTGTAATAGGGACGGGACTGCCTACACTATTATTTCCTAACCCTAATTTCCATGTTCCAGAAGTATTAATTGCTCCATCAATATAAAGTTTAGTATCAGATGTCAAAACTTTTCCTTGTTCTAATAATACTGCATCAGAACTTCCACGAGTATTGCTTAAAGGTAACATAACACCACTTGTCCAAAAATCATCACCAGAAATCGTTAAAGTAACGTCATCATCATAATAACTACCTGCGCCAAAGCCAACATTAAAATATCTAAAACGAATTTGCGAACCATAAAGCATTGCTTCAGTGACTCCATTTTGAAAGTCAGAAATATATGTCATTTTAACTCCCAATACTAATAGAAATAATCCATCCAGCTAATGCTATAAATGCTCCGGATAAACAATACATCCATTTAGTATGTAATCTGACTTTTCCATTAGTAGATACAGCTTGAGTATGAGTTGCACTTAATTTATCTTCAATAGATTCCAACTTATCCATCATTCTAAGCATCATCTCTTTTTGTGTAAAATTATCAACCATTTTAATTCCAACACTGATACCAGGATACTCTTTCTCCAACTCTTTTTAATTGATTGATTCCTAAATTAATCCATGCTTGTGGTGCATCTTCACTTAAACCTTTAGAAATAGATAATTCTCCTATCTTAACAGATTTAGTTCCAATACCTTGAGCACTCATCAAACCTAAAACATTTCCAATAGTCATACTTGTAATACCTGCCTGATATGCTTCTCCAATTGCAATTACTGGAATACTATCTCCTGTTATTAATTCTGCTGTATAAATATTATTATTAACTAGAGTTGCTGTTAGTCCTGATATGCTTGCTGATACTCCTTCTACTAATCCTAATACTACACTTCCTATTTCTAGATTCGTTAACGTTGCCATTTTGATAAAAATAAAACAAAATAACTAAGCTACCGAACCGATTCTTCCTGCATTATCACATCTAACTGGAATTATTGCTAATCCAGATACTGCACATAATAATGTTAATGTTATTGCTCCTTGATTTGCAAATTGTGTTCCACTGAATCCGAATTGACTAAAGTTTGTTGCACTTCCTGTTCTTAAATTTGTTGCTACCATATTATTTTATAGTAGCAAATTTAAACAACACCTAATCTTGACCATTCACTGCCTCCACCTAAATCAGTCATATAAATATCATTTTCTTCTAAATTAAATGCTATTTGTGAACCAATACTTGATGTTATAACTTCATCTGGATTACCATAAACGAATAATATTTTATCAGTAACATGTAAAGCTTCGCTTCCTACTGACGTAGCTCCAAGTAAACCTTTTTGCATACCACCTACTAATCCTCCTATAACTGCGCTTCCTGTTGTTGTTGCATCTGCCATTTTATTTTATCCTCCTTTGTAATTATATAAAATATAATCTTAAACCATTCCAACTGCTATCCAGTCAAACGGTGTTCCAGACGGTCCAAATACCCAACAACCTGATGCTCTTCTTGCTCCACTAGTTCCCCAATTTGCTGCACTTCCTGCATTAGATACTATTGGTAATGTCCAATTGTTATGACTAACTGTCATGAAATAATTCTTATCTGCAAAATTAGTTTTAAAGTGAACTAATCCTGAATATCCATTTCCTGTTTTTCCACTTCCTGCTTTTACTTGATATCCAAACAATTCTGTTGCATTCTCTACTGATGTACTATGTAACAATCCTGCATCGTCTTCTCTAAACACTGCTCCACTAACACTATTCAATTCAGCTTGACCATTAATCCATAAATTATCTCCATAGATATTCGTTCCACTAATTGTTTCAGTAAAACTTTGGTCTTGGTTGACTTCTTCAAAGCCCATTCCATCTACTGTACTTACATTACTTGCCATTTTTCTTATTCTTTTTTCTCCATTTAATTATGTTCATTTAAAGTTGAACTTCTTGTCAATTTGAAGTTTGACTTCTTAAGTAAAAAAATAAAAAATAAAAAATAAAAAATTTATACTGACTACTTAATCAGTGTGTATTTTAGCTATTGAGTTTGCTCGAAGGTGTCTTGCTACAAATCTCCATGTTATTGATGCTGCCGACATATCGTAAACAGGCATCTCAAAGTTTTCAATTGTAACTGGTCGCTTTTCAGCTAACACATAAGCGTGCATTCTATCCGTAACGAAAGCATATTTGCTATAAGTTGTTGTTGGTGCTGCATTTGTAGAGAATTTGATTACGTTCAATCCGTAGATTGTTCCTAAAAAACCTCTCTCAAGCATGTCCCTATTTCCAACTTTATTAGCTTCTACAAAAGTATCAATATTTCTTAAATCATTCAAAACTTCCATTCCAACAAACAAAGTTGTTGGTGTATAATCTGAATCTTCAAGATATTGCATTGCTCTTGTAATATTTGCGATTGTTATTGCTGCTCCACCTGTTACCATGTTTCCATAGTTCATTAAAGCTCCTGATAAGATAAGTTCTGTCTCTTTCTCTGCAAATCTTTTTCCTGCTACTTTAATAGTGTGTGCAAGCATGTTCCATTTAGCATCTTCCAATAACTCTCTAGTTATCCTTACAGCTACTCCCCATTTAACCGGTTTAAGATTAAAATCTGTGTATGCTGCTTGGTCGATTGGTATCTCTGCTCCTTCAGCTACAATTCTAACATCCATTGTGTTAGGTGTTGCTAAATTAACTGAAATACTACTGCCTGGAATGTCACTTGGTCCGAAATACATTGCTGCTTCACTTCTTGGAATCAAGTTTTTGTCAACTTCTTCAATCAAGGTGTCGTGAATCTTCCTTGGTATCAAAAGTGTTCCTTGTGCTCCAGTTCCTGTGCTTAATAATTCTTGTACTGCTTTTAATTCTACCATTTTATAAATTTAATGCAATTATAGAAAAGCTTCCATGTCCGCCTGCTGTCATTGCTCTACCTACAGTAAAATCAAATGCTCCATCTGCGTCTAATGTTGCTCCGTTTGCTAATCCTGATGCTGCTGGTACAAATGTTCCTGCACTTCCTGCACAAACTTTCCATCCTGCTTCTACTGAACCGATTGCAACTCCACTAAGTCCCGGCATTAAATATAGTCCTCTCATAGCCACTGGTCCGTATGTATTTGAACCGATGTCTGTTAAAGCTAATCCAATAACGTTTGAACCGATTTGTGTTGCTACAGTTGTACCTCTAATATCACTTGCTGCATAACTTGTTGCCCCTGAAGCTACAAGTCCTACTTCACCTGAACCGTTTACCCAATAACCTCCTGAAATATTTTCATACGCTAATACAGTTATAACTCTTGGTGCTCCACCATCTGCTATTTGAACTGCTCCGTATGGATTTCTTGGTTCTATTGCCATTTCTTTTTTTTATCCTCCTTTCTAATAATATAAAAATGAGCTAATGCTCATGAATATAAAAAATAAAATAACTTTATCTTACAAGTCTTTTTAGATTGCTACTATCTACACTTTCTCTTGAATAATCCTTGTACATAGAAAACTTACCTCGACCTGCAGTTTCAACAATTAGACTATCTAACTTTTCTAATTTCTCTTCTGCTTCTGTAGATACTTCACCTTTAGTCTCGTCTTCAGGTTTCTCTTCTTTCTCTTCTTCAACTTGTTCTTGGACTTTCTTTTTAACCATTAAAAGTTCTTTTATTTCTGCAATCTGTTTCTTCATTTCTGAAACTTCAGTTGTATCAACTTTTACATCAATCTTCTGAACTTTCTCTTCAGCAACAGGTTCTTCTTTTGGAACTTCAACAGGTTCTGCAACTACTTCCTTAGGAACTTCTTCTGTTTTTTCTTCTTCTTCAGCCATTTTATCCTCCTTTTTAAATTTATAATTATCTTCATTTGCCATTTCTTTCAATGTCAATCCCCTTTGCATAGCTTGTGCTAAATTTGCATTACTATCGCCGGGTACAGCAACTAAACTAATTTCGAGACCCATTATTCCAATTGCTTTCATTGAGCCATCTTCTTCTTCGACTAAGTCTTGAACTTTTGCTCCTATACTAACACTACCAATTCGTCCATCTCTAATCATCTCTTGGATTTCTTTATCCATAATTCGACCTTCAAAATCTACTCTTCTAAAATTAGGATTCCAATTTACTCTTTCTGTTGTTCGACCTACAATATTTCTAATTTCATTTTTGTGGTCTAATAAAATTGGAACATTTCTAAATGATGCAGCTGCTTTTTCTAATTCTTCAGCAACATATTTAACATTGTTTAAAGTTGTAGTTTCGTTTATCGCCACCCCTCTAATTACAAAATCATCTCCTTCAGAAAGACTTTCTTCAATTGGTGTATAAAATTCTAATACTCGCCAATCCTTTTCTTCTTTGTCTGTTACGCTCATCGTGTCATCAAATTCTTTTGGCATCTTTATATATGAAAGTAAATATTTTTTTATTTAAATAATATTTATTCTAAATTATATAATATTACTTTTCTAATTCTTGTTTAACTTCCTTTTCTTTCTTTACGAAAGTTAAAACTTCTTCTGTTTTTTCAACAAACTCGCCTTCTTTTAATAATTCTTTTGCGTCTTTTTCATCCACATCAATAATCATTCCTACGGGTCTATGTTTACTTAGACTTTTTAGTTGCATCTTTTAAATCCTCCTTTTTGATTTCTTTTTTAACAATAATTTTTTCTTTTTCTTTTTTAACAATCAAATTATTTACTGCTTGTAAATTTTGCGTTACTGTTTGTTGTTCTACTAATAAATCATATACTATTGCTTTCAATTCAACCAATGACTTTCCTTCTATTTTTTCTGTTTTCATTTTAATCCTCCTTTCATTTTGTTTTTGAATTAAAGAAACACGTTTTACAAACTACTTAATAAAATACCAATTGAGATTGCAGTTCCTCGTCTATTTTCAATATAAATCTTTCCGTCGGTATGTGCTGAAATTGTAACATGCCCATTTACTCCTGTAGTTCCTGTTAATACTCCTGTGCTAACATCTACTACTGCACTTCCATACATTTTTGTTGTGAATACTGTTGATGTAGCTCTATAAGCTGCTTTTCCCCAACAATCAGCATAACTAATAGCTCTTGGGGATATTTCTACAATTCCAATAGTAGCTCCTGGAGTGAAAGAATAAACTGCATCGTCAGCTATTGTTTGACTACTTCCTACTAAGTTGTTTTCTCCAATCCTAACATTTCCCTCTACATGAAGTTTAGAGAGTGGAGTTGCTGTGCCTATTCCAACATTATTTTTTATATATAAACTTAACGCAGTATCATTTAATAATGCATTAGTTCCAGCAGTTCCCCATATTGATTGAGCAGTATCATTCGCTGCAGTATATTTTATAATATAAGTTAATCCTAAATTATTTGGTCTTGTTTCGTAAGATGTTCGTGGAGTACCATGAGTTCCATCGGTAGCAAGAACCATATTTCCTAAATGATTTGATAAACTTTGTGAAGCACCTGCATAAGTGATAGCAGTTCCATTTGCTGCTCCTGTTCCTATTGCAGAAGAAGTTACTCCTGCAGCAAGAATATGACCTTGTAAACTATCGTCTTCAACAGCTCCTAAAACTGTTGTATGATCTTGAGTGAATTGTGTAGACGAACCAACTCCTCTTGGAAAAGCTCCTCTCATATCTGGCACATTAAAGTGAGTTCCATCTACACTTCCAAAGGTTGTTCCAATTACTCCAAATAATACTGCATAATCGACTCTTAATAAACTTGCACCATCACATAATAACCAACTTGTAGGTGCCGTTGCTCCACCATAAGGAATAATCGAACCTGCACTCATACTATCTCGACCATTATCATCAACATATTTTTTAGTAGCAATTTTTAATATTGCATGTTCTATTAAATGTTTTGAAATATTAAGTGCCATTTTAAATTGTGCTCCATTCACTAACATTAATCATATTACTTCCTGCACTCCAAAGAAAACCTTGAAAATAACTACCCGTCGTAGTTTGAAAATAAATACCACTAATACTATCAGCAGCATCATATACCAACGCATATGAAGGATTTTGTTTAGTAACATCTGTTGGTATTACTTCATTAATTTCAACTATTCCTGATATACCTACTTTATTCGAAGATGAAACAACAACACTTCCTGTAATATCTCCACTATCAAAAATATTACCCGAAACACCAATTAATGGTGCCGAACTTATAACTACACTCCCTATATCATTATCTCCACTAATCTCTATAATATTTGAAATATGAACACTACCAATATCAGTCCATGCAGTTCCTAAATTAACATTATCACCACTTTGAACATATATAGAATCAACGCTCGCTGAAACAGAACCAATAAATATGCTACCAGCAATATTTGTATTAATACTACCATCTTCATTTACCCTTAATCCATATTGTGGACCACTTGCAGAAATTATTTGTTCTGGCATTATTCCGCTCCTTCGTCTAATTTATTATTAAGCATCATCATCTCTCCAAGCAGAAGCCAAAGTAAATAATTTGTTACAGATAAGTCACCATAAAAGAAATTAGATTTTAATAAATCTTTATTTTTAGTTTGCTCTCCTATTAAGTTCATATCGTCCATAAACTTTTGAAGATTCAAATTATTTCTATCAATTCTTTCTTCTACTTTTTCTTCTTCCATTTTAACTTAATTTATCTTCTTTCAAATTTATATATGTTAATTTTTGTCGCTGTCTATGAGTACTTTGCCTTGCGCCCCTTCTTGTAACAGCTTCTTTATCATCTCCTTCTATTCCTGCACGAGTTCCTTGTAACTCATTATGTGCTCCTTGTCTCATAACTTCTTGTGGCGCAATACTTCCTGCCCCTGTATAGTCTTCCCAATTTCCAGTAACCACTACATCTTCTTGGTCTATTGCTAAATTTCCTGAATTGCAGGTGTGAACATAGTCAGTACAATCAAAACCAACAACATATCTTTCACCACAATTTGGACAAATATATGTTGGCATTTTATTCTTCCACTCCCAATTCATTAAGTTCTTTCTGTTGAGCTAATAATCTTTTATTATGTACTTTCATATAACATTCTCCACAAATCCACATACCACCATAAAGTAATAATGCTCCATTTTTACAGCCCTTAATTGCACATTCTGGTCTATCCATTTGCTTTCTCCGCAGGTGTTAATGTAAACACTTCTTTAGTATTTTTTAATAATAATTCTAAAATGTAAATCAAAATATATGATTCTTGGCTAACAACCAATCTTGTATCTTGGTTAGTTGCAAGTATGTATTTTCCATCCTCATCCTGATATAAGTTTTTGTATATTTGTTCCATTTTAAAATTGTTGTACTACATCGGTATGTTCGTACCAATCCAGTTTTGCTGACATACTATTATCATTTAATAAAGATTTAATTACAAATAAATAACAAGTTCCTGATTTCAATATATACTCTTCGTCTCCTCGTGAAATAACTCCAAATGTTTTTGATGCTGGTAAATAAGCATATGATAATAATGTTCCGCTTGTTGGTGTTTCACCCGAAATAACTGCATTTTGCGTAAATACTAACGAAGAATCAATAGCTGCATTTCTATTTCTATTCATTGATACTACAGTCGTTCCTCCAGAATATGTCCCGCCTTCATATATTTTTCTGATAGCCTCTGTTTTAACATTAGCTCCCCAAATTACATGCGGCCATCTCGAACCATTTGGAACACCAACACATAAATTAAATTCTCGATTTGCATCGATTTCAGCACTACCAGTAATTGTATAATTGTGACCATTGTGAATTTCATGATGAGCATGAGCGATACTTACAACATCTAACGTACTGCAATCAAGTTCTGCAGGACCCATTTCACTATTATATAATTGAACAATCCCAATAGCATTCAAATTATTAAATGACCTACTTCCAGTTGTTAATAATTCTCCATAAGGAGTAACCAAAGCATGAGGACTTCCCATTGTCGGATGACTTATTTGCATTTTACTTCAACTCCACAACCGGACTCAAAGTACATCTACACATTGGATGCAAAGGTATTTCGGGTTGCGCACCAATCTCATATATTATACCATCAAGAGCTTCACATTGTTCACATGTTCTTTCTCCAAAAGAAGCCACCCATTTTATTTGTTTTATCTTATTTTTTTTGTAATATTCAATAGCACCTTTATTAGCCATTCTTGTAACTTCAGTTCTTACAATACCAATTGCTCTTTTATCTGCACTTTTTGATAATATTGGCAATCCACTTGCACCCAATTTAATATCACCTTCAGCAGTCATTTTATATAAGTCTTTTATTCCAACTTTAGCATCAACCAATTTTGCCATTTCCTTCATTCCAGCACCTTTTGTAAATCCTTCATCTAAAACACTTCTTAATTTATTTACCTGTGTTGATGATAAATAACCTGCTTCTAATTCAATTTCATTTATTGCTTTTAATTGACCAAACTCAAAGGTTTTTAATGCTGCTACTATATATCCTAAATACTTAGCATATGAAAAATTTAACCATTCAGAAATATCATTTACATCTTCCCATTTTTCTGTATAATGAGGACAATCTTTTTCGTGTTCATAATTTTGATTTTCCTTTGTTCGCTTAATTTTAACTATAAGTTTTTCTTTTTTAATATCTTCTAACTTTGCTGCTTCAGGAACTATACTCTTTTTCTTTAATACAACACGCTTTGTTTTCTCTAATTGCTTTAATGTTTCGTGCATCTTTTGTAATTCTTCTTCTTGTTTATCTGATTTATCGTTTATATTATCTTTTATATCTTGTAATTCTTTTTCTAAAACGGACTTAATACCTTCTACATTTTTTTGAGTATTCTTATCTATATCTTCTTGCATTTTATTCATAAACTTTGATAATTCTTCTAATCTTGATTCTTCAATTTTCTTTAATGAATCTTCGCTTTGTTTTACAGGTATCGGTTTAGGTTGTTTAGGTTGTTCTTTTTTAGGTGCCACCTTTTGGGGAAACTTAGCATTTTGTCCAGGTACAATAGGTTGTGGTTGTGCTTCTAATCTTTTTCTTTCTTCCTCTTCCTTCTCTTCATATTCTAACTTTAATTTCTCCCATTCATCTTTATCTAATTTTAATAAGTTAATCATTTCATCTTCTAACATTATATTCATTGCGCCAGAAACAGTTGCTGATTTCATCATTTCAGAAATCAATTTCATTCGTCCTTCAATTTCCATAACACTTGGTGTTCCCCATTCAAATTCAACATCAGCCGCTAATCCATTAGCTTCTAAAACTCTTTTAATTATTTGATTTTCTATAATCTTTTCTAACTCGGCCTGTATAGATTGTATTCGTCTTTGAAATGCTTCCATTTGAACTCGAGCTAATCCTTCTGCTATATTTGCCTTTCCTAATAATACTGCAGGAATCTGAAATGCATAAATAAGCATTTCTAAATCACTTTCTTTTGTTAAAGAAAACTTTTCACCAAAGTTTGGAAAGTCAACAACCTTAAAATTAACAAGAGGGTCTGTTGTCCATTCTGTTTTATTAGATAAATTTTCAATATCTTTTCCTAATGCTTTTACGTCTTCTGGTTTTGGAATTATCTTTGTATCTCCATCGATTATACCTAATTGAGCATGCAATGGCGCATTGGCTTTTCTTTTCATAATTTTATGTTCGTCAGAGTTCATTGATAACCAACTATCAATAAGACCCATTGCAGGATATCCAATTCCTAATCCATAAGCTTTATCACCAACAATATTAAACGGCGAAAAAGCAATTTGATTTGTTTTAAATGGAATCTTTTTCTCTTTTGTAAATGTTTTAAAAGCACCTGTATACTGATTGTAACCTAATATTTTTCCTTTTTTATCTCTAACAACATACATATAATCAGCATCTAAAACTTTTAGTCCTTTTACTCCTTCTTTTTTACTTCCCCCAATTTCTAGAAATCCATTTCCTTTAATAAGCATCTCTTTAGTCCATGCTCTCAAAATAGTATCAAAATTAACGTCTTTCATAAACTTTTCAACAATCTCTTTTGCTCTAGCATCTTTACATTCAATATAGAATCCAGGACCTACAACAAAGTCAATATATTTATCAACAACAGCAGTAAAAAAACCAAACTTCTCATACAATGCTTCTAGTGTTTGAAAATTAAAAGGATGTTTTTCACCTAATTCAATAGGAAACGTAAGATTGTCTTGTTCAATTTCTCCTTTAAATTGTTCAGTAAGATTATTAACAGAATTATTCTCAAAAGAAATTGACGGTTTATAATCTATTGGTATTGTAGCAACTTCTGCAATACTTCTCTTAAAAATATCTTTTAGTGCCATTTTGATAAGATTATTAATTTTTTTTAATATAAAAATTATTATCTATAAATTATATAATCAATATATCTTCCTACTTCCAAACAAATACTCAACTCCTTTAGCTGCCCATACTGCAAGAGCTAAAGCATCAGCATAATCATCATACTTATTCTCGCTGTGATGCAACTTTAAAGCACCACTACTCATAAGCTCATATCTTAAGTCTCTTAATTGAAATACTAATTTTTTATATTGTGGAAACTTAAGTTTTCCTTGGTTCATAACTTTCTTCAAGTTACTATAAATATCCATTTTAGACTGCACAGTAAATCGCAATGCTTCTACTCTATAATCATCTTGTCCGCCTTCACTTAAACTTTCTCTTAACCAATCAGCAGGACCTTCTCCAATTCCTGTTTTATCTAAAAATATTTTAGTATAATTATATTTCTTATTTAATTCCTTTACCTTGCCTACAATCTCTCTTGGTTTGTTTTTATCAAAATAATCAATATCAACAACTCTTAATCCTCCACCATGACTTAACAAAGAAATAAAAACACTTTCATCTTCTCCTTCTCCAGCAACATCAACACCAAGCACATACTCCATTTTAGAATTTGGTGATTCCGGTAAAGTATATTCTTCAAAACAATTCTCAATTTCTTCTTTCTTGAAATATCTATCTCTGTCCTCTACAAAGTTCCCATATATCTCACATTGAACATAAATGCTACTTTCACCAAACTCTTTTATATCTTTTTCAATCTCTTTAATTCCATCTTCATGCAAATAAGGATTATCTTTATAATTATAATGAAAGCATCCATAATCTGTATCGCCTTTTAATCCTCTCTCCCATAGTTCCCATACTTCACCTTTTCCCCAAGGAGTTGTTGTGTCCCATGTTGGCGCACCAGTATCATATGTTAATGGTTTAATAGCATTCTTGGCTCCTTCCTTAATAAATGCACTTTCATCTTTAAACAATCTATCATAAGCTTCTCCTCTTAATGAATCTGGATTATCTGCACTACCAAAATCAACATATGCTCCGTCTTTAAAAATAATTTTTGGTCTAGGAGATAAAATTGTTTTCTCTATATCGTCATAAACCTTAGCATTCTGCATTAATTCAATAATTTTATAATAAACAATTAATGTCTGCTTATATGTTGGTGCAACAACCATTTGTTTATGAAAAATATCTAGAACACCACCTCTTATAATTTCTCCTGCTACCATTTGTGTTTTACCACTTCGCCTTCCACAAACAATAACTTTATTCTTTTGGGAACTTCTTAATACATCAATTTGTTTTTTATGAGGAACCTGATTTAAATAAGCAACCTGAAAATTAACAGGGTCGTAGAAATCTTCTACTGTTAATTTATTATTAGAATTAGCTATCGTCATTTTTTACCATACGTAATCTGTTTATTATGGCGTTTATGTTAGTATCAACATTTACATTCAAATTTTTATTCTTATTTCCATGGATTGTTTGATGTGCTTTAATAGCAGTATCAATTAATTTAACTCTTAATTCTGGTTTTACATCTTGCTTAAGCATTACTAAAATTAATTTTTCAATTTCGAATGCTGATAAAGTTTCATCTCCAATTAATGCCCATGCTTTCTTTTCTAATGTTTCGGGCTTCATCATTGGAATTGCTCTAATCAGCGCTGCTCGTTTCTTTGCTTCGCTTCTTACTTTTCCACCTCTAGAAGTAATCTCTTTAAAATCGGACCTAGTAGAAATATCAATTAAATCTTTTGCTGACATTATACTTAATTTATACTTACTCCTCCTTTTTAACCTTCTTTCCTTTTCGTTCGTTGTACACTACTAACGGAACTAAAACTGAAACACCATGTCCTCTTTGCTTACACTTATAATCTACCATATGTCCAATAATTCCTCTTGTCTTTTTTCCTTCACTAGAAATTATATCATCATATGCTTCAACATCTTTTATTAACTCAAATCTAGACTCATCTCCATATCTATCTAAGTTTCCTGTTTCAACTTTAATGTCTTCTACCTTAACAAAACCATTTCGTCTTTCTGATTCTTTTTCTTGTGTCTCTATTTTATCTCTAAAATCTATTCTAGCACATTGTTCATCAAATGGTTTATGTTGCATTACGAACTTTTGAGAAACTTCGGCTAATTCTGTATCAAACACATCAAGCATACTAACAGCTCCTATATCTTTATAATCTACCATATTTAATCCTCCTTTTGATTATCTTCTTTAACATCAACGCCTTCTCTTATTTGTTTTTGAAGAACACTTATTGTCTCATTAACAATTGCTAAGTCACCTTCAAAATCGTGTTTTTGTTGTTTAAAATCTCTTACATTCTTTTGGTAATTCATCTTTAAACCAGTTTTTAACATCAAATCATGATATTCAATTTGATATTCAATCCAATCCTTTTCTTGTTTCTTATTCTCTAATCCTCTTGTTGCAAAAACTAATTCCTGTCCTTTAAATTTTCGTTTTGTCATTTTGTTATAAACTCCCTATATTCTGTCATTGCCTTTATGTATTCACCTAACTTTGATTGAAGAAACTTTGATAAATTAAACGGCTTACGCTGCTCTATTAAAAAGTTTTCTTGCTCATCTGTTATGGTAACACATTTGACTTTCATTTTATATGTAAATATAATTATATTAGTATATTTAAATTAGTATAGTTTAAATTATATAATTATTTATTGCTAGAAAGTTCTATTGTCTCTCCGCAAGGACAAACAATCATAACTGTTTCACTTTCATAAAACAATTCTATATGACAATTAGGACATTTAGTAGATTGCATTTTCTGGCTCCAACTCTGAATCTTTCATCCAATTTACTATATATCCACAATCACATTCATACCGTTTTTCTTTTACATTAACTATCATTTGTTTATCACACTTTTTGCATTTCATCTTTATCACCTTCTTTTTTATCATGCTTATCACATAAATTTCTTAAGCAATATAAAAACTGAAATTCTGTTTCACACATTATAACTCTTATATTATGTTTGTAGACTAAACTACACACTTTTCCAAACACACAATTCTCATGAATGTTTGCTACTCTGCTACTTACTGGACCAATAATAATTATAAAACATTCTGCTCCTTGTTCTTGTAGCTCCAACATATTTTTTGTTTGGTTTAATAATCTACCATCTAATATTGAACTACAAAAGTCATCCATAGTTTTTCTTTCTATTATAAGATTCTTATATCTATAATCACCACAGTTTAATCTCTTTCTTTCAAATGTTACATTCCAATTTTCTAACATTGTTAAGATTTCCATCTCTGGTTCTCTATCGTCTATTTCTATTACTATTGTTTTCTTTTTGTTCACCATTTTGCCTTCAAACAAAAAATAAGGGATTAAAAAAATGGTTGCTTATTGTACATTTCTAAGAGCTCTCCAAAGGTTTTCATCTACACTCCAATTATAATTATCACAATCTTCTTTCTGTCAATACAGTCCCAACATCATTCTCTTTACAGTTCCGTTCATTAGTAAAATTTCCACTAAAATCAGTTTCTACCATTTAATAATACCAAACTCCTTGTATGAATCCAATAATAAAACTCAAAGTAAATATCCCTGCTGAAATAAAAGCGCATACTACTGCAAATTTCAAACTTCCACTCAAATCTTTATATCTAATTTCCATCTTCGGCACCTCCTTCTGATTGTGTTAAACTATCTTTTTTCCATTTCTCCTTATTTTTAATATATTTTTCCCATTTAACTAAAGCATCTACTATATCTTGTATAGGTCTGGTTGTTCTGTCATATTCTTCATCTTTCCACTTGGCTTTGATGGTTTTGAGTTTTTGTTTTAATATTTTATATCTTTGTTTTGTTAATAATATTGTTTCTTTAAATTCTTTCTCAA
>Ga0075125_10000302_pt1 | contig 21685 bp, 27 predicted proteins | sample AntAceMetag02UKN_FD_69810 | JGI IMG/M metagenome (GOLD analysis project Ga0075125, IMG submission 69810) | Saline lake microbial communities from Ace Lake, Antarctica - Antarctic Ace Lake Metagenome 02UKN | ecosystem: Environmental > Aquatic > Non-marine Saline and Alkaline > Saline | place... | reverse complement strand
TGGAGTCCGGGGCATGGGGGGTAATCTTGCATCCACTTTGGAACTCGATTAGTAATGATAAAAACTTGTGCCCCGAGATTCGCCAGCGTCCATGCGAATTGAAACATGTGGATGCGCCCGCCGGAGTACTGGTTCGAGGTTACAATCCAAAACCCATATCTGGTAGTAGGACAGTATGCCCCTGAGGACTTCCCGAGTGAAATCTCGGTAATTGAAGATTCGATTGGTCCAATTACCCCTATCGCTGATAGCCTCGCCGCCTCTTTCCGCTGAAGTACGTCGACAATCTCGTCTTTGCCCTTATGCATCTTTCGACCTTTCTGGTCGATGAAATCATACCCCCGCATCACCCGAAATTGAGTCATTTCCCTGCCCTCTTTTTTGTTGTCTTTGCCTCCGCTTTTACCCCCGCCCCAGATTTCCTAACCGACGTCCTCGCAGGCTTCGGTATGTTTTGGATTGATCGTATCTTTCGGTGCTTCGGGTTAAGATCAACTCGATCTTTGACTGCGTTTACTATTTTTCTCGCCGCGTCTTTCACCGGTTCTTTCTTCCATCCCTCACGGACAGCCCTTTCCTTCAAAAGCCTTTTTGCTTCCGTGCGGCTGTAGATGTGTATCGTCGCACCTGGCCGCATCAGTCGCCTCTGCGAATTTTTTCCCATCCGCAGTACTTCACATTCTTTTAGTACAGTAAATTTGTCCATCTCCATCCGTTGCCCCTTTCGTATGGCCGCCCATCTGTTAAAAGTAGCGGGAGAGGAGCCGAGCATTACCCCTCTCCCGCCGGAGCCCCCCTTAGGAGGTTGAATCGTCAAGAATTGCCCATGTGCGCGGGAACACCAATTGCCCCCCAATCACAAGGTAGAACGCAAAGCTGGCTGTATTCTTGGGGAATTCGTGGTCATCCGACCTGCGAATTACCACATCCTCCTCCATCGCGATATAGTAACTTTTGAAATCTCCAAAAGCCACATCACCCTCTTTGCCGATCGTCGGCATCCTGGTAGAGCCAACGTACGGTTTTCCAACCAGGCGATTGTAAATACCATTCGCCGTGGACGGAGTGAAAAGCGGCCTGCTCTGGGTATCGGTTGTAAGTTCCAACGCCTGCATGACGCCGTCCTCACAGAGGAACGAGCCTCGTGCGCGGTGGTATGGTTGTACCGCATATTTCAGATTCACGAGGTCGGCGTACGACACAGTTCCCGCGGTCGCCCTGGTAACCGTTCGAATGCCGGAGGTGTTGATGATACCGAGAGGCTGACCGGTTCCAGTGCCGGTGCATAGCGCCGTATCAACCGCGTCATACAGCGTCGCCCTACCGAGGTTCGTGAGAAATTTGGCAAGGTTCATCGGTGCACGACTCAGCAGGCGGTGCGTGACCTGCGTCCATGCAGCGAGCTCATGTGTGGTAATCGAAACCTGCTCGAACACAGCTTCAGTTTCCGGTTTCTCATCCCCCTCATCGGTCCAGTCCACCGCCATACCCCCGTACTCGTTAGAGTCATTCTGCTGCAAACGCGGAATAGTAATATCTCCGGTTTTGGTTTTGATGATCGTCGCACGAGGCATGATGTGCGCCTCCTCGGTCGGCGTCTCCAAAATGAATGTCTTCTGGTCGATGGGTACAAGATACCCCCCCTGGGCATCGACATCCGACTGCATTGGGAGCGCCTTATGATCCATCGCCTCCGCCCATTTTCGACCGAACAGAAGGTCAGACCATACCCTGGGGGCGATCACGCCGTCTGCGCCGTTGTCGAATTTAGGGTTGGTGGGTTTCAGAAGCTCGGTATACTCCACACCGGAGATTTTTTTCATTCCGAGTTGGCAGTACTTGTGAAATACTTTTTCATGCGCGATATTCTTTTTCCGGTAGTCGATTGCCTCTGCCGCCAACTTCGCCGCATCGGGATCGGGATCGGGATCGGGATCGTCCACTCCGGTGAGGTTCACGTTCAGGGTGTCGGTCTGTAAAAGATCACTGAAGCTCTTCGCAAGCGCCGTCGCGTCTTTTTTGGACTTCATAGCCGAGATCGCTTTCTCTAGTTTGACCTTGGTATCATCAAGCGCCTTGATCTTCACCTCATGTTCGGCTACAAACTTTTCAACCTCTTTCTCATCTTCGGTCGCAGCCATTTTCTCCTCGATGTCGTTGAGTTCTTCGAGAAGACTTTCCATCAGTTCTTTCAATTTCTTCATTGCAATTCCTCCATCTTTTCAATTAGTTTAATTAAATCCAACTCGAATTTCCGCTTGCCACTGGCGATCTTGCGGAGGACGGCCTCTTTGGTGTTTCCGACAAACGCCTTAGTACCCTCAGAGTCGGCGGGGTCTTCTGATCCGCCTGCGTCCGAGATAGTAATTGTAATCCGATCAAGCCGCGCCTGCTTCACACGGACATCATCCCCCTTCCAACTATAATGGAGTGGTTCCATGTGGAGGATTGCCGCTATATTTTTGCCCCTGATCTGGTTATACTCGTCGACGCTCAGAGCATAGGATAGTAGCAGGTTCCCGGAGAGGAATACCTCGACCATTTCTTTATTTTTAACGTGGCGAATGTATCTCTCGTCTTGCCATCCATTCTCGCCGGTCGCGCGCATAAATATCGGAACCTTTTCTGCAGCCACTACTTCCTTAATTGATTTTGATAAAAACCCTGGGGCAAATCTAAAGTCTTCCCTGAAGGTAAACGCCAGATATCCCTGGCCGTCTTCAGTGACCGCCGTTTGGGTATCCAAAGAAGTAAGCATCACTCGCTTTTCGCTAACGGTGGCAATCACCTTGGCAAAGATTGCCTGAAGCTCCTTGGTTTTGATTTCCCCCACCCCGCGCGCAAGCGCGTCTGGGTTGCTGCCCACCGATACAGCCGAAAGCTCAATCACCTCCGCTTTGAAAACTTCTACCCCGCCATCAGGATTCTTCCTCAAATCTTTTTTCTTTGCAATAAATCCGATGCTCCACGCCCGGAGGAACCCCTTAGAGTAGAGGTCAAACAATTCTTTAGCCAGTTTTGTGTCTGCAAATTGTACCCTGGCGATTAAGGTATCACCCTCATGCCTAATGTCTATTACTTTACCGATAGGTGGTTGATGCATATCGTGCGCCCACAGCACAACCGGATTCTTTTTGAATTCCGTAAAGTCGAGCCCCTTCGGCTGGATTATATCTCCGTCCCGGTCTCTCCTGGAGGAGGTGATTACCACATCCATCGTTCGGGTTTTCTCATCGATATTCTCCGGCTTGCCGTAAAAAGATTCCCGGTTTGATTTTGTTTGTGCTTTGGTGTCTTTCTCCGGCAGCCTGCCGATCTTTAATGTACCCCCACACTTCGGGCAGTCCATAGTTTTTGGCTTCTCGGAAAATTTAGCTTCATATCCACACTCAGGACAATGGTAGTATATCAGGTCTGTCGCCCGCTCGGTTGGCACAAGTAGATCTCCCCCTGCATCCGAGGTCAACGCCTTATCCTGTTCCGCCTTCGCATCACGTTCCATAGTCACGGTTAAATCTCCTTTTCTTCAAACTGAATTCCACGGTCTCCAGGGTAAGGTTTCGTATGTATGAATTTTCCAGATAGGATCGGCAAAGGAATACCTTTTGGGTATGCTGTACATGACCGCGAAAGTATGTCATCAGAATTCCAGTGTGCGCACATGACACATTGGCCGGGTAAAACCGGTGTATCATTTATATTCATGTCAAACCCCCAATATCTCAAACTCGAATTTATATTTGATCGCAAGTTTCTTAAGAGCATTTTCCCCTACATGCTCCATATCCAGTTTCACCGCTTTTAACTTTTCTGTATGTGACATACCAGACGTTTTCTTCAAAAAAGATTTTATTCCCTTATGCGCCTCTTGCTTCATCACTCGATTATAATCTCTCCGGAATTTCTTAAGATTTGAAGAGTTAATCATGCCTACTCCTGGGCGTAGTTTATAAACTTTACCCCCGTGGGTAACGATTCGTTGCTCTTTCAGTTTATTGAAAAACATAGAAACAATATCCGTACCAGACGGTACAGAATCTCCAGGATGATTATGCACCACCACGTTGCCTGCCATCTTCTTCAGGTCGTCACGGGCAAACTTAATTTGAAATTCTGTACCTTTTACATGAGTAAGAATTTTTCCGTTGCTATCCAAAACATACCCGTGCTCCTCTGTCCGTTTCTGTATATCGGCCTTGACTTTATTAAAACTATTCTCCAGTTTGGTTTTAGACCCAGGCGTTTCTTGTACCTTCGGCTTTGGCTCAGGTTTTGGCTTTGGCTTTGGCTTCGGGGCTGAAACAGGTTTTGGCTCAGGTTTTGGTTTTGGCTTAGGTACCGGCTTTGGCTTAGGTTTCGGAGCAGGTACTGGTTTTGGCTTGGGGACTGGCCTCGGTATTTCCACCTTCGGCGCAGGAGCGGGAGCCGGAACAGGTTTCGGCTTAGGTATCGGCGGAGGGGGCTTAGGTTCCAACTTTGGTTTTGGTAGAGGTAGTGGTTTCGGTTTGGGCTTTATTCGCTGCGGGATATTCGCCCAGGGGCCACTTGGTTTATTCGGACCATGCGTTTGGAATGGGGTCTGGTCGACGAGCTGCGTCGGATGCACGATTGGGATAACCGTACATCGGCAATTTGGATGTAGAGGGGGGTGCGAGATCGCCTGCTGGATTCCCAGCGTACCCCCTTCCAACCCTGCCAGTGCCGCATCTCCCGGTACAAAGTCTCCACCGGTATTCATATGCTGACCGTCGAGCGCAAGGCAAAACTGACAAGATGAATCGTCCGCCGTTACAATCCACTGTACAATCTGAACATTGGCATCTTTGTACCGTTTGACCGCTCCTTCATTCATCGCCCAGATCGCCGTGGTTCTCGCCGTTCGTTCCGCCTGCCACGCAAGCTGTGGGGTGGCCTGCTCGATATGCCTGGCAATCTGTGCGATCGTCATACCCTGTCGCTTTTCGCTATCCCAGTACGCTGCCGCTTGAATCCATATCTTAGCAATTGTTTTCGCCTGTGTCCGCGCCTGCCCAGTCGCAACCCCCCGAAGCCACCCCTCAGTAGGTTCCCCCATTTCCCTCAGCAAGAAATCATCCCGCGTCTCGCCGACGTATAAAAATTTTTCATCAGGGCTAACCTGCTTCGAAATATTAATTCCGTACTCTTCCTCTGCCAAACGATATCCTTGAATGACCATCAGCACCGTCGGCTTTAGCTGCGCCTCCACAATATCGCGTGCCCAGCGGTCTTGAACATTCTGGGGAAAGGGTACGCTATGGACTCTGATGTTGTTTGCCGCCTCCCGGAAGTGCATTCGCATAACACGCATCAGCCGTCGCTTGAGATTAGGGAGCCACTGGTCGGCGAGCTTGTTTCGGAGCACCGCCGTCCTCGATGTCTCAGTTGTGATAAGTGATGCTGGCATTTTTAGCCTACCACCTTTAAGCAAAAATTATCCCTGCCCGTCTCCCTCTCCAGCCGTTACCTCCCCCAATACTCGTACGTTACAGCCGATGATTTTACACGCCACAAAAATCAGCGCCACCCCGATGCGCAGCCGAATCCTCCATGTGGTCATACCCCCAATGGTGACCTCCAGCGACATATCCTTAGCAGCGTCTTTCATTTTCATCTGTTTTCTAATCACCATGCCCGCCATTATTCTTCCTCCTCCATTTCTTCCTCATCCCCCTCAACCGGGGGCTCCTCCCATTCGTCGCCGCCAGACAATCCATCACTTTCGTCCGGTGTCGGTTCCGGCTCAGCATTTACCGGTATGCGCTCAAAGCCCATGCGCTGCAGGGTATAGTCGGGAGCCTCAGGGTCTATCGAGAGCCCCGCCATTTCCCTTGCCTCCTGGAATGTGGCTACACCCCCCGCGTGTAGCTCTGTCGCGCGCGTTGCCATCTCCGTTTGATCTTCCTGGAGCGCACGGACCTTCGACGAGTCGAACCGAATCTCCGTTTCGTCGTCACCTTCCCCCGATGCCAGCGTACGCGTGAAAGATGAACTCATCGCAAGCCAAATACCCGTCATGGTACCCCTGTAGAACGAGCGCTCGGCAACATCATAGTTGGAATACGTTGCATGTTTTAATCCAACTCGTGAACTAATCAAAATAGGTGGAACGCCAAACGCAGCGCAGATTCTGCTCTCGACCTGCTCTGACATCCCAGGGAAATCCATGTCCTTAAGGGGTATCGGATAATCAACCCCAACATCCTCACCGGAGATCAGCAGGGGGCTCCCACGTTTTCCATGCCCCAGATGATCCTTTAATGTTTTACGCATCATTTCCATCTGCTCTTCCGACCAATCGAGCTTCTGCTTTAGGATCATCCCCGGGGTGTGGGAATTATCGAGCATCTCAACCAGATAATCCTCTCGCTCAACGTCTGTTTTATAATCATGATATGCGGCCTGCATAGGACCAGAGCCGTCATGGAAGTTACTGGGATTGACATAGCGAGAATAGATCATGTCATTCGGCGAGACTAATATCGGCTCTCCAGCGTACCCCTCCGGATTGACCTCGTAATGAGAAATGATCCTACGCTTATCTCCCTGCAGTATTTTTTGCAGCGGAACCACTTTAACCCAAGATGACGGTATCGGCCATAACTCCGAAGCCTCTCCCACCCCGTTCGCATCCTGCAGTCCATTCCGTAAAATCCAAACGAACCCTTTTCCCGTTTGGGTAAGATGGGAAATCTGATACGACCAGAATTCAAACAGGCTGAGCCATTCGTTCGGCTTGCGCATCAAATTAAGGAGGTGGTGGTCTGGTAACTCCTCAAACCCCTTCTCCGTTTCATGGCCCACAACTGCCCGCGATTCCAAAAACGCGATAGAGATACGCCAAATACAGGCAAACACTATTGGATGATTTCTGTAAATTGATTCCTGTTGCGCGGGGGTCAACGTACCCCAAATATTTTGCGCATTCGAAATTGAGCCGTTGGAATATTGACTCGACAGGTTGAGGAAGAAATGCTCCAGATCGTCGTAGTTCAGTGATTTGGTGGCCCATTTGAATGCTCTTTGCTTTAGCCAATTAAATGCCATCTATTACCCCTCAACCTGTGTCAAAGGCTCTGAATCGTGATTCGTCTCCCGCTCTCGATATCCTCTTTCAACGCCACTACCAAAGAATCTACATCGTCGTCGTGCGCACCGCCTGGGAACGCAGAGATTACCTTAAGCCATGGATGATTCCACGGCGCTTTCTTGATGTACACATTCCCCGCTTCGAAGATCGGCTCCATACAAAGTGCATTCGTCACCTTATCCTTAGTAGGCGTTACCGGTCGAACAACCGCCTTCCCACTCATCATCGCTCTGACAAGTTCGTACATGTCTTTGTACCCCGCTACAGTTTCAATCCGAACCTGAACCGCGGGACCATCTTTCTCAGCCGTCGCTACCATTCGCTGCTGTTTTTTTAGCGCCGACCACTGCCCCCGTACCACGTCCTCGATGTAAATGCACCCATCCCTGTACGCCGCCTTTGTCCCAACCGTGAAGTCTGGGTCGCTTTTCATACGTTGTTTCTCCGTCGACGCCTGATCCCAACCGCGCCGCCATTTAAGACCCTCCGGCATCTCGTCGACGTACTGTACCAGGTCGGCTCTGAGCATATTCCCGCGTCTAGGTGCAGGGTCTTGCTGCCCTTGCGCACCCCACGCATATGCTCCCATTAGCGCTCGCATGGTTTTATACCAGGATTCTGGGAATCTCTCTGGGAACAGCCATCGCCCCTGCGCGTTCTGCGCGGGGAAAGTTACCATCTCAAACTTTGGAAACTCCGAATCATACTCAGGGGCATAGAGATCATTCTTTCGCGCAATCCTACCAACCAGATCATCCTCATGCCACCGGTTGGCGACAATACATACCCCGTGGATCGGAGCGAGTCTGGTAATTAGATCACTTTCGAATGAGTCCCAAGTCTTATCCCGCATCGTTTGGGATTCAGCATCCTCACGGTTTTTGCAATAGTCATCGATGATCAATTTGTTTGCTCCACGCCCGGTAATTGTTCCGGCGAGTCCTGCTGCGTGTACCGCGCCATAATGCCGCTGGATACGCCACGATCCAATTGAGCTTCGATCGCGTTGTACCCAAAGGTCGTACATATTTCCCGCTTCCATAAAACACGCCCTGGCGTCATAGCTCATTGTCGATGCCAGTTCAAAGTTGTAACTTGCCAAGATAATTTCATCATCTGGAGTCCCAATGAGATCCCATACAGGGTACCTCCGAGAAACAATATCGGACTTACCATGCCGAAATGGGAGGCAGATACACATATACGTGCTTTCTCCCGTCGCCACCCGGTCGTTCATTTCCTGTAATTTTTGAATTAACGCTATGGTGTGGATGCCCCAGATGTATTGGGGCTTAGGGGGGTATCGCTGCAGGAATGCCCAGAAGGATCGCTGCATCCCGCGCCTGGCCAACTCCTCCAGCGCCAGACGGCTAAGCAGAAATTCCGCTTCAGGACCTCTTTTTAGATTTGAGGGGCTTCTTTGCGGGCTTACCACCATCCACTACATCTCCATCTAACATCTCGTCGGGGATATCCCCCTTTGCAATTGCTACTAAATCCTCATCGGACATCCCTGCGAAATGATCGTCTCGCTCAATCCGAATCACCGCCGCCTGCTTCCCTTCAATTCGGTTCCACAGCTCGGCCATATAGCCACTTTTGCCATCGAATACATGCCCCACATGATTTACCGAAATCACCCTGGCAACTGTGACCTTTCTGGGGTCAAGGCCATGCGCCTCGGCGACCGTCTTGGCTATCGGTACGCTGGCCGCCTTTTCCTCGAGGACGTCACGCAGCTGGTGCGTTAGAGAGCGGGACGTCCGGGGATGCCCGCAACGATTGCCGGTCCAGTTTACCCCAGACCGGAATTTTCGTCCGAGTTTGTTACCTTTTTGAAATCCATGTTTTTTTTGTTCCGCCTTGGACATATACTCCAATTCCAATCGTTGCCACTTCCCTGCCTCTCCTCTACATACTCTATAATACCATTTTCCGTTTCAATTTTTTCACCTTCCTGCCAAAAACGCCCTTCTCCCATTCCGATCTTTCCAGCCATTTCCCCTTGGTATTATACGACGAGAGGCATCCAACCGCTCTCTGGCCCGTATCATGATTCGTGCTTCGCATCACGACTCCTTTCCCGATCTCAAGGAACACCGGGTTTACATCTCCCCTATCAGGACATGCTCGTTCCATCGCCTGAAGCATATCAATCAGGTGCCGCCGATTAACGCATACGCGCACCCCACCCTCTCTCACCGCCCCGCGCATAACCTCCCGCCAATCCGGATAAGCGTCTCGCTTTGGAAACGCCGCGATCCTCCGCTCTACCCCTTCTGCCGACACGCAGGTCAACTCGACCTTTCGCCCATCCGACGCACACTTGGTCATCGCCGCGTGCTGAAGCGCTATGCGTTTATCTCTCGGCAGGTTTTTTGTCGCCTCCTTGACAAACTTAACCGACAGTACCTTACCCCCACCCTCGCCAACCTCTACTTGTTCGCCGACATCCGGAAACCCCTGTACCTCTCCTGCAGGGCTTACCGCCATAAACCCAGACCTCCCATCTCCCGCCGCTGTCGACCCATCCGGATCAAGCCACACCCCACATAACCCCCGGTCGAACTCGTCCCTCGACGCCACTTCTGCTACCGTCAAATTAGCCCTACTGTATAAAGTCATGCCTCCCTCCATATTCTTTCCAAGATTATTTCCAGAGTATAAAAGAAAAGTAGAGAGGACGAAAGAACCGCACACAGCCCCTCTTTTCCAGCGTCTTAAATTCATTGTCGTTCATTTCTTCTCCTTTTTCGCCCCGCACCACGGGCAGAAAGGGCCCTCAAAGCGAATCCAATTCTTATAGCACTGCCCTTGCTTTAATTTCGGCGTGGGCGGGGTTAAGGCTCGCTCCAATCCGGCTACCATCCCCTGCATGAAACATTGTGTCTCAATCGACAAACCCTCTATTAGATTTAGTATATCTTTTTGTAATTCGTCTCCTCCAGACTTAAATTCTTGTTCTACATGATATTTGAAATCTATTACTCTCGGCGACCTGGTACCCTCAAGCGGATATCTCAGATCAAACAATCGCCTAACATATCCAGCCTGTCGCAATTGTTCGCAAAAGGTATTACTGAAATCAGCGCCCTCCCCTGTTTGTAAGAATTCATCCGCCAAATTTGCCCCAACGTCAATCTGAGACATAATCCATTGTAGGTCCCTAAGCATCTCTTTTCTCCTTTGCGTCAATCTCCGCCAAAACCTCCGAAACGTGCGTTGCCCCCCTGGGCAAAACTCCACCAACCCCCATCTCATACACCTTTATTCATCGCGTCAATCTTCCAAATCCATGTACCTGCTCAAAACTCCAGCCTACTGCGCGGAGCAACCGTATCCCTGCCTCCCACTCCGCATCACGTACTCCCATTACACTTACTCTCGCTCGCCATCCCTGCCTGGTACACTCAGAGAATCCACCACCACCAAATTTCTTCGCAATCCGCTTAATTTCCCCCTCCGCCCTCCGCGCTCCCGCCACCATAACATTCTCCCGTGGAAAGTCTCTGCGTAACGCGATAATCACCTCTGCTCTTCGTAATAGATATTTTTCCCTCGCCATCGCCCCCTCCCCATAAAAAAGAAAAAGAATAAGAAAATCCAAAAAACGACCTTATCATACCCCCCTATAGGTGTATAGAGTAACTTACTCATTCTTTTATAAATTTTGAATTTAAACTAATAAATATATTATAAAAATAGATACCCATAGGGGGGTATGTTAAGGTCGTTTTTTGAAAACCCCCTAATTCGGCTCCTCAAATGCAAGCCGCGACTCCCAAAATGAGTCGGTAAAATCAGTGCATATGTAGCGTTTTCTTGTCAATATCAGCGCGTCCCGCTCACGGATAATAGCCCATTTAATACGCTGGATTGCCCATGTTCGTATTTTCATTCCGCGCTCTGGTTTGTAAGATTCGATGGCGTCGAGTAGTCCTATATATCCATCGGAGATCGCCTCGGGAACCGTGTACCAGTCGGGGATTTTCCCAGATGTTCGCATCCGCTCCGCCGTAATTTTCACCAAAAGGGTCATTTTTTCAATCTGAGTCTCGCCATGGGGATTTGTCCAACCCCCGTCCTCCCCTCGTTTTCTCGCTCCCATTTTTCCCCTCCTGCCGCTCTCAACCCCCAGAACACGGTAATCCCCCCAATTTCGGAACAAAACGCGCCCAGAGCGAAGCAATCGACCAAATTTAGGGTGTATTTTGGGGAGGAGTATCGTCCTTAGCCAATGGCAATGGCAATGCCAACGCCCTTCGAGCGATCTCCTGCATATATTCGCACGGAGCGCAAAAATGCCCGACGAAACATCCATATGTCTGCCTCCCAACTTCAGTCTTTGAAATTGTTTCCAGCGCCGTGATCAACTGTTCAATTCGGATGTCTCTTATGTCTATTTTTTGTACCTCTGTACGGCAGGGTCTCGAGTGACACGCGGTAATATAGCACGCAATGCAATAATTACCGTCTGTAATATCAGGGCGGTTAACGCTGGATATCAACGACGCAAAATAAACTCCACACCTATCACACCGTTTATCGAGTATCATTTCTTCATCCCCTTCAATTTGGCCATAGCCTCCGAGTATGTTCCAAGCCAATCACCTATTGTAATTATCGGCAGTACCCCCCGCAGCTGGTATTCCGCCATTGCGGGAACCGCCCCAACCGTCCTCCACTTACTGTCTCCAGAGGATAGCACATCAAGATCATAAAATTCATACTCTATCCTCAGACGCTTCATTTTGTCTTTGGCCGCGTCGCAAATTTTGCATCCGGCTTTGCCGTATACTCTAACTATTTCCATTCTTCATTTCTCCAATCGCACATGGTCGAGATTGCGACGCGAACACCCCATTTTTCCCAAACTTCCTTTTGTGCTTTGGCAAGCGTCTCGCTCCGTATTACAATCTCCAGTATCAACCCCTTTGCCGTACTGGTCCACCTCTGATACGGATACCCCCATTCCGCTAAATCCTGGGAGAAATGCACTCGGCACACAGCACAGAAAAACATCAGGTGCTTAATACGTATGTCGGCGTCTAACCCCCGGAATGTTTTAACTCGTTGGGAATGCACATGAACATTACATACCTGCTTACACCCTGGGCAGGGTTCAGTGTCCCGATTACGTATATTAATTTCGAGTACCTCCTGCTTCTTTTTCTTTTTATTCATCGTTCTCCCTTGCGTATCCTCGCTAATGCCATATCCACATACTCCCGCTTCAGATCGCACCCAATATATCTTCGCCACCTTTTATAACAAACAAGACCAACCGTGCCTGAGCCCATGAACGGGTCCATGATTACCCCGCCGTCGGGGCATCCCGCCAACACGCACGGCTCAATCAGCTTTTCCGGGAACGTGGCAAAGTGCGCTATTTTGTACGGGAGGTGCGCCACCGTCCAGACAGAGCGCTTGTTGCGCCCGGGTAATTTAGCAATTTCCTCCCTTGTTTTCCCCTGGTATTTCTCTATATTATTCTGTATGCCCCCAGGCCAGTCTCGTTTTTTGTTTTTATACTTGCAAACATACTTATATGCTTTAAGAGAGGATGCTTTTTGCTTTTCCCTTATCGCATCCACGTCGTAATAATACTTCGCCGACTTGCTCAGTAGGAAAAGATACTCGTGCGACCTGGTCGGCCTATCGGTCACGCTCTCCGGCATGGGATTAGGCTTGTGCCAGATGATGTCGCTCCGCAACCAATAGCCATCGGCCTGTAAGGCGAGGGCAACGCGCCACGGAATACCTACGAGGTTTTTAGGTTTGCACCCAGGGGGTATTATGCTTTTGGGCATATTATGCGTACCCCGATTAGACACTTGCTTTTGTGATTTGCACCCTCGCCCACCACCGGCGTACGTATCTCCCAGATTCAGCCACAACGTTCCGTCTTTTCGCAGCACCCGCCGCACCTCCCTGAAAACTTCCACCAGTTTGCTAACGTATTCCTCCGGCGTTTCTTCAAGGCCGAGCTGGCCGTCTACGCCATAATTTCGCAAACCCCAATAAGGCGGTGACGTAATGCAGCATTGTACGCTTTCCGTAGCAAGCGTTTTCATCCATTCCAAACAATCGCCACAATGAATATAATCAAACTTCTTTTTTGCATGGAGTTGCCTCTTCATTTTTCCCCCTCGTACTCCTCTTCTCGTCGTCGTGCAGCTCTTCCCCGCATAGCCCACCATAAGCTGGTCAGCTTGGTAGCATACCTCCCACCATATACCGTTTTACGATCCTGCGCCAATAAATAAACCGCCGCGCTCATAAACGCCGCCTCTTTCGGGGCATCTCGAAACTTTCCACGATACCGCTTATAAAATTCCACCCACAAATTGTGTATCGGAACCCCCATCTCGATTCTTTCGACCACCAGACCCGTCCAGAGATTGAGTCTGCTATTCATATGTTCCAGCGAGTGTCGGTATTTTTTCCTCAAATAGTTTACACAATTCCTGGGGGTAAGAAGTTCGGTTGCCCCCCAGGCAAATCCACATCGAGGACACCAACATCTCCTACAGAAAACTTCCTCTTTGCATTCCTGGCATACAAAAAACCCATATCTTGGACCCACAGTCCCGAAGATCGCGTTGAATAATGCCTGTACCCCCCCTTCCGCTCGAAATTTAGTACCTCGTTTCAGCTCAATCTTTTCTTGCATCGCGCTCTCTCCTTTCTAATCCTCTTTTTTTCAAACTCCTCGTTATTCCAATCACGGTATTCAAATTCCTCCCCAGAGTGGATTTTAATTTCATGCGGGGTAAGTTTTCGGGCCCGCTTTTTTCGCATCGCTTTAGGCATCCAACAAAGCCCCCCAAATAATACCTCCCTCTCCTCCTCCAATCGCATTCGATCTTCTTTGTGATTTGTCACTCTTGGTTCTCCTCTACCTCTGTGAGGAGCGGTGATTCTGTTCGTCGCAGTCGCTTCATCTTTTCCTACTCCTATTCTTATGCGCTTTCGCCCACTCCGTCTCCTGGTCGTATAGCCCCAGACCGTTCATCAACCGGAGCATCGCGTCGGACAGCGCCCAGTGCCCATGCACCCCAGGTTTTTTACGCACAATATGCAGCATATCCAAATCCTGTAGTACCGGCCTGGTGGTATCGGTCGGGAATCTCGCCCACTCGCCTATCTGGGATGTTGTAATATACTCGCCCCCCTCCACACCCCCCCTGATGTACATCTGTTTAATTACCTCCTCCGTCCGGTTAGGGATAGTATCCCTGGCGACCCGGGCGATAATCTGATAAGTACGATCAGTAAGTTCGGTCTCGAAATGATATATCCCAATTCCCAGGGCGAGCACGCATAACTGTTTTGCCAGGCGTGTACCCACCTCAGCCGTGGGTTTACTTACCACCTGCTGGGTATATCTCTCGCGATTGACAACTCCACGAAGTCGAGCGATCCACTGGCTAAGATGCATCACCTTTGTTGCAAACTCCTGGGGAATATGCGGGTACTCCGCACGGGTAATCGGTCGCTTCAAAACCTTTGTTGCAACCTCTGTCAGCCCCTTACGCATTTCACCCTCACTGGTGAGATTCGCTATCGATTGTTTAATCTCCTCTTCCCCCGCGCCGACCTTTCCCTTTGTCCCTATCCTGATCCGAATAAACCTCTCTCCCAGAACAGAACTCATGTTCGAGTAGGACTCAATCGCGGGGGTAACTCCTGCTACAATGCCGAACGTCCCAACATAGCTGCGAACTACTCCGTTCCCGAATCGCTTCTCGATCTGCCCATCATAGGCGTCGCGAAGAATTCCGAATATCTCATCCCTGGCGATAGAATTCATCGATAAAATTGCAGTAAAATCTTTAACAACCATCGTCTTGCCAATCGCCTTTGGGATTAAGGAGGGATCGCCGCTCCCTGCAAAGTTCGCCCCACTAATTAATGCGTGTGGGGTAATCGAGGTTACCGCAAGAATCTTCGGCGCAGCGAATAGCGTCCTCAGGTACTCGCTTTTTGATCCGCCTGGAGGACTTACAAAAAACATCCAGAGCGGGTCTGCTTCTATTCGGTTCGCGAATATACTTCCGAACATTACATCGAGGATCATCGGATCCCAGATGTACATCCATTTTTTGTACTCTCGCAGCACCGTTGCCGGTTTCATCCCCTTGCCGTCCAGGACATCTTTACCGGGCACCTGGCGAGAATCGGTAATGTTACCGTCGCTAACATCCCTGGTAAGAGGGGCATCGGTCACCCTATCCAAAACCCAATCGAACATCTTTTTTGGTTTCCCTGCGAACTTCCTATAGAGATCACGCAGGTCATACCCATCATTCAATCCGTCCGGCCACTCCAAACGCTTTACGCTGGTCGCCTGTGGTTCGATCATCCTCCACGTCCGCTCCGTACCCCTAACCGCCGGTTCGTCATTATCGAAGAGGATTACTACATCTTTATCCAGGAAAAGATCAACACATCCTTTGGGAAAATTACCTACCCCGGCAAGGGCATAAACATCCTCCTCCATACCGATTGCCTTTAGCATCTCCCACCATGCCATACCGTCCCATTCGCCCTCGACGGCCCATACCCGCTTGCTACCATAATGCTTTCTGGGGATGATAAGTGAGGACTTCCCCCCTGCGGTCGACATTGGCTTATTACCTATTTGGTATCTTCTAATATCGGATGTCAGGCCACGTACATTTCCACACGCAGGGATCGTAAATTCTCTTCCGTTCCATCCCACCTGCCAATCGGAAAATGCGGCAAGGGGTAGCCCCCGATCCTTTGCGAGTTTCATAAGCGCCTGTCTGCACTTGGCATCCTTTTTACAATTCTTCCTCGCAATCAACCGCATGAATTTCTCAAAGTTCCCACTTGTCGCGCAAACCTTACAGTCCCATAACCCATTTTCAACATTCACCCAGAATTTTCCCTCTCCTCCACAGAAGGGGCATCTTCCCCCTGCATTATGCCCGTCGTCGGTAGGCTCAATCGTAAATACCACCCCATGCTGGGCAAACCCCCTCAGCTTCGGATGCTGTTTTTGCATTCGTTACCCCCTTCTAATCTTAGTGACTTTAAGAACCCCAGAAGGTGGATGACCTCCTTCTTGGTAAAATAAAGTGCAGGGCGCACCAAAGCCTTATCTATTCCCACCATATCCCGTACCTCGTCCAGCAATTCCTCAACCGTATTCGCCATACTCAATTCTCCTTCAAATCAAATTTCTTTTTACGCGCCCAATTTATAGTTGCGACTGATACCACGACTTCCATCGGCACCTCAAAAAGAGGGAAATCGAGCATCAACTCCCGTACCTCCGAGAATAATTCACGCGCCTCTCGTAACCTCTTCCTGGGGTACTCGATAATCAATTCATCGTGGATCGGTAAAAGTATTTTTACCTCCCCCCCTGTCGCCTCTTCCAGATATTTATGTACCCGCACTTGTGCGCGTTTTAATATCCCAGCAGCAGTTCCTTGGATTAAAAAGTTTGTCGCTACATACGCCTTCTCCCTCACCATAAATATCCTACGACCGAATTTAGTCTCAACATATCCATCCGCCCTCGCCTGCTCTCCCACCGTTTTAGATAGCCTACAAAGTCCAGGGAATATATTTTTGTACACCTCATATCTCCGTGCTCCAAGCGTGAGGGGTACCCCCAATATCTTACCTGCCTTATTCGGACCTGCTCCGTATGGAATGGCGAAATTCAGCGCCTTTGCGGCATCCCGCAAAGTTTTCCTGGCATCGCCTTTTGTCGCCTCAAACCCGTTTTTGATCATATCATCTACTGCCCCATACGCTTCCAATTCCCCTGGGGTAAATGCTGGGTAAAAAATACGCCCCGCCAACGCATGGGGGTCACCTGCCCCATCAGCCCCAGCTATTTCCTTAATCATTTTTGCATCCTTGGAGTAGTCGACAAGCAACCGTAACTCAATCGCGGCATAATCGATATGGAAATTTACGTATCCAGGGCGCGGCATGAATACAGTACGAGCAGGTATCGGATATGGATTTGTCAATACCCCTGTCTTTTCAACATTTTGAAGGTTTGGTCTGGAGCAACTTTCCCTCCCGGTCTTCGCTCCACAAGTTTTAATATCTGAATGGATAATGTTGTCCTCATCGGTTAGGTCGAGATAGCTGGATAACATCGAGATACCCCTGGTCCATGATCTATATTTAAGTACGCCTTCCAGAATTGGCACGGTACTCCCAATTTCTTCCCGCAATAACGGGAGTACATCTTTATCTACTGATGGAATACCGGTAGGCGTTCGCTTCAATACAGGCAAATTCATTTCGGAAAAGAGAAGCCATCTGATTTGCGATGGCTTCCCCAAGTTGATTCTTTGTCCATACTCCTTTTCCACCTCATCCAAGATCGCATTCGAATCCCCTTGGAGCTTTTCGATAAGTTTTTTACATGCCGACCGGTTCAGCATTACCCCCCGACCCTCCATTCTGATCGTCGCCTTCTGGAGTTCCATTTCCATGTTATATATTTCCAATGTTCGTCTATGTCGCTTGATCCTGGGGTAAAAGAAAAGATGCAAAAGCATGGTTCGCTCTGCATCCCTCGCCTGGTAGGCATCCATTATATCGTCCGGTACTGTGGAGTAATCTCCCCCCCTGGCGAATTGTTTGACCGTAGTCTCATCATCCGTCGGCACCCCTGCCATCTCCCAGGCCAATGCCTTTAGTCTGTGGGTAGGATGGGAATTATTAAGCAGATGACTTTGTACAAACGTATCGTGGATCGTTGTTTTTTCGGCCAACCTCTTTCCGAGGAGCTTCTCGGTAAATGTAAGATCGAACTTTGCATTATGCATGACCTTTGCTATATTGGTATTCGCCCAGAACTTTCGCAGGTGTTCAAGGTTCTGCTGTGCTTTTTTTAGAGGCTTGTCTATCCGTTTCACATCGGTATACCCATCCTCATTGCATGTCGAGTACGAGAACATCGTCTTTCCAAGGTAAGCATTCAGGCCGGTTGTTTCCGTATCGTACGCAACTGTTTTCATTTTTCCTCCTTAATATAAGAGCCGTGCGTATAATCGCAGCGACGATTTCAGAAGGCCATGCCACGGCACGCCTGCCGCTCGCTCTCGGTCAATTCTGGCAGTCCTTTTGGTAAAAATTCATCGACCAGCATCCGGTGCGAATGCTCCCGTGCGGCGAGCGTCTCTTTGAGCCCCACGATTTCAGCTTTCAGGTTGTCGATTTCTTGTTTCTGCTGCTCTTCGATATAGTTAAATATGGTGCAAATTGTCTGTAGTCTACTCATGGGTTTCCTCCACCAATTCATAGAGCCTGTCGAAAAGGTCTGGCTTGCAGGGATAAACTTCACCGGCGATTCCCTGAATAATCCAGTCGTCCAGGCTTATTTTGAGAGTGCCTTCGAGCGTCTCGCACAACAATTTCGGTGATGGCCACCTGTACCGTAGGAGCATTTGCCACAAGCGATTTGCTGAATATCTAACCCCATGAGCACACTCGTCGTCGTCAGGCCATATAGCCCCCACTTTGCCAGGCTCTCTCCGACATGCCTCCTGTAGCCAATTAGGCCATTTGCCCTTGTTCTCCCTGTGCGCTTTGGTCATCTGGAATGCTTTAATATCTGCCAGTTTCCTTCGATACGTTGCCATTTTCTTTTCCTTTCAACGGACTCCTAAAAAGGCCGCAAACCGAGTAGAGGTAAGGAGAGAGTCAAACCCCTACTCGGTAGCGACCAGTTATTTTATTTACCCTTTGTCTTGGTCTTCTTCTTTTTGGCTGGAGGGAGTACCTTCTCAACCGGTATGTCATGGCGCTCAAAGAGCGCAATCTCGTCTGGGGTCATCTCACTCGCCTGCCAGGAGTATGCCTTGAATTCTTCCACAATTTCGTCTACCTGCATGGAATCCTTCAGCCCCTCTACCCCCGCCGCCAGACCCAAGCCGAGCAGGTCGGCATGGTCCTCGTCTGGGGCATTCTCATCCAGGGAAAGCTCCGAGAAGGGAATCTCCCACTCGTCGTTATCGGTATCCATGATCGTTGCTATTACCCCATTGACTCCGGTAATCTCGCCATGAATTGCATTACCATCGTCATCTTTGAACATGACCACGTTACCCTTGACGAACTCAGCCTCAACGATGGGTGCCTTTGCCTTCTTCTTTCCGACACTTATTACTGGAGGCGATTCCTGCCTCTTACCCGCCTTCTCCGGAGCCGGGCTCGCTTCACTCAGCAGAGATTTAACCTTTACGTTGGTATACCCATCTTTTTCGGTGATGGCCACCTGTACCGTAGGGGCATTTGCCACAAGCGAGTCGAGTATTTCCGGCAGGTCTTCCCATGCCTCTGGGGCTTCGAGTCCAAGTTGCTCAATCCTTTGTACGACCATCGAGAAAAAAGGCGTTCCATCTTTACGGTGAAGGGGCATTCCATCATATACGACTTCTCCACTGCGATCCCCCTCCAGCACCAACCATTCAAACGCTACCCGCAGACGATCAGAGTCTGTGGAGACCTCTTTGATCTCCGCCCCCTGAAGTTGGAGGACATAAATCCCAGGGGGTATACCCCCAATCGAGTCCTTTACTTCGGACCATCCCTCGTTCATGTTCGCCAATCTATTCTTAAATTCACTTTCGCCCATCTCACGTACTCCTCTCTTTTCTGGCCTTTGCCTTGTTGATGAGAACCTTCGCAGGCCCCATCGTGTTTTTCGCCGGGATCAACTCATCGGGGTTAATCCCGTGGTATTTACCCTCAAACGCCCTTTTGATTGTTTCGAATCCTCCTTCTTTCTCAATGGGAAGAAAGCGCGGGAAATTTTCTCCCATGCTCGCTCTCGCCCCCGCCCAAACAGTTTCGTCACCCTGCGTGATCAAAATCCTCCTCGTATTTCCGTCCCTGTCTCGTACATATTCCGCATAGAAGAAAAAATCCACCAGCGCCTCAATCACTTTCCTGGCTTGCCCAGACATCGTCGGGTAGATTCGATCGTATGAAATCCCTGATCGTGTTTTGATAGTTTCCTCTTTTGCATGGCTCGTAAAACAAAGTCCTCGCCCAGTTTGAAGAATACGATGAATCTGTACCAGAAACTCGTCCTTTATCGCTCGCCAGGATTTCCCAAAATCTTCTTTCCCCGCCGCATCGGTTCCGGGGTATTCGATGCCGTGCTTCTCACACGTCCAATCAAGGCACATGTCGTACGCTCGATCAACGGTGTCAATTACAACGTTCGAAAAATCATCAGTACCCTCTAAGAGATCAACCGCCCTACGAAATATCTCCCAGTTTTTCACCCCTCCGTCCTCGTGGTTAAATTCGAATATCTCAAGCCCCTTTGTGCCTGGTTCCGTTGCCAGGAACAGCGCATCGGGGAAACTACTGAATAGCGTCGTCTTGCCGATTTTTTCCCTACCATAAATCAGAATGGTATACTCCATAAGATTCTCATTCTTTTTTTTCTTCGCCGTTGGGAGTTGCAAACTTCCAACCCCTACCGCCTGCCGAACAGTACGGCTCGGTTTTTGGAGTGTCTTTCTTTTCAGCGTTCGCTTACCCTTGAGCTTTTTTACAGTCATAATACCCCCATCTCCTTTCTAAACTTTCTGCGATCATGGTGAAGGCTTTGGCGGATTCCTCGGCCCATTTTACTACTCCCGTTGCGGTTGGTAGGTTTTTACTCATGCGCTCCGGGTACTCTTTCATTTTTGTCAATCCTCCAGTTCCGGGAACAATCTTCCATCCTGTACATACCCCACCATTTTACCATTACAGTCTGCACAAGCATCGAGGTATTCACAATTCCACCGACTAACGCACGCGCTTTGATTTTTGAACGTACAATAGAGGAAACCATTCCACCAGGCATTAAACTCCAAAAGTTTATTCGGCAATTCCTTTTCCTTAAATTTTTTCAAAATCTCTCTGGGGTAAGGAACTTCGAACCTTTTGAAGTAGTGATCTGGTTGCTTCTCGACGTCGGCCTTAATCCTGCCACCAAGCTCTTGAATATCCCCTGCCGCGTTCAGTTTTGCGCCAGGTCGTCTGATCACATTGTAGACCACACCCGTGATTTTCTTGCGGGTTTCCAACTCCTTCGCCGTGATATAAAATTGATTCTGAAAGTCGAATGCGAGTGCCGCTGAAATCGTGTCCTCGGAGATTACCCCTTTCGTTTTTGTTTCAAAAAGCCAGTACTCCCTGCTCCTCTGTTTTTTGCTATAAAAAATACCATCACATCTCCCCCGCAAGCGATATTTCCCTGTCCAGCCAGGAAACATCTGGTAAATCACATCGAATGTCTCCTCGAGCTCGACCCACGTCTTCTGCCGATCTGCCTTGCTCCAATAATCAATATACCCCCTGAATACTGGAGCAGCCCGGGCGAGGTCTTCTTCGACCGCTTGCAGGTCGTCGCCAATTTTGGCCGCGCGAACCAGCCATTGGTCGGCGCAGGTCTCAAAAAACGATGTTGATGCTGATGCTGATGCTGATGCTGATGCTGATGGCTTTGCAGAATACCACTTCTCCAGCAAAAAATGAAATAAGTTCCCAAACTCGATGGCTCGTTTTGAGCCCCCTACC
>Ga0075125_10000296_pt1 | contig 21826 bp, 35 predicted proteins | sample AntAceMetag02UKN_FD_69810 | JGI IMG/M metagenome (GOLD analysis project Ga0075125, IMG submission 69810) | Saline lake microbial communities from Ace Lake, Antarctica - Antarctic Ace Lake Metagenome 02UKN | ecosystem: Environmental > Aquatic > Non-marine Saline and Alkaline > Saline | place... | reverse complement strand
TTTGTTCCACCTGAACCACTGGCATCAGTAATGGCATTTCCACCTTTCCCACCAGCTGCACCTACGATTGCACCTTTCAAATTTCCATCTGCGACAATAGCTCCACCTGCACCACCAGCTCCTCCTTCATCAACGTCACCATTACTACCATTACTACCATCATTACCATTTCTTAAAATTGTACCTGCACCAGTTAATTCAACAGAGCAAAATATGCGATACCCAGCTGGGTCTAATTCATAAGTATTATCAATTGTCAAAGTTGTAAAATAAGCGTCTCTTGTTAAAGCGTTATTTGTAATAGGTCCTGAACTAAATGTACCGCTATTAACTGTAACTGCACCATCAGAGCCATCACCATAAACACCTGCACCTACATCAAGAAATGCTGAAATTCTTACACCATTAGTTGGGTCAATCTTTACATAACTATCAGCGTCACCCATTGCTATCCCATATACATCGCTTGAATAGTCTAAAAATCCATTCAAGTTACCCATTCTAGCTACTTCTGCATAGGCATTATAAGCTACACCTGTTCGAGCAAATACGCTGTAATAAGGTGAATTTGTACCTTCACCTAATAATCTTAACCAACCACCTGAATATACGGAGGTACCATCTGAACTACCTTGTTTAACAACTGGAGTTCCTGCTAACCATATTGGATTACTATTAGAAGCATACCCATTAGCTAAATCTCTGGTAACTGTATAAGTTGGAGCTGACCCAATATTTGTAACTCTTAGCCATTCTTCTTGAATACCACTAGCAGTTGACGCTCTCATTAACAAGTTATCATTAACTGCAAAAGTTGTTGCACCTTTAATTGTCAAAGTTGAATTATCAAGGGCTGTCATATCAACATCAAGTGTATCTGCATTTGCTACCATTAGTTGTCCACCAATAGCTGAAACAATATCGTAGGCAAAAGTTGCACCTCTCATCATTCCTCTAGCTAATATATTTTCTGCTTCAATTAAAGTTGGCTCAACTGTAAATCCTGAAACACCAGTTACATAGTTAGAACTTCTAATCCTCTGATTTTCACCATCTAGTGTTATGTAATTTCCTGAAGTTGCTCCAAGTCTAATTAAAGTGTTTGTGCTATCAATTAATACTTTACAACTATTTGCCGTTGCATTGTCGCCTATAAAAGTAGCTCCGATTATCCAACCACCAATTTCTCCGCTAGTTGCATTAATTTTTCCATCTATTGTTATGCTAAATGGTGCGGAAGCAGGATCAGTATCACCAGCCCACATCAGATAACTTGCATTTTGTGAATCTAACCTAATTATATTATCACCAGTACCGACTTGAAAGTATCCTTGACTGCTTAATTCAACATTATTAGCAAATAATAAATTATTAGTTAATGTCCAACCACCAATTACACCTCTGTTTGCTCTTACCTCATTAAGTTGTTCATTTCTTTGTGGAATATAATTTCCACTACTTGAACTACCTATTGTTGAAAGCTCACCATCTTTGCTGAAATCAACCTCTCCGATTGTCGGAATATAATTAACATAAATTGTATCGTCAATCTCCATAAAATCATATAAAAATAGCTTTTTTAAATTCAGGTGTTGTAGTTGCTGTTCCTAACAATTCAATTTTAATCTGTAATTGCTCACATTGTGGTATATTAATTTCTTCAGTACGAAATGATGTAACACCTGTCCCTATATTTGTAGTAGTATAAGTTCCTAAAGTTGTCCAATCATCTGTTAAGTTAATTCTAAATTTAATCTGTATTCCTTCATTAGCTGCTAATTCCTTTGCTAAACTAAACTCCATAGCATTAAATTCTCTTTTGTTTAAATAAGTTCCTAAACTATACATTGAACTTTCAAAACTACCTAAGTAATTTGTTGTATATGCAAAAGATGTAGCACTTAGCTTATCTATTCCATAGGTAGCGTGATCTCTCCAACCAACAACAAAAATATCTCTTGTAATACCAAGTAAAGCACCAATAATTAATGGATTGGTTCCACCGGTTGATTCGCTTGATATTGTATGTTCTAAATTTAATATATTTCCACTTGAAGTTTCCTGTAATGAATAAATACCCATTCCATCAGTTGATTGAGAACTAACTCCAAAAAATAATCTACTTTTAAAATTCATTATAGCTCCCGGTTGTGGTTCAAAATACTTACTACCAGTTATATCAGCAATGGAAATAGGAATCTGTGCTATTGGCCATGCTTGAGTTCCATTTGCTTTATAAACCTTTCCATCAATACCAGCTAAAATATATAGATTCTCGTTAATGTTAATCATTGCATTAACTCCGTTTTCATTCATTCTAACAATAGCTCCATAACTTGTCGATGAACCATCCCATAAAAATATATCAGCTACTTTATTATCATAAATATTAGTTCCCTGCCAAGTTCCGATAGCTAAATTGTTTCCTTGTTCAGCTAAACATTTTATTCTGTAATCTTCTGGTAAGGTTAAATGTTGAGCAGTGAATGTATAAGTTGATGCACTGTCAGGGTCAAAGTTCTCTCCAACATCTTCAGATACAGTTGCAACATAACGACCATTACCAATATATAATTTGCCGTCTAAGTTACTAACTAACATTGGTTCGTATAAGCTATCATTTTCACCCATTTGAATCCAATCATCTGTCCAAGCCTTAGTTCCTGATAAAGGTCCATAAGCATCACAATAATCTCCTTCAGCTACAATTAAATAGTCTTTAAATACTACTAACCCTTGTCCAGCACCTTCCCTATCTGAAAGTTCAGTCCAAGTAGTACCACTATTAGCTGATGTATAGACTACACCATTACTATCTAAAGCATATAAATTAGTAGGACTAGCTGGATTTTTAACAATCCATTTTACTTGAGCGTCAACTACTACCCCTGATTGCTTTACTAAAATATTATTTAATGAAACTACGCCGAGTTTACTATAAATATCAATATTTTTCATATTACCAAAACCAACATGAGGACTAGGTGCTATCCCTTGTCGAGGTGCTTGGATTATTAATGGTTTTGGCTCAGGCATATTTATTTATAACATCTTCTACTTGGATAAATTATTGCATTACTTTCACTTTCCATTGTTCGCCAGTAATCTTTAATATCTTCTTCTAACATTCTTAATTCTTGAGCTGTCTTTTGATAGTTAGGGTGTTTTGGGTTCATCCATTCTAAAGAAGCATATTTAGATAAGTGTTTGTGATGAATAACTGGAATACCAGGGGTTCCGCTTACTTTAATAAACTTATGAGTTCCTGATTGAGTTCCAGTAGTTTCAATTTCAGTAACACCAACACTTGAGGGTGTCAAAGATAACTTAAAAGTATCATCTGCTTTTCCTGATACATAATAAATATTTGAATCAACAGTTAAACCAGTTGGTAATGCTCCGTCAGTTACAAGCAAAACTCCGTCATTATCAGATAATCCATGTGCAACTGAAGTTATAACACCTGGATCAGCAACAGTAATAGTAAAAGTAGTAAATGATAGTTTTATTAATTCACGATTTACATAAGCTCTTAATCCACCTGTTTCATCATAATCAGGACAAGGTCTTACATAAATGTAATCACCCATTTTTGTCCAGTATGCTGGTGTATCTCTATCGTCACTGTCAGTTGAATATAACTCATTAAAATCTTCTATGTTATCAAAATCTTCTCTTATCAAATCAATTTCTTCAGCATCAGCGTCTAGTACTGCTAATTTTAATAATTGTAGTACCTCATTGGTAAATGAAGCCATTTTGTAGGCATTTGTTCCATCAGCTAAGTCCTGTGTTTCAACTGGTAAGCTAGTTTGCCCTGTGTCGTCAAAACTGGCCTTAGATGCAGCGTTAACTGCTAAAAACCAGTAACTGTCCAAAGCACTGTTAATATTCTGTATTTTGTCAATATTTAAGTAAACTTTATTTGTAGTAGTACAAATTTTGTTTATTTTGTTAAATATTGATTGTTTTGAAATTGGTTCAAAGTATTTCATATATTTAGTAAATAGCTTCCCCTATATGACCTACTGGAATTGTTGGGTCAGCATAAGTTTTAATATTAAATTTTTTAGCATTCTCACAAAAATACCAATCTTCACCCAGTTTGCATAGTCCGGACTCGTAATATTCAAATTGAAACCAAGGGCGTTTTATTTTTAAAAATACATCAGTCTTAATTAGTATAATTCCAGTACCGGTGGCGTGACATTCAAATACATCTTTATATTTAGGATCTTCGTTCTTATCAATATTAATATAATGAGTTTCATCAATCGCTTTCATTCTATCTAAACCACATCTAGGGTGATAAGCTACTCCGCAAATATCTTTGCCATTACTTATTAACTTATCTAAGGTTTCAGGCGGAAAAGTCATATCATCGTCAATCATTAAAAGATATTCTGATTTATTATTTGACGCTCGGATTGCTGTGTAGTTTCTATTCTCTGCTATTGTATACCCTTCTTCTGGTACTATTAAATGAAAATCATAGCCACCACGGTTAATCAACTCCAACATACATTGAAAAGTCTTTGGATTTATACCTCTGTTACTTGGAATTGCAATAGTTATCTTCATAATTAGTATGTTTTTAGTCCTATGTGTTTAATATCTAAACTATTATCTGCAAATACTTTATATCCAGCATTAATAGCATCTTCACAAAATATCCAATCGTGGCTTCGTTTAACCATTCCATTGTCATACCATTCATATTTGAACCAAGGTTGGGATAACTTTTTAAATACATTAGTTTTGATTAACAAACTACCAGTGCCGAGAGCCTTTACTTCAAATAAACCATTTGGTCGTTTATCATCTAAATATTCTACTACTGGTTCTTGTTCTTCATACTTAGTCATGTAAACACCACCAACAATATCTTTTTTATGAGCTAACAACTTTTCTAAAGTATCTTCAGGCAAAATCATATCATCATCTATAAAAAACAAGTAATCACACTCATTTTTAATTGCTTTAGCAGCTATGTAGTTCCTATTCTCACTTGTATTGTATCCACGAGTTGATACTAGAATATAAAACTCACAATCTGAATAAGCAACTAAATTCATAATAGATTGAGCTGTTTTTGGTTTTATTAATCTATTTGTTGGGATACCTATACAAATTTTTAACATATCCTTGCCCCCCGCAAAAGGGGCAAAGTATGTCAACAATGTAATTCTAGGCTACATTAATATCCATAAAGAATTCTTTTAGTTGGTCAGGCCAGTTTAAGCCATAGTCAACACGAGAAACAATACCTAAACCAGAAAGTTTTCCAGGGTCTTCGATAAATTTAGCTTTACCAAAAGTTCCTCTCAAAATTCCAATTTCACCTTGTTTCTTAATTCCAGCGAAAACATGATTTGCAGTATGAGAATTTGATAAATAATGATCAACTCCCATATATCTAAATGCTTTTTGAACTGCGATACCATTCTTTAAACTAATATCCGCTTCTGTAAAGCCATTAGCTTGTACAAAGGCTTCTAAAATTTCAAAGTCGGTAGCTCTCCAAGCAATAAAGATTCCATTTTCAACTGCTAAGTCTACACCATCGTTACCATATAATTTTCGCTTGATAGCTCTAATTATATCATCAATGTTAGCTGCGGATACTGTAATTGCATTAGTGTCGTCATCGCCACTATTTGCTAAGTCTGTTACACCGAAATCAGTCCAACTGCCATGAGCAGCTAGTACTAGAGTTTCAAGGGCTTCAGAAATCTTTTTGCCTTGAAAAGCAGCGATTTTCATTTGGTCTACATAACTTTGCTGATATCTATCAGCTTCGTCAACAAACATTGGAATAACTTTGTAAGTGCTAATAGTTAATGTATCAGCAGTTAAAATAAAATCTTCGTAATTGTAAGCAGTTCCACGAGTTCCTGATACCACGGATGGTTCAGTTGACATGTAACTATTTACAACTGTTCGATTATTTGAATATTTTACATTCAAAACATCCATCCAGACAGTAGGAGTAGCAATTCTTGCTCTCATTTTCTGCACGTAATCATGATGATTAAATAATACTGTATTTGCCATTTTATTATGTCCTTATTATTAATTATTAATAATCAGACATCGACCACCAAACTAGAAGGTATCGTCAAACATTTTATTGTCTGAACTCTGGTTCATTCTAGCGTCTATAACTTCATTAGCTAACTTCATGTCTTTAGGAGTAGCAAGACTTCCGTCTTCATTCTTTTTATCTACCCAGTGTTCAACAGTACCTTTACTGTCTACACCAGATTTACCACTCTTATCAGGCATACTATTTTCAGCTTCTCTTTGTTCTTTAGCTGTCTTTAATTTTCCTTTAATGTGTTCCATTTCTAGAATTTCAGTCAAAGGTAGATTAAGACGCTTAGCTTCATCCTTGACAACCTTTTGGTCGTCAGAATTTGTAACACCTTTAACTTCAAGATATGCTAATTTGTCATAATTTGGTTCGTCTGATTCTCCTTCATTTTTAGGAGTTTTAGGTTTCTCCTTTGTTGCATCAGCATTTTTTAATTTAGCTTCAGCCTTCTCCGCTCGAACCTTGTAATTGTCTGCTAACTCTTTTGCTTTAGTTAGTTCCTCATTAGGTTCGTTTGAATCATCAGGTTGATTCCCACCCTCATCATTTGTAGGAGTGATTTCCTCCAAGTTATTTTTTTTCATAGTATTGTTATTAAGGCAGTTTCAAACTCTGCCAAATAAAATTAAATTATTAGTCTGTTGCTATCATTTCCTCAAGCATACATACAATATTTTCATTAATTGAATCAACGTATGTTTTTTGAGTACAAGTCATTTCTAACCAAGTTTCAGCTGCGAATACATCAGCATTAGAATCTACACCCACTAATTCCATTCCGGCACCAGCTGCTAAAGTAATAGTCGCTGCTCCATCACCAGTAGTTGTAGAATTATGTATTTGCCAAGTTCTAGTAGAACCAACTTTAGGTAATAACAACATCATTGTACTTGTTGCTGGCATTGTAAATGTCAAACTAGACGCTTCAGTCATATTAAGAACTTCCCAAGTCTGATATTTGTATAAATCATTATAAGAAAACGTATTAGTTATATCTCTAGTAGTGGTTGAATAAGTCATTGAACTACCATAAGTTAACGATCCATAAATGTTTATATCTGAATAAATATCAGGTCCAGAAAAAGCTCCAACAATCATTTCATCTGGTTCATCTTGAGAATCTGATTCATAATAATTATAGTCACCTGCTACATTCAAACTCTGTGATACTGCATAAGCATATACACCAGTACCAACTGATAGAATTGCTAACAATGAAATAACTATATAAAATATTCCATTATTTTTCATTATTTTTTCCATATTTTTTCCTTTCTTTTTCAGAAGGCTCGACTACTTCCCTCTCTTTTTTAACTTTTTTCTTCTTTGATTCTTCCTCTTCTTGAATAATTTTATCCTTCAGAGAAAGCATCTTTTTGTCGTACAACATAGTTCCTTTACTTAATTATTTATCTAAATGTGATTGTGGTTGTTCCGGTATCTCCTGCCATAACATCTAAGTATAAACCAGTAGTATAGGTTACATCAAAAATATAAGTTTCAGCTGCTAAACTTGCTGGAATATGTGTTAATAAAACTGTACTGGTAGCTACATCTGATGATGCGAGTGAAGTAGTAGAATCAAGTAGGTAGTATTCTAAATCACCTGTCTTAGTAATTATTACTGAACCTAAACTACCCCAACCACCTCGGATTAATTAATCTTGCCAACCACCTGATCTAATAGGTGTAGTTGTAGCATTGTATTCTTGTCCAGTGACAATACTTCCAACATTATTATCTTGTAATTGACTATTAAAATATACTCCACAAACTCCAATAACAACGACCATTGTTACTATTACGAGTAGGGTATAAAGTTTATTAAATTTGCTCATAATCTTATATATTAATTATTATTTACCTTGTTTTCGTGGAGTTTTACAGCCACCTCTACCCTTGTTAGCTCTAGTTCCTTTTCCAGAACCATCTCTTTTTGGTGTTCCTTTTTTCATACGATTATTATTTACCTTTGTTAAAATTATCTGAATCAATATTTTTATTATCGTAACCTTTAATAGCTAGTAATATCTTATCAAATAGCTCCTCTGCTTTTACATATGCTCTGTATTTTTCACCTATTCTAGAATTGTTATCTCCACTATCAATTAATGGTTTACCGGCTTCAACCTTTTCTTTAAACAAAACCTTGATTGCTTCTAGCATAATTTCATCTTCAGCTAATCTTTGTAGTTTTTCTTCTAGTAGTTTTTTCATACTTGAGGTTGATTAACTTGGCCTTCAGCTAATTCTTTCAATGGTGCAGTTCCACCGCCACCTTGTTGAGGTGCTTGTTGCTGTGGTACTTGAATAGCTGAACTAAATGATATAGGTGATAAACCAGAACTCTCTAAAATAGTATTTAGCAACTTACCCATTTCAGGGTCTTGTCTAATTTGAGGTGTAGCAATATATTGTCGTAATACATTAACTACCTTGTCAGTTAGTAATGATAGATTCTTTTGTTTACCAGCAATATTAGTCATAACTGATATACTGATATCTTTCATCTCATCTTTTAATATTTTGAAAAACCACTTATTACCTTTCTTAGCTAAATCCGCTTTAATCTGATTCTGAAAAGCCATTATTAAATCTTCGTCAATATCCTGTAATGATAAAACCATTCTCTTTTTAAAGTTATTGGTCTTCTTAGTAATAACTTTTTCAGTAACCATTTGCATTTCATCAAAGGATAACTCTTCCATAAAATTCTGTTCTTTAACAATTTCTTTTGCTAAATGAGGTAATATCCAATCTCTATATATTTCATCCATAAATACTGCCAATTTTCCTTGTCTATACTTGTGCATTCCTCTACTTTCCATTTGTTGTGCTTCGTATGACTTAAATGGAGTTCCTGATGTTGGTGCTGCTCCCATCATAGCATCTGAAGCTGAACCTATTATTTGAGCGTGTTGCCAGAATCTATCTACACTACTATTAAATAAGTTTATATTCTGTGGATATGTATCAATCTTGCCTATTTTTCTACCTTCTTGCAGATTAAACACTTCATTATTTTCAACATCATTCAGATTGTTTCTAGTCTTAAATGATGGATCATCAGATACAAATAATGTTTTAGAAGCACTATCAAGCATTTCAGTAATCTTAACTTCATCCCAGTTAGTCCATATTTGACTCTCAAATAATTCTTCAACTCCACCTCTACCTAAAGCTCTATTCTTAATATCATCACGTTTTAAAAACTTAAATGGTAATTCAGGCATTTTCTTTTTAAGTAAACAAACACCTTGCTTCTTACCATCTTCTTTTCTATAAAATGCTACTATCTGAATTTGTCCTAAATCCATTTCACTTTCACCTTTTTCATCTTCTGTATCATCTAGCCATTCAGTTGGCATACTTCCATGGCATTCATATATAACTATTGAGTTTTTTTCTTTATCTTCTTTTTTAACTAAAGAAATCAAATCTTCAATATCAATATCAGAACCCTCACCGCCCCAATCTCTTAACTTAGCTTCCTTTCGTAACTCACTAAAACTCATTTCATGTTTAATGGCAAAAAGATTATTCAATATATCGTTTTGACTACAATAAGCTAGGCTTCTTAAATCAATTACTTCCGGCTTAACTTGCTTTGTTTTTCTAACCATAACACCGCCATAAGTACCATAACTTTCAGTTACTTCATCAATAAAAGTATCAATATCATTTTCTCTAGCCCATCTTTCGTGATACTTGTTAATCAAAAAGGATTTAAAATATTCATCTTTATTATCAACATAAAGGTTAATGTCTTTAACATCAAAACCCTCTGTCCTAAATTGAATATTAAGGATAGGTAATACAATGTTTTTAAAAGGTCTTAATTCTCTATTACTATTGTTATCTTCAAATTGACTATTCAAATATAAAAAAGAGCGGTTTAAATGCTCTTTCATATTCCAAGACCAACCATCAGCCAAATCGGTTGGTTCTGCATATTTAATTTCTTCGCTTATAATATAATCAAAAATTGTTTCCATATAATATTTAGCTATACTAGTTTTATAGTATCCAACAGGGTATCAAGAAACTGTTATAAAACTTAACAACCCTGCGAGATACTGTAAAACTACGAAACAATTTTTTATTATTTAATCTATTGCTTTGGCACGACTTTAATATTTTGTCCTACTACTAAGGTTAATTTGTTATCCTCTAGTAATTTATGTATTTTAATAACTATATCTTGTTGTGCTTTTACTTTTTCTGCTTCTGCTTTTTGTAATGGTGTTAAGATTGGTTTATTGTCAGTCATAATTAATTATTATTAAGTAAATATTTTAAATTTTTAGCCCAGATAACACGAGTAATCTTATTAGAGAATATACGTCTTATCAAAAACATATTCATTAAATGTTCATGCTTTTTATTGCCTAATGAGATAGTAAGAATACCTTTACCGTTTATCTGATTCCATGTCAGTGGGAACTGTGACAATGTCTTTTCCACTGTTTCCCCCTCCTGTGTCCACTTCTCCCCCAGTATCTCTATCACTATCTTGTATAGGTTGTTTTTCTTGCTCTTCGATGAGTTTGTCATATCCAGTTTCTAAAAATTTCTTAATTTTATATAACTCCCATAAACTTAGTCTTGGTTTTGCCATCCTATGCTTAATGGGATAAGCTAAGTGGTCTGCTTGAGGTACTATTTCAATCTCCGCATTGGGAACTGAAAGTATCATATCTAAATATATCATAGTATTTTTTTCAACTCCTCTACCTTTTCAGGGTCTTCAAGGAAATTATCAGGCTCTTCACTGTCACCTTTTTCCTGTTTCCATTCAACTATCTTAGCAATTAGCTTTGAATTATTAATTCTTATTGGTTTACCTACTACTTCAGATACTAATTTATCAATAGGAGGTTCTGTTCTATTTCTCACTTTTGGTCTAAATGCTTCTTTAGCATTAATTAAATCTTTTAGGTTAAAATCTTCCTCATCCATAACAATTTTTTATTAATTATTTACCTTTATTGAATTGTTTTTTATATGTATTTGGATCTAATTCTTCTTTAAAAGCCCTATCCCAGTAATCCTCTTCTTGTTTAAGTCTACCTAAATTTGCCAAAACATATCTTATACCGGACATGTGATGATTAGCACAACTAGGATCTTCTTTATTTACAATCCTACCATTATTATCAATTAACCAAAAATAGTTTTGATATTCTTGCCAAATATTGTTACTTCCTTTTGTAACTGATATTGGTTGATCTTGAACCAACTGAATGCCAGTATTTACACTATCCTTACCTTTTTTACATCCAATTATATTTAAACCGTAACTCCTTATTTCATCAATACTCTTTGGTTCAGCACTATCAGCTATAACTAATGTCTGTGGATTATCTAAAGCATTCAAGAAATTAGCTAACTGCCTGTTGCTCATCCCTTTTCTATATAATAACTCTTTAAATATCCAACCACCATTATAATAATATATCCTACCGCTAGCACTTGGATCTACTGAATATCCGAAGTCTAACCAAGTTGCTTCTAATCTAGCTTCATGAGGTACATTATCAACTTGTTGCCAATTTCTATAAATTTTTAGTTCTAAACTGTTTGGTTCACCCAACCATTTGTGTTTATAAAGTGCTGGCCTACTTATTTTATCATCTTCAATCTCTTTTAAAATAACATCAGGCATCATCTTATACTTGATAGCTATGTCATAATTTGTATTTATAATAAGTGTATTTGGTCGTCCTTGCTCAACTAATCTTGTATGAACAGGATCATTTTCTAATAATCTATTATATGTATATATAATCTTTGAACCTTTTTTCCTAATAGTAGGTGTTAATATTTCAAGACTATTTTCAGATACAGTTTGAGCTTCTTCAACCCAAGCTATATCTATACCTTCAGTTGATTTAACACTCTGTTCGTTATTATGTAATCCTTTAAATAAGAAATCCGATCCAGTCGTTTTATTAAGAATTGTATTGTTAGTTATTTGAAACTCATTAAAATTATATTTCTTAATCAATTCAGATAATAACTGATGAGAACTATCTGCTATTGAATTTTGAAACTCACGAAAACAAGCTATCCTAATTTTTTTTTCTCTTGCACTTATCAATAAAAAACGAGCAACTGTATGTGATTTCAAGGAAAACCTACCACCATATATAGCAGCTTCTCTCCAATCATTGTCAAACAACCTTTTATATTCAATTGGTATCTCAATTGTTTTCAGTTTTTCCATCTATAAATTTAACTAAAACTTGTTTAACCTTAATTTCACCACTATAATCAGATTTCTCCGTCATACCATGATTAGAGTTTAACATTAACTTAGCAATAGTTGAATTATAATCACCAGATAGGCCTTTTGCAATTAATATTTCCTTTTGTTTCTTCTCAATTTCACCTAATGTGTAAAGAAATTTGTCATGTACTTTACTCCAATCATACAAAACTTGCCTTGAAACACCTAAATATAAAGCTAAACCCTCGATGGTTGGCAAATTAACAACTAACTTCTGTTCATAACCAGTTGATTTATCACTTTCAAACTTAACTACCCTTATTTTTTCATCAACACAAGAATCTATATACTCATTAGCTTTAACAAGTATATCTTCATTATATTTAGTTGGTCTTCCTGCTTTTGCCATATAAAAAAAATACTAAAAAAGATTTTAGTATTTAAAATTGATAATTAATAAAGATTTGTGAATACATATTATATAGATTTGAATTTATAACTTTTACTTACTTACTAAAATTTATGACTGATCTATATTGTTTCATCATTTTAACAAATAAGCAAAATGTCATACCTCCATAAACCAGTTAAAGAGTTACTCCATTAACTAGAGTATTTTCCATCACTAACATTATACACTATTTCTAACTTTTTGTAAAATAGTCATACTGTATGACCGCTAGGTTGACACGAATTTATTATGACACAAATCTCACCTTTAGTAAAATATAGAAACTATTTTTATATTTTTTTTAATTTTACAAATAAAAATTTTTATGTTGTGATCTAAAAACTGTGCATAATTTAAGTGTTTACAAGAAAATAAAATTAATGTATTATTAAATTAATATGAAAAAAGCAGTGATAAACAATTTAACTAATTGCCAAAGAGAGCAGAATCATACTTGGGGTATATCATTCCCCCTTTCATACCCCCTTTCATATTATGTGGTTCTGCTCTTTTTATAGATAGGTATAGTCAAATAATTTGGGTGTTGTGGATAAGTATTATAATATAAATAAGAAATGGGTTAATCTAGCCAATAGATTGACCTGTTTTTTTATACAAAATGCCTTGACATAGGTATAGGCGCGTAGTACAATCAACTCATAATAAATAAAGAGAAAAAAAATTATGAAGTTAATGACAAAAGAACTTGAGGCTAGATTTAAAAAAGTTGGTTCTCAAGAAAAGGTAGAGGATGAAGCCGAACAAATGTTAGAAGATTATTTAAACTAAAAAAATATGAATGTAAAAAAATTACAAAGAGGTATTAGTGTAGAAGAAGAAGTTTATAAATGTCCTAAATGTGGCGAATTTGAACTAAGACCTGAAAGGGTTGGAGTAAGAAAAGCTTTTGAGCTTTGGGCAATGACTGGAACTTGGATTTGTGACAATCCAGATTGTGAGGTTGAGTATAGAGAAGACAGCCAAGGTGAATTAATAAAACAATAATATGGAAAAAATTTGTCCAAGATGTGGAAAAGGCTTATTGGAAGAAATGACCACACAAGAAAAAATTATAGCTGGTTTAAAAGAAGATTTAGATATATTGGGTTGTGATGAATGTTTATATTATGAATATGAATAATTATATAAATAATAAATAATAAACACTATGAAAACAAAAACAAAAAAGTACCGTACAAAAAAAAGAGAAATTAATAAGAAAAAAAACTTGATTTTATTCTTTTCCGTGTTGGTCGGTGTGTCGTCTGTTTTAGTGGCTTTTCAGGGAGTAAATACTGAGTTGGTATTAATTAACGACTTATACGCTAAAACTCCAAAAACAGCCAAATCTGAACAAATAAAGGCTACTGATATGACAATAGCTGATCATGTTTGGGAGATAATGACTGATGAGTATGATCTTAGCTTAAATGAAAAGGTAACAGCTATGAGAATAGTCGATTGTGAATCAAGATTTTATCCTTATGCTATTAATAAAAATACTGATGGGAGTTATGATTTAGGAATTTGGCAAATTAATGAGAAGTTTCACGATATAACTAGAGAGTGTGCTTTTGATGTGTATTGCTCTACTCGTTATGCTATGAGTATATACCAGTCTTGGGAATCATTTGAGGCATGGGTATGTTATTAACTAATAATTAAAATAAAAAATATGCCTAAATACTATTTTACATTTGGTTTTGGTCAGAAATATGAAGGAGGTTACCACGTTATAATTGCTAGAACAGTGGAAACAGCCAGAAAAATAATGTTTAAAAGGTTTGGATCGAAATGGTCAATGCAATATGATGAAAAAAATTGGGTAACTAAAAGCGGTAAAACTCAAGATAGAGAATATAATTTATATAAAATTAATTAATATGTCTATGAATGAAAAAATCATAGAGTTATTAAAACGTGCTTATCCTAGAATAGTTCACAAGGGGGATATATTTAGAATATTGTCGGCTTCGGGTTATATGCCTGATACTATATCAAGATGTTGCAGGAAATTAGCCGAAGATAAAAAAATAGAAAGAATTGATGGAAAACAAGCTGTATATAGTTACATACCAAGTGAAATTGTAAAAGAAACTAGACAAGCTTTTGCTGACTCTAAGAGTAAATTTAATAATAAACAAGCTAAAATGTTTTAAAATATGAATGTATACTATTGTAAATTATGTTACCGAAAATTTTTAAAGGAGGACATGGGTATCAGAGCTGATGGTGAAGTTACGGAATATTGTAAAATTTGCACTGGAATTTTGGGACATGATTTTGGAAGACATAGCCGTTTTAGTGATGAAGAAGCTAATAAATGGTTTGAGGAGATTGAAGAAAGAAAAAAACAATTATTAATGGAAGGAATTATTTAATTATGAAATGGTTAACAACAACTCAATTATTGGTAACTGATTGGTTCCCAATTAAAACTAAAAAAACGCTTTATGAACAAATTAAAAGCGGTAAATTAAAGGCTACTAATATTGGTGAAGGCAAAGAGCGACCTAGGTATGTATTCTTAAAAGATGATGTAATAAAGTTTTTAGTCAACAGGGAGGATTGGAGATAAGTTGTGGATAAATATTGTGGTATAAAGTTATTAAGTATGTTAAAATTAAATTAATACATTATGACAAAACAAGAAGAAACAACTAAAAGAGAAGAAGAAAGATTGAAGGATATGAAGTGGTCTATTCAGGGAATTTGGAATGATAATCTCAATCTAACAAAAAGAAGGGAACCAAAAGTCAGGGATTATATTAGTCCTAGTGATTTGGGTAAAAATTACTGGGAACGTTATCAAAAAATGATGGGAGTTCCTGAGGAAAGACAATTTGAGGATAGAGTTCTAAGGATATTCTCCGCAGGTGATGAATTTCATAACTTACTTAAAAATGTCTTTAAGGCTTGTGGAATTTTTATCAATTCTCAAGATGATAGTGGCTGGTCAATTATTGAACCAACAAAAAACCACTTAAAAATGTTAGGTAAGTATGACGTTTTAGCTGGCGGTAAACCTAATCATGATAAGGCAAAACAACTTTGTGAGCAGATGGAATTTTCAGATTTTGTTAAGGAAAGAACTTTATTGATGGTTGAAAAATTAATTGAAAAATATCCAAATGGTTTACCTGAATTAATTTATGAAGTGAAGTCGATTAACTCAATGGCTTTTTGGCACAAGAAAGATTATTTACAAGAAGCATACCCGTGGCATACTCTACAATGTTATGCTTATATAAAAGCTAATAATATTCAAGAGGGTAGAGTGTTATATATCAGTAAGGATGATTTAGTAACAGCAGAATTTCCTGTTTTTTTGAATGATAAAAAATTGGTTGAAAAGTATGACAAAGATATGACTGAAATGTCAGAGTTTATAAGAAAAAAACAAGAACCTCCAAAACCTGATAATGTTGTATTTAATAAACGAGGTAAGATAAGATTTCAGAAGAATAAAGAAAAGTATGTTATTACTGGTTGTTATGAAAAGAACTGGGAAATTGAAAGGTCAATGTGGCCTAAACGATTGACGGGATTTAAAAATCTTGAAGATTGGGTAGGTTCGATTAAGGGCGAAATTAAGGATAAGAATGATGAGATAAAAGCTAATTATATTAAAAATAAAGGACTTTAATAGTTGTTTAAGGACGACTAGGAAAGGTGGTGATAAAAATGAAAAGAGAATCATACATATTTAGTGATAAATTTTGGACACGTGCATTGGCAATTTGGGGTCACAATTTAGCTATTACTTTAGCTTTCTATGGTGTGTTATTTATTATAGCATTGTTAATAAGTTTATAAAGCAATAAAGGTCGAGATTAGAAAATTATGAATACTAATAAATAATTAAAAATAACATGGATATAAACAAAGCTATGGAACAAACAAGAGAGGAATATTCTACTGGAAAAAAATATGAAACCACTTATCTTAATTTTAAAGAAGATGGTACTTACAGAATTAGAATAGTTACTGGTTTTAAGCCGTTGGGTAACCATTGGATTAGTGGAAAAGCTAGCACTTGTTTTGGTATGCATAGAGGATGTAAAATTTGTGTTGAAGTTCAAAAAGATGTAGCAGAGATTTATGCCAGACAAGATGTTGATGATGATGAAAAGAAAAAGTTAATTAATAATTTGCCAGGTGTCTCGGTTCAAATGGTTTGTGGTGTGATTGATAGGAATGATGGTGATGTAAAAATTGCTAAAATACCTTATTCAATTAGCAAGAGAATCAGTGAATGGAGTAATAAAGAAGATTATCCGTTCAATAAAGATGGTTCTCCTAGTTTTGATATTGATGTAACTAAAAAAACAGACGGAAGGACTACTTATTCTGCTGATTTAGTTATTAATAGTCTAAATAATGAGTTATCAGAAGAAGAAAAAACTAAAGTACGAAAAGCTAACATTGATCCTGAAAGGTTTGTTACTTCAATGAAGAAAAAAGCGGCACAGGAGGCTGGATTGGATCCTGAAAAAATGAATTGGGAAAGCACTAAGAAAAAAGATGACAAAGAAGATAAGGAAGAATTGCCCGTCATTCAGGTAGAAAAACCAACAAAGAAGACTGATTTGGATATTGAATCAAGAGAGGGTATTAATGTTGATGATATACCGTTTTAATATTTTTGTGTGGGAATATCTTATGAAAAGGTATTCCTTGATGAAAGTATTGATTGTGGATTAAAATTATGGTACAATTCTAGCATATGAATATAAGAATCAAAGACGATGAAATTGTAAAAATGATTTGTAAAGACAATGGCATTACATTGTATCAATTAAAAAGCAGAAAAAGAGATTTTGATTTAGTTGATGTCAGATGTATAGTTGCAAATGTTTTTTTACAGATCGGTTATCCGCTTAATAAAATTAAAAAATTAATTAATCGGAGTGACCACACAACTGTAATTAATCTCGTTAAGAGGATTGAAAATAGACCATATTTGCAAAGATTGGTTGACAAATATGTTGAAAAATGTTTGTAATTATCTACTATTACGGAAAGTAAAGAGCCTAATTTGGTGCTATTGCTAGAGTGCAAAAGCCAAAAGCAATCTTATATCTTATCTCCGTGGTAGTATAAAGTTGTAAACATTTTATTAACAGATATATATAGAGTTATTAATAAGTTATTAACAGGTGTTGTGGATAAATATTTAACTAAGTTTAGCCAAGGAATAGCTGTTTTTGGCAAAAATTAAAAGTTATTAACTTACTTATTATTATTATTACTTATATATAAAGACTAAAATTACTATTAAGAGGAGTATGAAAAAGGAGTTAATAAATTTTAAAAGTGCGGATTGGTATGATGGGATGGTTGTTGATTGTAGAAGTATTGTTGTTGAGACTCAGTACAGGGCAAGAATGGAAGTTATTGAGGGTAAATGGGGGATAGGAGATAGAATTGTTAATGATGCTGGTTATGTTAGATTGGCACATGGTAGTGGTGTTTTTATGGAAGCTTTTAGCAAGGATATTGGTTTGAGTGTTAGTGACTTATATGATTGTATAAAATTTCGAAAGATGTTTGACAAAGTTTATGATGTATTAGAAAGTTTTGACAAGACTGTTAGTTGGTTTAAAATACGGCAAAAATATTTAGGTAAAAGAAAAGATGATGTAGGTAAACCTAGGACAACTTATAAAATAGATGAGATTATCTTGGCTTTTGAGACATGGCTAGATATTTCTAACAGGAATAATGTCAATGAAGAAAAATGGCAAAAAGAGAGAGATTTTTTCACAAATCAATTTAAAAAGTTTTTAATTAAATTAAAAAAATAGTATGAGTGAATTTTTAGATGGAGATTTATATCCGCTTTATAAATCAGAACCACCATTCATGAGTTATAAAGATGGGTTTGGATATTATGGTGTAATATTGCAAAGCATTAGCACTGGTAAAATACAATGTCATGTATGTGGTGGATTATATAAAAGTGTTACTAAACATATTTGGCACAAACATAATAGAATGAATTGTGAGGAATACAGAGAGATGGTTGGATTAAGTAATTTTACTCCGCTTGTGTGTGAAAATACGAGTAATAAAATAAGGGATAATTTTATAAATTTGAATGAAAAAGAAAAGAAAAATAGAGTAAAACTTTTGCAAAGTAATAATAAAAAATTACATTCGTCTGGAAAATTTGTTAAAAGACATAAAAAAAATGCAATACAATATAATAATAAATTTGGCACTTGTGATTTACAAATAAAATATAAATTTTATAAAATATATAAAAATCTTGGAAGAATACCCACGTGGAAAGAGCTTGATGGTGGAATTAGGAGTGTAATAGAATTAAGAATTGGAAGTTATTATGATGCATTAAAATTATGGGGTATAAGTGACAAAAAGATACAAGAAAAAAAAGAATTAGGTAAGAAAAATAGTTACTTAGCAAGAAAAGAAAAAGATTTTTTCCCCAAATATAATAAAGATGAAGTTATAGCTGAGTATGAGAATTATTTATTAAAAAATAAAAGACTTCCGACTTGGAAAGAAGTGAAAAATTTTGGTTTTGCTAGTAGGTCTGTATGTAAAAGAGTATTTGGTTCCAGTAGGAAGGATGTAATTTTACAAAAATTAAGTTGAAAAAGTAGAAGTTTATAATCATTAGAAAGTTTATGAAAACTGGAATATTTAACGCCTTTAAAGCAGAGGATAGGGATATGTTTATCTGGAATAGACAAACTTGTTGGGCTTGTGGCCAAAATCATGCTGATTGTTTACATCATATATTTGGTAGAGGAATGAGAGGTGATGGAATACATAATAGTATTTTAAATGCGGCGCCGTTAAATAATAGTGATTGTCACCTTTATAAAAAATTAAATGATCGAGTTACGATAGAAAAGTTTTTAGGGCTTACTTTACAGCTATTAATTAAACAAAATTATAAATTAAAAGATAGAGATAATAAATTTTTAGAAAAATATTCAGAATATTATGTCAGTATTAAAGTTTAATTTACCGTTACCCCCTAGTAAAAATGTCAGAACGGGTTTTAGTTCTAGGGGATCTGTATATACAACAAAAAAAGTTAAAGATTATTATGATTATGTTGAAAAGGTTTTAAGGTTTGAAATAAAAGCTCATAAATTGTTTATTAAGGAAGATAAGATTGTTATTGATTGTTGGTGGTTTATTAAAAAGAAAAATTGTGACGTTATTAATTTTCATGATTGTTTAGCGGATGCTATTAAAAGAGGAATTGAGATTGATGATAGGTGGTTTTTAATAAGAGACATGGATTTTGAGGATTGTTGTGGTGATCCACGTGTTGAAATAATGATGTACTATTTATAATTTATTGAGAGGCAACCTGTAATTAACTGTTTTACATGTTAAGGCAGGGATTATGTATATTGTTGTTTTTAGAATATTAATCTTTTGCAGGTTGTTCCTCAATAGATTGTAAAAAATAATAAAAAAATATGGAAAAAATAAATTGGCACAATGAAGCAAGAAAAGTTAGTGAGCTAATACCTAATCCTGAAAATCCTAGACAAATGAGCGAGGTTGAGGTTAGGAGATTAAATGAGAGTTTAGCTAAATTCGGGATGGCTGATGTTGTCATTGTCAATTTAGATAATATGATTGTTGGTGGTCATCAAAGAATTACATTATTGAGAGGTGAAGGAGCAGAGGATGTAGATTGCAGGGTTCCTGATAGAATGTTAACTCCTGAAGAAGTTAGAGAATTAACATTGAGATTAAATAAAAATACTGGTAGCTGGGATTTTGATAAGTTGGCTAATTTTGATGAAGATATGTTGCAAGATGTTGGTTTTGATGATGAGATAAGCAAAATGCTTGGTGACGACAAAGAACAGCCTGAATTAGAATTTAGTGAAGAATTGTTATTGGAGCATAATTATGTTGTGCTCTATTTTGATAATCCAATGGATTGGGAAGTTGCCAGAGATAAACTTGGGATAAAAGAAGTTAAAAGTCATGCGTTAAGTGAAAAAAGTGTCAAACGAGGCACAGGAAGAATATTAAATGGAAAAGTATGGATAGAGAAATTAATATAATAATACCTACTTACAAACGAGCTCAATTTCTTAATGGAATTAATTATTTTGGTGATTTTGCTAAATGGTGTTTACCTGAAAGTCAAAAAGAAGAATATGGCAAAGTATTAAGGGAAGATCAAATGTTGATCATTCCTGATGAAGAAGATGGCAGTATTACTAAAAAGCGTAATTGGATTTTGAAAAATGTGCCTAGACCGCTTGTAATGATTGATGATGATGTTAAACAGATTGAGTATTTGGAAAATAGGAAAAGCTTAAAATGTGGTTACAAGGTGTTACCAAAAGAATATTTTGAGTGGTTTTTGCATGAAGGGTTTAGTTTATGTGAGCAGTTTGAAACTGTTTTATGGGGTGTTTACCAAAAACCTGATAGTAGCGAGTATGAAGAATATTTACCTTTTAACCTTACGAATATAATTTTGGGACCTTTTCAGGGACACTTAGAACATAATTTGTTGTTTGACAGTAGGGTTGGAACTAAAGATGATTATGATATGAGCTTGATGGTGTTAAGGAAATATAAAAAAGTATTTAGATGGAATAAATTTGTTTATAGGTGTAAACATGGAGATAATGAAGGTGGGATTGTTAGTATGCGAACTATGGAAAAAGAAATAGAGTATTGTCGTGCCGTTGAAAAAAAATGGGGGCGATCAGTCATTAAATATAAATTAGAGCCTAAAAAGCCTGTTGATTTATTAAATGGTATGGTTAATGTGCCAATAAAAGGAGTGTAAAATATGATTAGAAATAATGTAAGAAAATATTTAGAAGAAATTGGCGCTGTGCCTAAATTGGATGGTGATGTTTATGGTAATAGAGGTGATTGGGTATATATTGATAGGGAAAGAAAAAGATTAATAAATATTGATAGAAGTATATTGGAACATAGTTATTTGAAGACTGTAAAATTAATGATAGATGAATTAATAAAATAGTATATGGCAGAACATAAAGAAGAAAATAAGTCAATAGATAGTGACACA
>Ga0075125_10000288_pt1 | contig 22032 bp, 25 predicted proteins | sample AntAceMetag02UKN_FD_69810 | JGI IMG/M metagenome (GOLD analysis project Ga0075125, IMG submission 69810) | Saline lake microbial communities from Ace Lake, Antarctica - Antarctic Ace Lake Metagenome 02UKN | ecosystem: Environmental > Aquatic > Non-marine Saline and Alkaline > Saline | place... | reverse complement strand
GCTGGTAAGGAATACCCTGCTCCAGCCGTTGTACGCTCTCCAAACTACATCAAACAAAAAAAGCGAAATATTCCCTTCTCAAGAAAGAATGTGTTTATTAGAGATCAGTTAAAGTGTCAATACTGTGGAGAAAGCTTTAAGCCCAGTGCCCTAACCTATGACCATGTTGTACCTAGAGCTAAGTGGAAGAAGCAAAAACACGTCATTAGTCCCACGCAATGGAATAACATTGTAACTGCCTGTATCCCCTGTAATAGAAGAAAAGCCAATAGAACTCCTAAAGAAGCTAATATGAAGCTTATTAAGGAACCTCAAGAGCCTAATCCTTATGGGTATATTTTAGGTTTGACACCTTGGGGCGTTATCCCTGAAGAATGGTACATGTGGCTTACTTCTTTATATTCTCATTTAAAAGACGTAAAAACATAGAAATTATGGAAACATTCTTTAAAGTTTTGGTGTATAATAATGTTAGCCATTTGAAAAAGAACGAATAATCTATAACAATTGTAATAGGAATTTACTCATATAATGCCACTATATACATTTAAATGTGAAGATACTAACGGTGATGAAGATACAGGATGTGGGAAAAAATTTACTATACATCAATCTATGTCCTTTTTTAGTGGCGAAACTGTATGTCCTTGGTGTGGAGGTATGGCTCAACATTGTTTTATGGATGATGCTAAAACCGTCCGTAGTACAGTCACAGAAAATGATGACCAAATTACTATTGGTCGCTTAGCCAAACGTAATGATGAGCGACTAAGTAGCGATGAAAAAGCTCATATCACACATGAGCATAATAAATATAAGTATGAAGATTCTACTAAGAAACTTCCTAAAGGCATGTCACGAATGGGTAAGCCAAAAGACAGGCAATTTACTAAGAAACAACGCAAAAAAGACCCTAAAAGGAGAAAAAATGAGTAACAATACCATAAAATCAGAACTAAAAAAAATGACAGGCGAAGAATTTGCTACTGTAATTGAAGTTTTAAATAAAGCTTCTAAAGAAGAATTACGGGATATAAAAGAAAAAATTATATGGAAAGAGAAAGACTTACATGCCGAAGAACAAAGTATGGAAGTTGAGTTTATGGGTATTCCGTCAATGACAATTAAACGTTTTGCTGATTTATATCAGTTAAAACTACAAATAAAAGAAAGCGACCACACTGGTTCTGTTTCATATGATACTAAATTTACACGAAACGACGAAGATGTATGGCAATGGAGTCGCTATAGTTCAGATCAATCAGACACAGACACAAATCTTGGCGGTGTATGTCGTGGGTTTGGCGATAGCGTTTCTGCTTCAATTCACGACTATATAAACCAGATTGTTAATACAAAACTAATCTTTAAAGAAAAAAAATCTACTAATATTACTATTGTTCATGTACCGAAACTTATTACTGGAGTAGCAGCGTATATGTTAATTCCAAAGGAACAATTAAATGAAACTTCCTAGTCTCCTTGAAGATAAAATAAAAAAAAGCTAAGGCTAAACATCCTTCAATCTTACAGTCTGCTGTGGCTACCAAAGTGGCTTTGCCAGAAAAAATGACCCCTGCGGGCATTACAGCAGACGATATCCCAGGTTTCAAAGAAGAAAAGGGCAATCGTATTATAGGTACTAACAACAAACCAAGCTTAGCACCAATGCGAGATAGGATATGGTCATGCTTAGCCGAACATATTGAGAACAAAGAAAAACAAAGAGAGCAAGATCAAACGTTAGAACTTGCTAAAAATAAAGAACAAAAAGAACTAATAGTAGAGGCACTAGAATGTCACAGAATCCAAAGGCTCCACACCAAGCTGTCATATCGATTAAAATTGAAATTATGGAAAATCTGCCTGACGGTAAAGTCAGTGGTATTCCTGTTACTAAATCCAGCAACATATTTACGACTATTGGTCGTGACTTGGGGCAATGTAGCCACAACGTTGAAAAAATGCTGCTATCCATCAAAGAAAGTTTAAAACAATGCCGAGAAGAAACACCGAGCACATGAGTAATCGTATACGTGGTGATGAACTGCAACACGCTATATGGAAGCCAAATGCCGATATAGCCTCTCCTGAAGTTGATGAATCTGAAGGTATCCTAGTCTTCACCATAACTGGCAAGGAAGACGGATGTATTGATGAATATGGTAATGCTAATAAGGAAGGCTTTCCAGCTTTACTAGACGGAGAAGATAAGCAAGGCAACGCTATTCATGCTGAAGATATGGATCATGCATATGCCAAAAGTATTCGAGCAAATGGTAAGATTAACTATTATGTTAAGAGACATAGTACTGGCAGACTATTTGACCCAACCAGTCTATACAGCGAACACAAACAATCAAGAGAGTTGCATGTTCGTAGTGAAATGAATAAATGGAGTCCTGTAGACTACAAGACTTTTACGCACTATCTAAAATTCCTTAGTACACGCAACGCAGCTTGGCTAAGAACAGCACAGAGGGAACTAATATAATGGCTAAGGGAAGATTATCACAAACAGAAAAATATGTTATCAAGGGCATGTATGAAGATGGTAAGACAGCCGAAGAAATTGCGGCAGAACTTGAACGTAGTGTTATGGCTGTAGAAAACTATATTGAAGGTATGACATATAATATTAATCCTCAAGAAGTTGAACCAGAACCAGAAAACCCTACATATATAGCTAATTTAGAGACTGAACTAGCACATCTTAGAAAACAACTTCCTGATCCTTCATTAGAAGGTATGAAGCAAACTGTATACGAAAAGATTAACAATATTCCTGGAATGGTTGAGGGTACTGGTTACGAACTAGTTAAAAGAGCGTTGGCTATATCAGGCCAAGAAAATCCTCCTAATGCAACTATGTTATTTAATTGGGCGATGAAAGAACTTAAAGCCAAAGAGCTTATGGGTAGGCAAACTGCCAATCCTTCTGTTAAAACAGAGAAAACCGTAGCTATTATGACTAAGGCTGCATCTGAAAAGTCTGATTCTTTCAGACAAACCATGCCCAACAGCATAGCTCGTACCGCACGTAATAATCTCTATAGTATTAGTGAGGATAAAATAATCCATGAATGATGAAGCAAATATGGAATGTATTAATTGCAGGTTCTGTAAAGTCTCTGACGATATATCGTATACACTAATATGTAAACATCATGAAATACAAAAGCGTATTGTAGTACCACGATTGAGAGATCAGAGTGCAATACTAGACGCAATGTCTTGTGAAAACCTAAACCCAGATAGTGATTGTGAGTTTTTTACAGATGGGTAAAAACCAAACAGAAAAATGTCCGTATCCGTCTAAATACTCGCCGGGAACCTATGTCACACCAGCACAATATCTGAATGAGTTGGTATGCGAGAAGAAGGCTGTGTATGACAAGACGATATTGCCTATTAAGTTTTGGAATTTGCGTCAATGGAAAATGTACTTTATGAAAAATTTACGCCAAGTAAGTAAGTTCTTGGAGTATTTTGACGTAGAGGCTGTCGCTAATGCTCTAAAAGCACCGAGATTCTTTAATAGATATTCCATATTTACGGAACATTTTGCTGAATTAGTACAAGAAGAACAAGTCAAAATTGATAATATTAAGGCTAAAAAATCTGAACACCAAATAGTCATCAATCGTGCTACAATAGATAATAAGCCACGTGCGAAAAGACCACAACAGAATTTACTAGACAAACTGGACGATATATAAATGGTAAAGAAACTTGATCTTGAAGCGGAAATTATTAAGGAATTTGGCGAAGGCGTATTAACTAGTGGACGAGCAATCGTAGAGGATAAACGTAAGATTATCCCAGTCAGTCCTGGTTTAGATATTATCTTAGGTGGCGGCATAGCAGAGGGTAGTTTTTGTGTCGTGACAGGGCCGCCAAAAGTTGGTAAAGCCCAAAAATTAGATAGTATTATTTATACTATAGATGGCCCTAAAACTATGGGAGAAATACAGGTTGGTGATAAATTGTGTCATCCAGACGGAGGCTATACAACTGTTACAGACATATTTCCACAGGGTCTTACAGACGCATACAAAGTAGATTTTTCTGATGGGTCTTCAACAGTATGTTGTGGAAATCATTTGTGGAAGGTTAAAACACGCTTTACTGACTGGAAAATTTTATCAACAGATAGTATCAAAAACGAAGGACTTAGACTGTCTGATAGATATAGATGGATGATTCCGCTGGTTGACCCTGTTAGATTTGAATACCAGCAACTAGAACTAGACCCGTATTTCATGGGATTGCTCCTTGGAGACGGTTCTTTTAGAGGTAAGATTAGTTTTACTACTATAGACGAAGAATTACTGAATCATATCGTAAATCATCTTGACCAAAATTATAAACTAACTAAAAATAAAATAACATATAATATAGTTAAAAAACCAACATTTAAACATAAAAAAAACAAATATGTTGAAATGATCAAAGAGCATGGACTATGGCAATGTTCATCTCATACAAAATTTATACCAACACAATACTTGTATAATACAGTAGACAATAGATGGGCACTATTACAAGGTTTGATGGATACCGATGGATCGGCAGACAAAAAAGGTAATTGCGAGTACTCAACAGTATCTCAAAAATTAGCTAATGACATCAAAATTTTAGTTCAGTCGTTAGGAGGATTATGTAAAGTAGCTCCCCGCACAACAACATGTAATGGTAAAACGTTTAAGTCTTTTAGACTAAGAATAATGTTTAACGATAACAGAAAGTGCTTTAGGCTCACAAGGAAGGTCGCTAGATGTCACAAGCGTAAGAAAATCAAGCTAAAAAGACGTATTATCAACATACATAAACTAACACACAAAATTCCAACACAATGTATTTCTGTCGCAGCATTAGACGGGCTTTATGTTACAGACGATTTTCTGGTTACACATAATACCAGCATGTGTTTAGACTTTGCTGGTACTGCTCAAAACAAAAAGTATGCGTGTGATATAGGACGTAAAGAAGGTCGTCGTGTTGTCTACGCTTCTATTGAAGGAAGACTTAAGGAACGCGACCTTAAGGGTATTGCACACTTGGATATGGACAAGCTGTTAATCATTAAGTCAACTCCAGAAAATATCCTAACAGCAGAATCATTCTTAGATATCCTAGAACGGCTAATAAACGATAATCCTGGAGATATCTTTATTATTGACTCGTTCTCCTCACTATGTACTGCTGGTGAGAGAGATGCTAATATCGGTGACAGATACAGGGCTGATGCTCCACTGTTGCTAGCTAGATTCTGCCGCAGAATCTCAAATGTTATACCAGTAAATAAAACAATCATCCTTGGTATTACACATAGAATTGCTAATCAGGGTAAAGGCATGTCCCAGTGGTCAGAAGCTTCTGGTCAGAAGGTACAATATGCCGTAGATATTAAGTTAAAAGCGACACACGACACGCCGTGGTTAGTTGGAGAAGGTAAGATTGGTCAAGATGTACACTGGGTATGCGACGAAACTGCCTTGAATTCTGCACCAGGAGGTAAGTTTACTTCTAAGTTTAGATATGGATATGGTATTGATAAGGCAGCAGAAATAATTAATTTAGCTGTAGATATGAGTCTTATTAAAAAGGGTGGAGCATGGTATACACTTCCCGATGGACAGAAGGCTCAAGGTATTGATAAGGCTGCGGACTATCTTAAAGACAATCCCGCTGTATACAAAAAGTTGGACAAAACCATTAAGGACATGATGGGAATTGCTGATGCAAGTACTTGATTTGGAAGGAAATACTAATGAATGGAAAGCTAAAGGGGTTAATATTCAAAAGCCTCGGCCTCGGTCGAAACTGCACCTACGAGCGAGAAACATCGTTAAAGAACGATATCCAACTGCACACGTCATTGAAGAAGTCACAGTGTATGTGCGGCCACGACAACGCCTATATCTTGACCTATACATTCCACTGTACAAACTCGCAATTGAAGTGCATGGCGAACAACATTTCAAGTTTAATACGCACTTCCATAGAGACAGAATGGCCTTCCTAAAGTGTTTAGCTAATGACCGAGAAAAAGCTGAGTGGTGTGAGCTAAACGGTATTACATTGGTAGAACTTAATTATAATGAGGATTTAGATGTCTGGCGAAGTAAATTTAACTGAACAGAATATGGAAATCATTGTTAAGGCACTGGATGAATATGAATCCCAATGTGGCTTACCTGCTGCATCAAGTCCTTGTCCCGGCGATGAACTAAATGAATATTTAAGCATGGATCGACATGCTCTTGAGGTTTTAAGTGCGGAAGACTGCGGTCAAATCTCTTACAGGTTAGGCCAGTCAGCACTATATATCCAGCGTAGCATTAATCGTGAAGAAGCTAGAATAGTATGGAGCGAAACATCGCTACAAGAAATTGTAAATAAAGATGTCAATACCTTTGACAAGTTCGTAAAATATGAAGTGAGAGTAGCTTCTATAATAGCAAAAAGCGAACCTGCTGCAAAATTAACTGAAATCACATCTTATGCAAAGCAACGTGTAAAAAGATTAACATACATTGCCACATCTCTCAAGAATCTATCTGACATAATGTTAGCAAACCAGAGGAGTAAATACTATGGCCAAAGACAAGCTTGACCAAATCGCAGAACTGTTAGGATCATTGGATGCTGACGAAAAAGTAGCCCTGATGACTAGGTTACATGGAGAAGAAGAAGAACCTGAACCTAAGCCTAAAAATAAAAGACGCAGTAGAAGCAAGAAACATAAAGCTGTAGCCGACATTCCAGAACAGCGTAAAATCGAAAAGCCTCAACGGTCAAAAACTAAACGCAAGGGACAGCGTGTTCGTAGACACGCAGATGCTGTTGAGCAACTTGACGGAGTGCAAGCACGACAGGAGCCTATGCAAATAGGTGGAGACAGAGAGAACAAATTTCTGACCATGAGAAATAAGTTAGCACCAGTCGGTGATGAATTCGATTATAAAAAAGCTATTAAGTTCGATACGAGCGTAGCACGAAAAACCGAACCCGTGGAACGTAATACTAGAGATAGTAATATGTGTGAAGTTGAGTGTAATAAGTGTCATGACTGGTACGAAGTTCCTGCAATTCTAGTTGTTGACGGTAAGTTTACCTGCAATAAATGTCAGACCACCGGACATTAAGGATCAATAAATGAGTTTAGTGTTATCAAACGTACCTGCTGAACGGGCTATATTAGCAGGGCTGTGTCAATATAATGGAGATGCTTATTTTGAGATATCTGATATTATAAATCCCAATACATTTTCTGACGATACCAACTCGTCCATATATCGTTGTATTCAAACCATAATGAATAGGGACGACAAGGCTCAATTAGACATACCTCTCATAAGCGGTGCTGCTGAAGAGTTAGGGCTAGCACACATCATAAATAAAAAAGACGAGCTTAAGTATGTAAACTCTCTGTTTCAATTCCCTATCAATTTATCAAATGTTCGTAAGTTTGCAGCCAAAATTAGACGACTAGATATTTCTAAAGGCTTGTGTCAACGCCTAAGCAACGCTGAGAGTCTGATCATGGACACTGTTACTGGTGACGAACCCATGCAAGAGATCATTAGTATGGCAGAGGAACCTATTTTTGATTTTATCAGTTCCGTCGATGACACCAACGCAAGACCCAAGAAGCTAGGCGAAGGAGTTAGAGAATATATAGAATATCTTATGAATAATCCTGTGGAACAGATGGGTATATCTACTGGTTATCCCGCATATGACCAAGCTATAGGCGGTGGGTTAAGACCAGGGACAGTTAACGTCATAGCGGCTAGGCCAAAAGCGTTGAGAGACAGTTCTGTTGTGTATATGTCGTCTGGGCCACAACGTATAGACACATTAATTGTTGGTGATAAAATTTGTCATCCGTTTTGTGGATATACAACCATAAAAGAAATTCATGTCCACCCAAATACTCAGATTTATAAAGTTTCTTTTAAAGATGGCGATACAGTAGACTGTTGTGAAGATCATTTATGGGAAGTGTATAAGAGATATCCATATGATATATTAGACAACAAAATACCTATAATTAAAACAACTAAAGAACTAATAAACGATCTAAAAATTGGTAAGGGAGAACAGTATAAGTGGGATATTAGATTACCAAAATCAATTGAATTTATGGAACATGATGTGCCTATCGATCCATATGTTTTGGGATTATTAATTGGAGATGGGTCTTTTAGGAATGCTATATCGTTTACAACAGGCGACGACGAACTTATACAACACATAAAAATGGTTTTACCCAACGACATTAAGTTAGAACAAGTATCTACTGGATGTAAAACATATCGTATCAATAGTTTACAAGGATTAGTTCGTGAAACTGGTCTGTATAAAGTTAAAGGTCCAAATAAGTTTGTCCCTAAAGTTTATATTTATAATTCTATAGAAACTAGAATTGAAATGTTGCGTGGTTTAATGGATAGTGACGGAGATTGTACTATAGACAAAAAAAGTGGTGGTAGTAGAACTAGATTTGCTTCAGTATCTTATCAATTAGTTTTAGATGTTAAGGAAATAGTACAATCTCTTGGTGGATTATGTAGCATTACAGAACAACATGGCACTTATAAAGACATGCCTCATTTATCATATAGGTGCGAGATAAGGCTTCCAGCAAACATCAACCCATTTAGACTGAAAAGAAAAGCAAATAGACATAATAATCGTAAAATTGGACAGCTAAAACGTACTATATGTGCTATTGATAAAATAGATATTGATAATGCTAGATGTTTAACTTTGGAACATCAAGATGGGTTATTTCTTACTGATAATTTTGTTATAACACATAACTGTGGTAAAACTATGCTGTCCGATAACATGGGTCGTTATATCTCTAAAACATCAGATATTCCAGTTCTAAACATGGATACTGAAATGAGAAAGGAAGACCATCAGCACCGTACATTAGCTCTAATGACAGGCGTTCCAATTAACGACATTGAAACCGGAAAGGCTGGCAGCAAACCCGACTGGCGAAAGAAAGTGTTAGACGGCTGCGACGAACTAGAAAAAATTCCGTACTATTATAGAAATATTTCAGGTAAGCCGTTTGAAGAACAAATTGGTATCATGAGAAGATGGCTGATGCAAGAAGTTGGACTCAATAGTGACGGGACAGCTAAACCGTGTGTCATCCTATATGATTATCTTAAGTTAATGACTGCCGAAGGTCTATCGTCAGATATGAAGGAATATCAACTATTGGGCTTATACATGACAACGCTACATAACTTTGCTCATAAATACGATATACCAATAGTGGTTATGATGCAGCAAAATAGGGAAGGTGAAAAAAGTAACTCAACCAGCACAGCCAGTGGATCAGACCGTATTATCTGGCTCTGTTCTAACTTTAGTGTGTTCACCTTTAAGACAGACGATGAGATAGCACAGGATGGTGTAGATGCGGGAAATCGTAAACTAGTCCCCGTAGTCGCACGTCATGGTGGAGCCGCTGACTTTGGGGACTATATCAGTTATACTATGACTGGGTGGTGTGCTAGGATTGAAGAAGGACTGACTAAATTCGAGCTTGACGCTCGCAAGAAGGCTAAAGATGAAGGATTTGAAACCGATGACTCAGGATCAACCCAAGTCGAATTCAACGATCAGTAATATGGGTCAGCCAGAGCTAAACGAACTATCTATTAGAGTAATGGCTAAGTTTGACGAGCTACTGGACTACTTTGGTATTGACCTTGCGATGTCACGCCGTATGTATTATGGAGCATGTCCAGTACATGGCGGTGATAAAGATAATGCCGTGAATATATTCCATACAGGAAGAAGCTATGTCGGTAATTGGAAATGTCATACTATGCAGTGCGAGCAGTTTTTCAGACCATCGGTAATCGGCTTCGTTCGTGGCGTACTCTCACACCAAAGACACGGATGGGAAAACCCGTCTGATGAAACTGTAAGTTTTTATGATACCGTACAATTCCTCATGGACTTCATAGGTGAAAAAGAGATAAATACAATAGACCAACAGGTTATTGAGAAAAATAAGTTTGTTCAAGCTGCTGCCTTATTTGCTGCACCAGAAAACATTCAAGGCATTGATCGCAACCATATCAAAAGTGCTTTACAGATTCCAGCCAAGTATTATCTACAACGAGGATATTCTTCGGAAATTTTGAAGAAATTTGACGTTGGTTTGTGTACAAATCGGGACAAACCCATGTATAATAGGGTAGTTGTTCCAGTTTATGATGACTCATATACCACGATGGTTGGTTGCACAGGTCGTACCATATTTGATAAGTGTGAAAAGTGTGACCTATATCATGGACTAACTGAACGATGTCCGAGCGAAGACTATAGACGTGCTGCTAGATATGCTAAATGGCGACATAGTGAAGGTTTTCAGGGTGAGTCTTATCTATATAACTACTGGAATGCTAAGCGTCATATCATTAGAAGTAGAGTAGCTGTTATAGTTGAAGGACCAGGTGACATATGGAGATTAGCCGAAGCTGGTATTGATAATGGAGTTGGTGTGTTCGGTACTGCTATAAGTGACGGACAACAGGTATTACTAGATTCTTCTGGGGCATTAGCACTTGTAGTAGCAACTGATAATGATGCTGCTGGTAATAAAGCGTTTGAGATTATTAAAGAACAGTGTAGTAGATACTATTATGTATATCGACCAGAAATTCCTATTGGGGATATTGGCGATATGACGATAGAACAAATAAAACAAACAATTCTGCCTGTGGTTGAACAGGCAACAAAAGACGTATCATAAGGATAAAAATTATGACTAAAATTCTTGCTTTGTCAGGGCGAAAACAGAGTGGTAAAAATACTGCCGCTAATTACATTGTTGGTACTTACTTGGCAGCACTACAAATTGTACAGGGTTCTATCACCGTACATCCAGACACAGGAGCACTGTGGATTACTGACTTCTTGGGTGATCCAGAAGTAGCTGGTGAATTAGATATGGATCGTAAGAATCCTTATGCTGTAGCGATGTTTGATAAGTATATTAATCCATATGTTAAGCAGTATAGCTTTGCGGACTTGCTTAAGCAAGAAGTATGTGTTAATATCTTGGGGTTGACATCTGATCAGTGTTATGGTACTAACGAACAGAAGAACACTCCTACACATTTGAAGTGGGGGGATATGCCTGGGATTATCACTGATAAGACAATGGATTATATGGATTATGACGGTAAAGGATTGGGTGATTATCATCTTAAGGCACTCCGTTTAACCGAACACGCCGAAGGCCCAATGACTGGACGCGATGTCATGCAGTATGTTGGTACTGACCTCTTTAGAAAGATGTACTATAACGTATGGGCTACTGCTACACTCAACAAGATACTAAGGGACGATTCTTCACTAGCTGTTATTACAGATTGTAGATTTCCTAATGAGGTTGAGGCTGTGCAGAAGGCTGGAGGTAAAGTTGTAAGGTTTACTCGTGATCTCTTTGATAAGGAAGACGTACATGCTAGTGAGACAGCACTTGATCCTGAAAACTTTGATAATAACAAGTTTGACTTTGTTATTGACAATGCTAAGATGACTATTAGAGAGCAGAACGAAGCCTTGTATGATGTACTACGTCCTATTGATTACGTACCGGAGAATCTATGATAACAACCTACTTTAGAAGTAGTAGCTATAACACACATGATATGTGCCCTCTACAATACTATATTGAATATAATTTAGGATGGCGTGGAGACTCAAGTATTAAAGCAGATAAAGGAACTATAGTCCATAAAGTTTTGGAAGTAATGGCTCTGTGTAAAAAAGCCAAGCAAGAGAAGAAGAAGCATATTAAGGATGATATATGTGGTACTGTACCTGTTACTAAGTATAACATTAATGAGTTGACAGACATAGTTTATAAGCATTATGTTACTCATGTGCCTCAACATAATTGGCGTGATATAGATCGTCAGGACTGTAAGGATTGGGTCTGGCTCGCTTTACAATATAATGATGGTCAGTTTGACCCTCGTAACAAAACCATTATAGATGCTGAACCGTTTTTTGATATTGAGATTCAGGAACCGTGGGCTGCTTATGATTATAATATAGACGGTAAGAATGTTAAGGGTTTCTTTGGTATTAAGGGTACTATAGATTTAATCACTAAGGTACAACCTAACATATATGAGATCATAGATTGGAAAAGTGGTGGTTATAGAAAGAACTGGGTAACTGGTAAGGATAAGGAGTTGGAAGACTTTTACCATGATCCTCAGTTACTAATGTACCACTACGCCGCTCATAAACTATACAATGTAGATCAGATCATCGTAACTATATTCTTTATTCGTGCTGGTGGTCCTTACACAGTATGTTTTGATAGTAGTCATTTAAAAATTGCTGAAGACATGCTCAAGAAGAAGTTTGAGGAAGTTCGTGCTGATCAAAACCCTATTAGAAACAGTTCGTGGAAATGTACTAAGTTTTGTACTGCTGGTAAGAAGACATTTGAAGGTACTCATATCAAACCTATACAGGAGTTTAGACGCGGACAAGTTACACCGTATGGTAAGATGATGACACGTTGTGAACAAATTAAATTTGATCTTGACAGGAAAGGTATAGCTGCCGTAGATAAGGAATATACTATGCCAGGACACGATGTTATGTTCTACAAGAATCCTGGGAGTGTAGAGTGAGTATTAAAAGCAGAAAAGATCATCGTACTCGACGACAATTTAAAGAAGACATACATAATCGTACTAAGAAGGAAGGGTATCTTATGAGACTCTTCCAGCGTGAGATGAAGTGTCGTGGTATTGCTGTAACTTATAAAAGCAACGGTACTGATAACAAAGGTAATATACAGAAGGAAGTAACTTGTGAAGCTGATTACCTCGTAACCATAGACGGCCAAGAACAACTATTAGATATTAAGAACAGTCCCATACACTCAAAATGGACATTTAAAGTCCATAATTTAGAATATTACGTTAAAACTAATGCTGGCATGTTGGTATATTGGGGAACTGGTTATATAGATAGTGACCCGTCTAAGATTAATAAGACAGAGACATACTTTGGTATTATTAGTAGCGAATCTATCGCTGAGATGCTTAAGCAGTATAAGCACTATGAAGAATATAAATTTGGTAATAAAGTTTGTATTAAGATACCGAGTTGTGATTTTGCTGCTTGGTGTGTGCCTGAAAAATTACAATGTTTAAATGGAGAATAAGATGAAACTTATAATAGCAGGAAGTCGCAGTATCGTAGAATACTCAGTATTAATTAAGGCGTTAAAATATTTTGAGATACATGCCGACGATGTAACCGAAGTAGTTTGTGGAGATTGTAACTTAGGAGAAGTGTGGGCTAATAACCACAACGTAAAGGTGAAGCATTTTCCTGCTAAGTGGGACGATCTTGAAGCAGTGCCTTGTAAAGTTAAAACTAATAGCTATGGCGAGTATAATGTACTAGCGGGGCATAATAGGAATCAGTTGATGGCTGAGTATTGTGATCGTGCGTTAATTTTGTGGGATGGAAAAAGCAAGGGTGCTTTAAGTATGATTGAGAAGATGGAAACACTTGGAAAAAAAGTTGACGTATACGAATTATAGATATTGGAAAATAATATGACCAAAGTTAGAAAGAGTAAGTATCATGAAATATTAACAGAAGCATTTCTTCAACAACACTACACAGATAAACAATTAAACTCTATACAAATTAGTAAATTCGTTGGATGCCACGAATCAGCAGTTTATAGATACTTGCATAAATACAAAATACCTTTACGACAAAAAAAACAATGGAAAAACATCTTTACTAAAGACTATTTATTTAACGAGTATATTACCAAAAGACGTAATTGCACAGACATATCAATAGAATGGAACTGTAATAGTTCTGTGGTATATAGATGGTTGACTAATCACGGCATTCAAACTAGAAATCGTAGTGAATCACAAGAAGAATATGGTCATGTTTTAACACGTAAAGTATTACAGCAGTTATATATTGACGAACAAAAACCGACAGTTGTAATTAGTAAAATACTAGGATGTGGTATAAGTACCGTAAATAGATACTTACAAAAACACAACATAGCATTACGGGATGGAAGACTAGAAAATCTCCCCATTGGAACTACATTTAATCAATGGACGACAATTGGAAATGTTTATTATGACAAGGGATGTGCCAAGGTATTATGTAGATGTACATGCGGTATTGTATCCACTCTTAAATCCAGCGAACTTCTTCGTAATCAAAAAATACAATGTCAACAATGCTATAACGACAATAGGCCATCGGGCAATAAATCATTAATATTTAAAGGCTACAAACAAATTTCTGGAAAATGGTTTATGAGATGTAAAGCCAATGCTAAGGCTAGAAGGACACAGGGTATTGATTTTTTTAGCAGTATGGATAGACAATCAACACTGGAATATATTTGGAGTTTATACGACACCCAAAATAAGACATGTCCTTTATCTGGATTAGAACTAACATGGAAAGAATCGGAAACATACGATTCAAACGGAACAGTTTCACTGGATAGAATTGTTAACACGTTATCATATACTCCAGAGAATACATGGTTGATACATAAAACTGTAAATGTAATGAAATGGAAATTTTCCGTTAAACAACTCATACAATACTGTACATATATAACGCAAAAACGTATAGTCACACATGTATGGGATAAAACACCAAAATTAAGCATGAAACATAACCATAGTTGGAAAGGTTGTGGAGATATAAATGGAGTATGGTTATGTAGTATTAGCCAAAAAACCACCAGAGACAAAAGACTATTAGATTGCACCATTACAACACAAGATTTGTGGAACAAGCTGGTTTCACAAAATTATCAATGTGCTTTAACAAATGAGACATTACAAATTTCATATAACAAACGAGGCAAGCCAATTACTACGGCATCAGTAGATAGAATAGATTCGCTGAAAGGCTATACGGTAGATAATATCCAATGGCTTCATAAAGATATTAATCAAATGAAATTTAATTTACCACAAGATGAATTTATCCACTGGTGCAAACTAATAACAGAGCATACATCAACACCAGAATGGCAAGAAAAATACGGACACTTGCTAACACAAGAATAATTTTAGAATATTACAAATATCACCCAATATAAGGAGACCAAATAAGATGGCAAATAAGAGTTACACACCTCTACATTGCCATTCTTAGGTGAGGTTTGATGCTTCACTTTTGGATGGTTTAAGTCAACCTAAACAGATAGTAAAACGCATACAAGAAATTAACAGTAATGCATGTGCTCTAACTGATCATGGGTCTATTGGGAATTGTGTAAAATTCCTACAAGCTATGACTGACGCTAAGAAGAAGCCTATACTTGGTTGTGAACTATACATATCTGAGTTTGATGCTAGCATTCATAATGACCAGAATCGTAGTTTATCACATCTATTAGTATATGCTAAGAATGACGACGGATGGGTTTCTCTTATGGAGTTGATAAGCGAAGCTAACCTAGTAGAGAACTTCTACTATAAACCTAGACTCACAATAGATCAACTGGCTAAGTATGCTGGTAATATTATGGTTGCTACAGGACACTTAGGCTCAACATTAGCCAATACAGTTATGGAAGATGACGTTTTGTATGATGATGCAGCCGAAAGGGGAGCAGCACACATCACCACACTCCAAGACGCTTTTGGTAAGGATAACGTATGGTTGGAATGTCAGTTGATTGATAAAAAGAATATCCCGCAGATGGAAGTTTTAACAAATTTAATGAGAGGGTTGTCTATAACGACAGGGGCAGAATGTATTGCCGTGCCAGACGCTCATTACTGTCGCCGTGAAGACGCTCCCGACCAACGCATCTTGCTTTGTCGCTCCTTAAACATCACTTTACAGGAAGCCTCAAAGGGTGAAATAATGGGAGCCTTCTTCAAATCCAGCAATTTCCATATCCCAACCTATGAAGACATGGTTTCTGTGGGACATTCCGAAAAAGAGTTAGAAAATACGAATAATTTCGCTGAAATGTGCGATATATACACTAGGATACTCAAAGCACCTATCTTGCCAACTTTCCCATGCCCTGAAGGTTACACTCCTGATGAATGGTTAAGGGAATTATGTCGTAAAGGTTGGATGGATAAGATAGAAGACAAGATCAATAAACCAAAGCATACTATATATGCTGAGCAAGTTAAACACGAACTTGAAGTACTGCAAGGTGCTGGCCTGTCAAGCTACTTTCTCATAGTTAGAGATATCATACAGTATATCATAGCACAGGGATGGTTGCCTGGTCCTGGTAGAGGTTCTGCTGCTGGATGCTTAGTCTCATACTTAGTAGACATCACACAAATCGACCCTATCGAGTACGACTTAATTTTTGAACGGTTCTATTCGGCTGGACGAAATGTACCGACACATATAAATTTTGAAGAATTTCAGTTCTCTAAATTTGATTCTGGTGTATAATATATTAGAACAACATTACAATACAGGAGAACACAATGAAAAGCAATCCCAGCGATTATATTGATAAAACATATAATGAGCTAACAATACTTGATACCATTTTTAAAAACGGACAAACTTACGCTAAATGTAAGTGCTCGTGCGGAAAAATAACACAAAAACGACTTGCGTCCATTAAATGTGGACACACAAAAAGCTGTGGATGCTTGTCTGTAAAAAATCTATTTACAAAAAATACAAAAAGAACGCTAGTTAATGATTTTTCAGTACTAAGTCCAGAAACTACATATTGGGCAGGATTTTTGTTTGGCGATGGCTGTATAGATAAAAATAATAAATTACAAATATGCTTAGGACAAGGAGCACATAACGTTGAGCATCTCAAGAAATTATCAACATATCTGTTTAATCATGATTATGTTTGTGTGTATAAAGATAAATGCCATCTACAGGTAACTAGCGATAAAGTTGCATATAATTTACAAAAATTTGGTATCATTCCTAATAAAACATATCATGGTTGTTTAAAGATGCCAACAAAATACCAAGCAGATTTTATACGTGGTTATTTTGATGCCGATGGATGGTTTTCAAGAAAGGAGTCATATAATAAAACATATAATAAATATTATGTTGCACATGTATGGGGGTTGTGTTCTTACAGAAAAGACAACCTTGATATAATGAGTAAACACTTACCAACAAAATGTAAGACACATAAAATTCCTAATAGACACTTATACGATTTGCGAATACAAAATAAGCTTGGGATCAATACTGTTATAGATTATTTACAACCACAAAATAAATACTTGTGTCTTTCTAAAAAATGGGAAAAAATATGGACATACCAACAAAATTAAATCAATATATTAATCAGGATAAATATAGTCAAGTCAAACATAATAAATTTTTTGATCAAGAACTAAAATTATTGTTGGATCAAACAATATTTAACTATTACATACATATTATCAAAAATATTAAACTAAACAATACTAATGATCAAAACAGCTATATTATGTGGGTAGTTGATAAAGTTAATACAATAGACACAAATAATCCATCAAACATTATAAAAGCAAGAATTTCTATGCCAGACATTGATATGGACATGCCTGTGACTAAAAGAGGTCAGGTAATTCAGTATATTAAAGATAGATATGGTAGTGATAAAGTTGGTCAGATGATAACATTCCAAACTATGCAGGGACGTGGAGCCATGAAAGATGTTTTAAGAGCTTATGGAGTATCGTTTGACGAAATGAATAAGATTACCGCACTGTTACCAGACCCTGCTAAAATCTCTGACGAATTAGCACAAATGAAGAAAGATCAAGGAGAGTCTTCTATTATTAGATGGGCACTGGAAAACGATGCTACACTTAAACCTGAAAAACAGAAGTTTAGAGAGTGGTGTCATATGGATGAAGACGGCAATCTTCAAGGTCCGTTTGCTAAGAGATTTGAACAGGCTATTAGGTTAGAAGGTACTAAGACCGCAGTTGGAAAACATCCTGCTGGTATTGTTATTGCCCCTATCCCTATGAACAAGATGTGTCCTATGGTGTTAGATACGAAACAAAAAGTTCCGTTAGCAGGACTGGCAATGGAAGACTTAGAAGCAATTGGTGGTCTTAAATTTGATATTCTGGGTGTAGCGATTCTTGATAAAGTAATGGGAATTATGGATATTTTAGAGTTTGGTGATATACAAACTTAGACTTTGTGGTATATAATACTCTATATCAACACTACACTTTTAAGGAGAGTATTATGTTGTACATAAACCCGACAGAGCTAGAAAAGTTTTTAGAAGCACACACTATTAAAGAAGCGGCTATTTACTATAAGTGTCACCATAGAACAATCGACAATAAAATAAAAAAATATAGTCTCAAACACACAAAACATAGAGGAGTTTTTAATCACGATTACTTTAAAACGTGGTCTAGCAACATGGCATATATATTAGGCTTTATAACCGCAGACGGAAATATACATAACAAAAGGCCGTATATAGCCATAGAATTAGCTCGCAAGGATGAATGTGTTCTTGAATTTGTATTGTCGGAAATATATCCTTCTGGTAACATATTACAATATACTAGAACAGACAAGAGAACTGGCAAAACATATTATAGCTCAAAAATTGCGTTATATTCAGACATAATGAAAGATGATTTATTAATGTATAGCGTTTTTCCAAATAAAACTGGTAAACATAGTATAAATTTTAATATACCCACAGCTTTCCTTGGTGATTATGTTAGAGGATTTTTTGATGGAGATGGATGTTGTTATATATCTCAAAATAGACTATGCAGTAAATTTAGCTGTCAAAGCACGGCATTTTTAAATGACATACGTTATTTATTAGATTTTACCAATATTAATGTATACACTAAATCTAAACCACCAGAACTACGATTCTCACATAAAAGTAGTTTAAAATTACGAAACATTATGTACGAAACCCATGATAGATTTTGTTTAACAAGAAAAAAGGCAATATTCAATGAACTTTAATAAAATCGTAGTTTACGACTATGAGACTGACTCAGCCGATCCTCATACATGCAACCCCGTACAACTAGCCGCCGTAATGGTCAATCCTAGAACTCTTGAGTTAATACCAGACTCTGAGTTTAACACTATGATGAAACCTATAGGTTTTGATGATGAGGATTACTTTGATAAACACAAGGATACTATTGAGTGGCACGCTAAAATCCTAAAGTGTGACGCTGATGATGTCATGGAGAAGTGGAGTAAGGCTCCGCACCAAGCAGACGCTTTTGCCACGTTTACTAGTTACTTACTAAAGTATCATACTAGGACACAGAGACAGAACATGTTTAGTGCTCCTCTTAAAGCTGGCTATAATATTGTCAAATTTGATAATATTATTAGTCAGAGACTGTGTGAGACATACCATAATATAACTAAAGACGGTGAGATGAATATCTTCCATCCTAGAGATCAAATTGATGGTCTTATGCTGGCGTTCAACTGGTGGGAAAACGCTGACGAACCTGCTAAATATAACATGGATGCTGTTCGTGAGTATCTTGGCATGTCTGGTGAGAATGCTCACGACGCTTTACAAGATGTTAAAGATACAGCTAAACTTATTACGAGATTCTTAAAGCTACATAGAAAATATGCGGCAAACGTTAAGTTTAAGGGAGCGTTTAAGTGATCCAAGACAACTTTACCCCACATCAAAGGGTATGGATCATTATTATATTTACAATATTACTATATGGACTACTCAAAGTAGCCCAGTGGAACTTGTAACAGACTGATTTTTTTAGAGAGTATAACGTGAGATATTACGAATTTCCTTGTGGATGCAAGTTTCCTATCCAAGAAACTATATTATCGGATGGTAGACCGTCTATTAAGTTTGATGCTAACATCAGTAAGCTACCGATGGACTGTGAGCGAACATGGGACTTGATTAGTGAAGGCAATACTAAGGGCGTATTTCAGTTGGAAAGTAGATCAGGACAGAGCTTTGCTAAGAAGCTAAAACCTCGTAATATCGAGCACCTATCTGCCTTAGTAGCTATTATACGTCCTGGTTGCTTAGAAGCCATGCGAGATGGTAAGAATATTACGGAACATTATATAGCACGAAAAAATGGAGATGAACCTGTTACGTTGTTTCATCCAGCACTAGAAAGTGCATTGGCTCCTACTTATGGCGAGATGATTTATCAAGAACAAGCCATGCAAATAGCTAGAGATATTGCTGGTTTTGATCTGCAACAGGCTGATGTACTAAGAAAAGCTATCGGTAAGAAAAAAGCTAAGCTCATGGCTGAAGTTAAGGAACAGTTCTTAACTGGTGCAGCAACGATGAGCATAGTAAATAAAGACCAAGCCGAAGAGATATTTGGTTGGATTGAGAAGTCACAAAGATACTCCTTTAATAAGTCTCATAGTGTTAGTTATGCCATTAATGCTTATTTGTCAGCATATGCCAAAGCACATTTTCCTAAAGCATTTTTCACTTCTTACCTATATTACGCCCAAGAGAAGCAAAAACCATTGAAGGAGGTTAATGAACTAGCGAATAATGCTAAGACGTTTGATATTGAGATACTCACACCTAGCATAGCACAGGGTAATCAGCACTTTAAGCTGGTTGGCAATGATATCTACGTGGGAATAAGCGATATTAAGGGTCTTGGCAAGTCTGTAGTAACTCGAATGAAAAAGTTACAGACAACCTTAGAGGAACGTTTTGACAAGCCACTAGTCGAGTTCGATTGGCTTGAGATACTAATTTTCATGGGATTGAACATCAATTCGTCAGCCATGAAAGCTTTAATTTCGGTTGGAGCATTTTCACACTTATCAGAATCTAGGACGCAAATGCTGCATGAGCTAGAAGCATATGCCTCTCTTAGTAATAGAGAACGAACCTGGTGTGAAAGCTATATGGTAACACTAATGTTTAAAGATAGTAATAATTCTAACTTTACTCATATGTTATTAATGCTAACAGATGCTAAGACTGGAAAAATGGGTGGGTGTGCTAATAAGAACCGCCTAGAGAAGGTTAAAGGCATATACCAGAATGTTAAGGAACCACCCTATTCGATGGAAGATAGTGCGGCATGGATAGCCATGACTGAGGAGAAATACCTCGGCCTGTCTATTACGTGTGCTGTAGTAGAGTCTTGTGATATTTCGGCTGCTAATTGCACGTGTAAGGAGTTTTTACAAGGATATCATAACCAAACAAACTCATACTTAATTGCTGCAACAATAGACGAATCTCGTGAGATAAAGACCAAGCGTGGAAAGACACCAGGCCAATTAATGGCATTTCTAGTTGCTAGTGATATTACTGGTAATTTAGATGGAGTGGTAGCATTTCCTGACGTTTGGGCTGAGTATAAACGCTTGTTAGCAGAAGGTAATACAGTAATGCTGTGTGGAGAACGTGGAACCGAGCAGACTAGCTTGCTCTTGAAAAAAGTTTACCAAATTTAGCTTTTTCGGATTTTTTTACCCCTTGTCTCGGCTATAATATAGAGACAAATTTATTTTTTTTAGTTTTATTGTGATTGGAGTTCTATCATGAACGTATGTGTATTTATTGGAAATCTTGGCGGCGACCCAGAAGTTAGAGTCATCAACTCGAATGGACGACAAACTTCTGTTGCTAAGTTTAATCTCGCTGTTTCGCGTAATTATCAGAAGGCTGATAAAACGTGGGAGCAAGAAACTACTTGGGTTCCTTGTGAAGCTTGGGATTCTGGAGCCGAGCGTATCGGCAAAACGTTGGTTAAAGGCAATCTTGTCTCAATCGAAGGGTCACTTAAGCCTGATTCTTGGGTAGATAAGGAGACTGGTAAACAACGATCTCGACTATTCGTAAGGGTTAGTAAGTTTAAAAACTTAACGCCTAGACCTAAAGATACGGATAATGATGTTAAGGAAGAAGCTGCACCTGAGACATCAGAAGTAGCCGTTGACGGTGAAGTTGCTAAAAAAGCACCATTTTAAATACTAGGC
>Ga0075125_10000287_pt1 | contig 22053 bp, 15 predicted proteins | sample AntAceMetag02UKN_FD_69810 | JGI IMG/M metagenome (GOLD analysis project Ga0075125, IMG submission 69810) | Saline lake microbial communities from Ace Lake, Antarctica - Antarctic Ace Lake Metagenome 02UKN | ecosystem: Environmental > Aquatic > Non-marine Saline and Alkaline > Saline | place... | reverse complement strand
ATTTTTCAACTTTTGGTAGAAGAACAGGTAATTGGTTTTCTGGTACAGGAACGATTCCACATTCTGGACAGTGAACTAATGGAATTGGTTCGCCCCAATATCGTTGTCGTGAAAAAATCCAGTCACGCAATTTATATTGAACTTCACGTTTGCCAATACCTTTTTCTTCAATATAGTCAGAAATTTTTTCGATGCCGTCTGTTTTTGCATCAAGCCCAGAAAGAAAATCACTGTTAATTAAAACTCCATCTTCAAGATAGGCTTCGGTCAAACCAGTATCATTCCTGTCCGTTTCGAAGCTTGTAGCAGAGACGGGTTGGACCGGGCTAAAAGATTGCTGGCAGGATTGCCTATTTGCTTTATCTTGAGCTGCAGTATTCTGTGACGCGGTAATTGACGAATCAACAACCTGGATAATTGGCAGATTATGTTTTTTTGCAAATTGAAAGTCCCGTTCATCGTGTGCAGGGACGGCCATAACCATTCCGGTTCCGTAGTTTGGTAAAATATAGCTTGCGATATATACAGGAAGTTTGCGTCCACTTATTTGGCATGTTGCATACGCGCCAGTAAAAACGCCGTCTTTTTCTTTGTCCAGTTGACGTTCGAAGGTAGACATTTTTTGTACCTTTTCACGGTACGTTCGTACGGCATCAAATTGTTCTGGTGTGACGATGTCTAAAACGCGTTTTAATTCAGGTGCTAGGACTAAATATGTAGCGCCAAAAATAGTGTCTGGGCGTGTGGTAAAAACCGGCAAATCAATTTCATTGCCATGATGATCTTTGGCTTTAAAAACAATTTTTGTGCCGCAACTTTTGCCGATCCAGTTGCGTTGCATCAGTTTAACTTTTTCTGGCCAATTGAGCTTATCTAAGCCTTCTAATAGTTTTTCTGCATAGTCAGTTATACGGAGCATCCATTGTGGAATTTGTTTTTGAGTAACAGTAGTTTCGCAGCGTTCACATTTACCATCAACAACTTCTTCATTAGCTAAACCTGTTTTGCATGACGGGCACCAATTGATTGGTTTATTTTCGCGGTATGCCAGTCCTGCTTTGTACATTTGTAAAAAGATCCACTGCGTCCATTTATAGTAGTCAGGGTCAGTAGTATTTATTTCTTTTTTCCAGTCATACAAGCCGCCAATCTCTTTAAGTTGACGTTTGAAGTTTGCAATGTTTTGCTTGGTGGTTTCTTTTGGATGTAATCCAAGTTTGATAGCAGCATTTTCTGCTGGAAGCCCAAAGGCGTCCCAACCCATAGGATGAAGAACATTGTATCCTTCAAGCCATTTTATGCGTGCATATATATCAGAAAGAACATAGCTGCGCCAATGGCCAACATGTAAGCCTGTTCCAGATGGATAGGGAAACATGTCTAAGCAATAAAACTTTTTATTTTTTTCTTCAGGTTTAGTAGCAGCATCAGGCTGTTTTTCCCACTGATTTTGCCATTTTTTTTCTATTATATGTGGCTCATACTTCATAATTCTGTCCTAAGAATATTCAAAAAAATTACAAGATTAAATATAGCATAGTTGAAAGAATTGCAGAAATCAGAGTTGGAATTTTTATTGGCTTGAACCCATAAAATTGATATGCCAAATTGCATGCCGTGATTGTCATTACAACAGGATATATGATGCTTGCAATGGGGCCAATTGAAAGTTTAAGTGCGATTGAGAGCCCCATAGTTGAAGGAAAGTATGCCGCGATATGTACAAGTGTGAGAGATTGAACATAACTTAATTTGTTTTTTGACACACTTTTCTGAATATATTCACTTACCACAACCATGAGTGCAATTGCTGTCGAAAAACAGGCCATCAACACTGCTACACCCATAAAACACATACCCCAATGGCCAAGAATGCGGATTGCTAATTCGCGAAGTAGTTCGCCTTCATTTGTGTGCGTAAGGCCATAACTTTGTAGATTGCCGACAAGTGCGAGGCCAAGATAGATAATGCCTAAGATGGCGCTTCCAAGAAGTCCGCTGTACAATGCTGTGAGCGTAATATTTTTTTGTGGAGCATTCTTCAGGATAACACTGTTTTTTTCGGTAGCTTTTAAAAGGCTAATAACAATAGAACCGAAAAATATTGTACCAAAAAGATCGAAAGTAACAAAGCCGTACTTGCTTTCGCGCAAGAAGATATTCCATGTGGTCTCGGCTACTGGAATGTGATGGCCAGTTATATACAATCCAACAGAAATAATAACGATTAATGAAATAATGAGTGTTGGACTAATTATTTTACCTAAAAGTTCGATAACTTTGCTTTCGCGTATTGTTGCAAGGAATGTTAGCAAAAGAAAAGCAATAGTAAAATATCCTAGTGAATTGGCTGGCAAAAATCGTTCGAACAGGGTATGTGATAGAGTAATAATGCGTGGGATGACATTCAGCGGGCCAATAATAAGCATGATTAAAAACACTAGCAGTTGGCCAGGAATTTTGCCGATACGATTAAAAAATTTGTTATAACTGCCGTTGAACTCTACAACTGAAACTAATCCTGCAATAGGCATGAGGACAGAAGTTAGAATAAAACCAGTAATCGCCCACCAGAAATGTTGTCCGCTGCGCATGCCAACATTGATTGCAAGCATAATGTTACCGGCTCCGAAAAGCATAGAAAAAATAGCTAGGCCAATAATCCAAATTTGTGAAAGGGAAAACCGTTTCAGGCGAGGCCTGTTCATTTTTAGTGTCTCCTAAAGATTTGAAAATGACGATTATTATGTAAGTATACAGTAGTTAGACTAAAATTACACCGAGTGAATGAAAATATGATTCGGTTTTTTTCTTATCCAGGATAATCCTGTTTTTTAATTAAATTTTTACGACTTATAAAAAAATACTTGTTATTTTTTGTAATTCATCTTAATGTGTTTTCATCTTGTTCTTGACTAAGCAGTGCGATGGAATCAGGAGAAGTGGACAGTTAAGGCCTTGCTTTTGCAGGGCCTTTTCTCGTTTTATAGTAGTTTAAAGGGGTTGCGCTCACTATATAAGTCATGTATCTTTTTTTAAGATAATTAAAATGAAGATTAATTTTTTGGGAGCTTGTAATGCAGAAACAACTTTCACCGGAAACAATGCCAATGATGCATGATGAAGAGATTTTAGTTGTCAAACGTGAGCTTATTTTTCAACATGATAGTTCATGGTACGGGCTGAAGCAGTTAAATTATGATTGGTATTTGTGGGCAATTGAACATTATGGACAATTTAATTCACGTTCATTGATGGAGAGTGATCCTCGGTATAAACAAATTATTCCTTATTTAGTGTTTATGAATAATGACAAAGTTTTTGTTATGCAACGCAAAGATACAGCTTCAGAAAAGCGTTTAGCGAGCAAGTTGAGTGTTGGCATTGGTGGACACATTCGCAAAGAAGATCTTTTAGGAACGACGATCTTTGATTGGGCACGGCGTGAATTTAATGAAGAGGTTGTCTATAATGATAAGTTTGAATTTGAGCCTCTTGGTATTGTAAATGATGATTCAAATAGCGTTGGTGAAGTTCACTTAGGGTTTGTTTTTCTGCTTAAAGGTTCAACATCTAATATCAAGGTTAAGTCTGAACTTAAATCTGGTGAAATGATTTCGCTTGAGTCAATAAAGGATTTAAGCAAATATGAAACATGGAGCCAGCTTGTTTTAAAGGCGCTTCTATAAATTTTGTGTGGCAGGTAACGCTTTAAGCATGTACTCTGATGATGGAGGTATCTTTAAGATTTGGGCGAGTGTGCGTGTGATTTGTGGCATCCAAACTCGCTTCGTTACTGTTTCATTTTCATGGTGTTGTGGCTGATGCAAAATTAATGGAACATGTGTGTTGTATGGATATGGTGCTTGATGTCCTGTTCCTGCACTGCGGCTTGTTATAAGAAAGTATGGTTCTGGTATTATTATCAAATCACCACTTCGGTTGCTGAAAAGATTGTTTTTAAAGAACCATTCCGCGTTTCCTATTGGTGCCTTCATTTTTTTTATTTTTTCAGCTGTGTACACATTTTTTATGCCAGGTATGTTCTTAATTATGGCTATAATTCGGTTGAGCAATTCATTTTTGGTGAATGGGCTAAGCTTTTTTAGTTGATTTTTATCAAGATACAGGAAAGATTTTTTGTATCCCGTGACGATGGTGTCTATTTTGAATTCATTGTATATTATCTTGTTTGTGCGGTTGATGATGCTTGCTGGAGTAATGCGTCCGGCTTGAGGATGTTGTTTTTGTACAAGTTCGGGAATTGGCATAACGCCATGATCTGCTGTTAAAGCATAGAGTGTTTGGGATGGTGGTACGATTTTTGCAATGTTGTCCATAAATGAGCCCAGATATTTATCAATATGATAAACAGTATCGATGGCTTCTTTGCTTTGTGGTCCAAAGATATGGCCAATTTTATCGAGACTGCTTAAACTTACCCATACAAGCATTGATCCATCATTCAAGGTTGGATATTGTTTTTTGATGTATTCTTCGGCTAAGTCAAGAAGCAATTTATTTGTTTCAGGCAATTTGTTAAGCACATTCAAAAATTTTACGCGAGATTGACCAGTTCCTTCGTGAGCATGGGCATCAAAAAAACTTTTAGAACGTGTGTATTTATAATTATTTATCTCAGGAAAGCTATAGTATGCATCATCGTTATAGGCAGGTTTCCACGATGTTTGGTGTTGTTTTAAAATGGGTGAATTATTGAATTTCTTTAAAAGAGAGGAGATCTCACTAGTTTCATTTTTTGCTACCAGCGTATCTTCGTTTAGCCAGACCATAGGAGTTTTTTTGCCTGCCATTCCAGTAGCGGCGTGACCCTTGAGTGATGCAGCGAATGTTTTATTGTTTGGGTTTTGGTTCCTGAATGGTACGTTAAGTGTGGGAATAGCAAGATACTTAGCAGCTTTGTCGTCACTTATTTTAACGAACTTGTTCTGTGTGTCATACCATCCATTGCTGACAATTCCATGATCTTTTGGAAGGGACCCTGTGCCAAGGCTTGCATGACCTACGGCGGTTGATGTAACGCCGTGTGGAAGGTGTGCGTTCGTATAAACAATACCGTTTTTTACTAAACGATGAATTCCGTGACTTAAGTAAGGATCAAGCTTTTTGAGATAATTAGCAGCAAATTGATCAATTACAATGACAACCGTAAGCTTCGGTTTACTATTGAGCGTACCTATCAAAAATAAGAGCACAAGTAGAATTTTTTTCATTATAAAACCCCCGTTTATTTTATAGTTGCAAAAATTGGCATGAAAAGTAAATTGTTTTTTTTAATTAATCAAAAATGTGTTTTAGTTGTTTCTTGAAAAAAAGTTATTATTGAGTAAACTATCGTCAATTAGTTCAATCCAAAAAAATTTTAGGATATATGTAATGAGCAGGAAGTTTTTTGCGCTGAGTTTATTAATGGTAGGTGTTATGCATAGTAAGAGCCGAGAATTTTTGTTTACATCTGAATCTGTAACAGAAGGACATCCAGATAAGGTGTGTGATCAAATATCTGACCGTGTTCTTGATGAATGTTTAAGTCAAGATAAAAACTCGCGTGTAGCCTGTGAAACATCAGCCAAAGGAAGTGTTGTTGTTTATGGCGAAATTACTACAAGTGCCGATGTAAATTTTGAAAATATTGTGCGTGAAACATTGCGTGACATTGGATATACCAAAAGTGATTATGGTATTTCATGTGATTCATGTAAAGTTTTAACATTAATGACAAAACAATCTGCTGACATTGCGCAAGGTGTTGATATACGTACAGATCGCTTACAAGGTGCTGGTGATCAAGGATTAATGTTTGGTTACGCATCTAATGAGACTAAAGAGTTGATGCCAAAACCTATTATTGTTGCTCATAAATTGGCAATGCGTTTAGCAGAGGTTCGCAAAAAAGGTATTTTGCCTTGGGTCCGTCCTGATGGCAAGTCTCAAGTAACGGTTAGATATGTTGATGGTCAGCCAAAAGAATTAACAGCAGTTGTTATTTCAACGCAACATGACCCATCAATAAGCCATGATGATATTGAAAAAGCAATTATTGAACATGTTATAAAACCGGTTTGTGGGGCAGATCTTACTGCTGAAACAAAATATTACATAAATCCTACAGGTCTTTTTGTAAAAGGTGGTCCTGACGCTGATGCGGGATTAACTGGTCGTAAAATTATTGTTGATACTTATGGTGGCATGGGACGTCATGGTGGCGGTTGTTTTTCTGGAAAAGATCCGTCAAAAGTTGACCGTTCAGCTGCATATATGGCTCGTCATATTGCTAAAAATATTGTCGCTGCAGGTTTGGCTGATAAATGTGAGTTACAGCTTGCATACTCAATTGGTGTAGCTGAGCCGGTATCGGTGTATGTGAATTGTTTTGGTACTGCAAAAGTTGCAGAAGATAAAATTGAAAAAGCAATTCGTATTGTTTTTCCATTGAAACCTTCCGAGCTTATCGAATATCTTGATCTAAAACGACCAATTTATGCAAAAACTGCAGCTTACGGTCACTTTGGTCGTGAAGATAAAGATTTTACGTGGGAAAAAATAAATAAAGTTGAAGAATTAAAAGCTGCGGTAAAATAGAAGTTTTTAGTGTAAAATAAGGGAGAGGCATAACGTCTTTCCCTTATTTATTTATTAGAAGGTTAACCACACTGTGGAAGTGGGGGAAACATGTCCTGGTGGGGTTTTTCTACCTTTAATAGTTTGGCTAATGTTGCAGTGAATTGTGGAGTCCACACTTTTTTGTTAATGATTTTGGGTTTTTGGTTTGTATGGTACAAAATGAGTGGTACATGCGTGTCATAATCGTATGGTGTTACGTGTGAGGTTCCTCCATCTTTGCGTTTGTCTAGTAAGACATAGGGTTCTACTTCAACAGTGAGTTGGCCATCTCGGTCAGGAAAAAGACTATTTTGTAAAAGCCATTCTGTTGAACCTTCGTTGCATTTTTTTTCGCGTAATTCATTATTAATGTGAACTTTTTTTATGCCAGTAACTTTTTCAAGTTTTTCAACAATAAATGTTAAAATGTTATGTTGAGTTTCTTTTTCAAGGGCATTGTAAAGATTTGGTTTGCAGAAAATATGTGTTTGGTTGAATTGAACTAAGTTTTTTACACCAAATTGTTCTTCAATTTTCTTGTTGAGTTGTTTAAATAGTGGTTTATCATGAATGCGACGTGCATTAGGATGATATTTTTGGGCAAGCTCAGGTAATGGCATAACGCCATGATCACCCGTTAAAGCATAAAGTGTTTTTTGTTTAGGTATGATTTGTGAGATATTGTTCATAAAATTACCAATTTGCTTATCAAGGTGATAAATCATGTCGATTGTTTCTTTGCTATCTGGGCCATAAAGGTGTCCAATTTCATCGAGACTGCTGAGTCCAATCCAGATTAGCAGATTTTGTTTTTTGTTTTGCTTGATGCATGTTTCAGCGAGATCAAGTAACGTTTGATTAGCATTTGGAAAGTATATAAATGGATTTTTAAATTTTCCTGGTCTGACCATTCTTTTAACGATGCGCTCTTTAATTAAACTTGGTTGCATTGTGTAGTCATAGTTTTCAATATTTGGAAACTGATAATAATCAGGGTTGTTATATGCCAATGGTCCCCAGGAAAAAACTTTTTTATTTAAGAGTTGATGTTTTTGGTTGAATGTATCGACCCATTCCGGTAGCTTTTCAAAATAAGCTTTACTAGAGCTGAAACTATTGGTTTGTTGGTCAAACCAAATTGCAGGGGCATCGCTTCCCGCCATGGCTGTGGCAGCATGGTGACAAATCGCAAGGATGAATGCCTTGTTGTTTTTGTTTGATTGAAGAAATGTGCGATTAATTGTTGGGCGTTTGAGAGAATGTGCAGATTTTCCTTTGAGGCGCTTTTCGTTTGGGCGCAGAATTTGAGATTGTGGTCGATTGTCTTGGCTGCAAACGATAAGGTTTCCATTTTCATTATACCATTCACCGGTAATAAGGCCGTGAACTTTAGGAACTGTTCCTGTGCTTAAATTTGCATGTCCAGCGCATGTAATTGGTACACCGTTAGGATGATGTGCATTTGTGTAAACGACTCCATTATCAAGAAAGTTTCTAATTCCATGGTGTAAAAATGGATTTAATTTTTTTATATTGCGTGCGCCAAACTGATCAATCACAAAGATAACTGTTAATTGGGGCTCGGAATGAATAAGATTAGAGGCAAGTAGAATGATAAGACGTTTTTTCATTTTATTTCCTATACAGGATAATCCTGTTTATGCCTTGCTTATATTTGCAGATTGAGTTGGCAAATTCCAGTTTTCATGAAATAATCAATAGAAATTGCATTGCTTGTAGAGGTTTTTCAATTTTAAGATTGATTTTTGTTGAAATGTTGCGTTAACTGGTAATGAAGTTGGTGATAATTTTGAGTATAATATGAAGCGTGAAACAAGATCTCGCGGTATTATTTTAAAAAAGCATTTTCCGCACAAGTTTAAAATCTCCTTGTTGGATCAAACGTATGGTCGACTGGATGTGTTGCCGGCAAGCTGGCAGTGGGCATCGTATGCGTCATCGGGTGCGATTATAGTATATCTTTTGGAGGAAGGTGACAGTGCATTTTTTATAAAAAATATTGAACTTGAAGTTGTTCCTGTTTATACAGATGAATTATCAATTCTGTTTATGCACCACTTGCTTGAAGTTTGTTATTTTGGTGTTCCTATACAATGTGGTCCAGATGAGTCGTTTGACTTTTTAGTTAATGTTATTAACTCACTTCATTTTGTATGTGCTTCTACAGAAAGACAAAAATTATTGCTGGCAAAGTTTTTGTTTTTGATTGGTCAATATCCGGCAGATATAGGTCATCTAACGATTAGTTCCATGCTTCATAAATCCTTTGAATATTTACTTGAGGTTACATTGAAACCTTCCCATCAAAAAGATTTGGAAATTTTTATTTATCATTGCATACGCTTTCATCCATATGGTCGATTATTAAAAACTGTTAACTTTTTATCGCGGGTTGGGGAATGAAGAGAATATCTTTTTTTGTTTTTATTAATGTTTTTTTCTGTTTAACGCATGCTGCCTATCTTGGTCAGCTTTTTAAATTGGCTCCAATGGAAAAGGGGGCACAGATTATTCTAAGTGAATATGAGGAGAAAAAACAGTATCTGAGCTCGCTTGAAGATGAACGCAAAGAGCTTGAAACTAAGATCAAAGAAAAAGAAGATGAGCATAAAAAACTTATTAATGATCTTGAAAATGCCCTGAATGATATAAAGATTGAAAAGTCAAAGTCGTCAGTTTTAGATCTTGAATTTTTAAGTAAACAAGAGACTTTATTAACTGAAATTAAGCAATCACTGAATGACAGCCTTCGTAATACAAAGCAGAGCCTTTATTACTTAAAAAAAGATATTGATGCACTTGAGCAATATGTAAATAATCCTATGTTTGAGGATTTACGTGTTCAGGAAAAAACATCGTATCAATTTGAAGAGTTTCAGTCGATTTCTAAAAGGTTATTGAGTGCTGAGGATGAATTAAATCGCCACAAGGATGAAAAGAAGCGCCTTGAGGGAGAGCTGAGTAAGACAACTGCGCAAGTTGATCAATTAGCGCAAGAGTTAAAGCAGAAGGAAAAAGAACAACAGTCATTTTCTCCTTCAAAAAACTCAGAAGTAAGTGTAGACGAGTTCCGCAAAAAGAGTGTGTTACTTGATCTTGAAGTGCGGTTGCTTAAGAGAAAAATGGAGAGCTTAGATCAGAAGCGTCTTGAGTTGCAGCGTGAACTTGATCTTTCGCATATCCAAATTTTTGCTGTTAAAAAAAGAGTAGATCTTTTTAAAAAAGATTTGGCTAGGGTTGATCGTAAGTTGTGGGTAAGTGATGCAGATATTCAAGAGTTTCAGAAGACGATTGATGATAAAAAGCAAGAAAATGCAAAACGGCAAGCGAAGCATGCAAAAGAAATTACAACATTAACAACGGATAGAGATAATTCACAAAAAGAGTTTGAAGAACTGAATGAGGCATTGCCTGCCTCTGTTAAGGATGTGCGTCAGTTGAGTGAGTGGCTGATTGAGCCAAATTCTGTTGGCGATGAGGTTGGTTTTTATAAAGTGGCATTTGCCCACGATCAGTTACAGATAGTTGACCGTCGATTAGCGCTTGCGCTTGCAAAACAAGATTTGAATTCATTTCAAGTTTCAAGTTTAGAGCTTCAAGTTGAGATTATGAAAACATGGCTTATGATTACCCAGCGACGCTTAATGGGTGATGATGAAGATCGTCAAGATAAACTTTCATTCTTTAATACTAAGCGCAATGAAATTGAGCGTGAACTCAACGATTTTAAGAACAAAGATAATGCCATTGCTAATTTGATGAGCATTGAATCACGTGCCTTATCACAAATTAAGCTGCGACGAGAAAAACTTCAGTCGAGCAAAGCAAAATTTGTTAAACAGTATGGCGAGTCTTCCTACAAGCAGGTTCTGGAATTATTGAACAAATCGCAAGAAAAAATAATCAGCAAATTGATTTAAACGGTCAATTAATTAAAGCATATTCAAGTGTGGTTGCAATCTTGACTGATATGAAGCAACAAATTGATGTTGTTACTACGAAGTTGGAGGCTCTTGGTGGTATTTGGCAGCGTGCAGCGGGTGCGGTGACATGGGAAGGTATCAAGAGTACGATTCCAGAGCTGCAGTTTTTCTGGGAAGATCTTGTTAATATTTTTTCTCAACCAAGTGTTCAAGACGTGAGCTTATGGTTCCGGCAGCTTTTTACAAGTCTATCAATATTATTGAATTTGCTGTTTATTGCATTATTGTTAATAGCCCTATATTTCTTGCTTGCCGTCACATTGCCGTTAACAAGCAAGGTTTTGGTGAAAAAGCAGAAGAAATATGGATGGCAACTTTTTGTTAATTCAGTTGCAACATTATTGCAATTTTTTCACGATCACCTGTTGGATATTTTTATTTGGGCTTCGTTATTTGTCATTATACGGTACGGCTTGATTCTTGAAATTGGTGTACGAGCGAAAGTCATCTTTTATCTCTTATCGATTCCATATCTTTGTTATATTGCTCGTGCATTTATTCTATTTTATATCGAAAATAATAAGAAATTTATTAGCGGTACCTTTCAAGCGCGTCTTTCGAAAGTTTTGCAATTTTTCTTATTTTCAACAATTATTATTTATTTCTTTAGAGAGGCATTTTTAATTACTACATATGGCCGCTCTGAGATTCCAACTATTTTACTTGCTATTTATTCTATTATTACTCGTGCATCACTCGTATTTCTCATTATGACTAAAGAGCTCATTATTGATGCATTACCAAGTCGTGGTAAAATTTGGAACTTTGCTAAAGAGCAAATTGACCATTATTATAATTTATTCTTAGTTGTTATTATTGCATTAATTATTATGAGTGATCCATTTGTTGGCTACGGGCGACTGGTTTCGGTTGTATTACAAGGTGCATTCTGGACGATTTTAATAATAGTCACATTTTGGTGGTTACAGCGCTCTCTTAAGCAGTACTCGGCCTACATCTTTTTTGTAGAGACAGGAGAAGGGCTTAAAGAGCGTTTTTCATACGCAAAGACATGGTATGCGCTTTTTATCGTTTTAAGTTTTGCTATTTTGATTGGTGTTACAGCATTATTTTTAGCCAAGACGTGGGGATATCCGGTTTCTTTTGAAAGTATTCGTGATTTCTTTAATTTTGAAATTGTGCCTGTTCGGGGTGATGCTCCAGGTGAAATAATTTCAGTTACGCCACGATCTATTATGGTATTAATCGCATTTATTTTTGGTGGATTTTTTATTGCTTCTATGTTTAATCGGTATGTTTTGGATCGTATATATAATTTGCTGCAGGTTGATATGGGTGTTCAAAACACTGTGTCACGTATAAGCAGTTATTTCATTGTTATTATTATTGTTGTTATTGGTTTGAGTCGTGTAGGTCTTGGCAATTGGATTCCATATGCTCTTGGGTTCTTGGCTGTTGGTTTTGCATTTGCAATTAAAGGCCCTGCGGATGACTTTGTTGCCTATTTTATCATTTTAGTTGAACGTTCAATTAAGATTGGTGACTACATTCGACTTGATCGCATAGATAGCGAAGTGTCGGGTGTTGTTCGTAAGATTACGCCGCGTTCAGTTATTTTGCGTAAGAAAAATAGTTACAATCTTATTATTCCTAATTCTAAAATTACTAAGTCATATATATTGAATTGGAATTATGCTCGTGGTTATCTTGCCTTTGAGGACATGAAAATTGTTGTTTCTTATGATGCAGATCCAATTGAAGTTAAAGATGTCTTTTTAAAGGTTTTGGAAGAAAATAGTGCTATATTAAAAAGTCCTCAACCGATTATTCGTATTACGAATTTTGCATTAAATGGGTACCAATTTATGGTTCGTGGTTATGTAAGTTCTTCAAATGTTTTGAATCAATGGGATATTTGCAGTGACATTCGCTTTGCAGTCACTCAGGCATTCAAGAAACACGGGATTAAGCTTGCGGTACCAGTTTGTGATGTTAAGTTAGAGTCGGTTGAGATTAAAAAAACAAAATAACCAACAGACTCCGCTTGAAAGGGTTTGCTGAACGGTTGATCTCGTAGGGGCGTATTATTTAGGTATGGTCTGTTAATTCGGTGAAGAGATATACACCGGCTGGAATAGACATTGTCTGGAAAGGATTTTTCATGGGTATTCAATCAGATCGCTGGATTGCTTACATGGCAAAAGAGCATAAGATGATAGAACCTTTTGTTGTCGATCAAGTTAAGCAGGATGGCGACAATAAGGTTGTAAGTTACGGATTATCAAGTTACGGCTATGATCTTCGCGTAGCTGATGAATTTAAGGTTTTTTCTAATGCATACAATTCAATGATTGATCCTAAGAATTTTGATGAGAGATCATTTGTTGATATCAAGGGTGATACCTGTATTATTCCACCGAACTCATTTGCATTGGCCCGTAGTGTTGAATATTTTCGTATTCCACGCAATGTGCTTACCTTGTGTGTTGGTAAATCAACTTACGCTCGGTGCGGTATCATTGTGAACGTGACGCCTTTTGAACCTGAATGGGAAGGGTATGTTACTCTGGAGATATCTAATACAACGCCACTTCCAACAAAAATTTATTCCAATGAAGGTATAGCGCAGGTTGTGTTTTTTGAAGCAACAGAAATATGTGCAATTTCTTACGCTGACCGTAAAGGTAAATATATGAAGCAACACGGTATTGTTGTTCCGCGGTTGTGATTTCAAAAAGAATATAAAATGGCTCTGAATCAAATCTTTGGGGTAATTAATTTTTTGGGAATTATCTCGGGGCAAGAATCTTCAAGCAAATCTAGCATTTTTGGATTTAGTTTTTCAATTTGATCAAGAATTATTTTTTTGTTTTTTATACTGTCTAAAGTAGCTTTTCCGTTTTTACAATCATTTGCTATATCCATTAGTATGTTTTGAATGCCTTCTTTGTTTGGATGCATGTGAAGGTTGTATTTATTCATGATTTTTATAAATTTATTAGCAGATGTTATTTTTTTTTCTGTAAGCTCTATTGCATCGTCAGCGAATGATTCATTTTTAAATTCATTTGGTGTTCCAGTGAAAAATTTTTCAAGTAAGCCATTGGAAATTACTTGTTTCTGAATTTTTTGCATTTTTGTATCAAATTGGGTTTGGTTTTTTATATTTTCATATGTTTGAACATGGACAAGATTCTGGATGTTTTTTATATATTTCCATACTGAAATAGTTAGGGGATATTCTTCTTTTGGATTTTTGCCTCTTATTGACGCGACGATATATCCACGACATGAGAGACCTTCGGGGAAGAGAATAATTTTTACATTATATAGGGTAACTTCAAACGTACTAGGATCTGTATCCATGCTTAAAGCTTTACGTATTTTTTTATTGGAAATCTTGCAGCAAAGTTTTTTGATGTTTAATATTTTAAAAAATGCATTCATTTTGTTAGCATCGAGTATGCTTGATACAATGAGGTTTTCGAACGATCCACTTTTAATAGTGTCAATTGTTTGTTCTGCTAGTTCTCCTCCTGCACCAAGTTTGATTTGAACTCTTTTTGCCAAGCGGTCTGGAAGGTTTAATGGTTCTTCTATTAAGTCTCCCTTTATAGTATAAGTAAATTCCTCATGTGAAATTGTTATTGCCATGTCAGTTTTTTCTTCAGATAATAATTGAAAATTGCCTTTATCGGGCATAAATATAAGGCCTTTGTTAGCGTCACGCGTGAATCCTAATGAGCTGATTGCTTGAATTGATGTTTTTATTATTGATTTTTCCATTTTATCTTTTTCATCTTTATCAGTGATTAGGTTCAAGTTAGAAGGAATAGTGTCTAGAAGTGCAAAGGCATCTTTATAGTTTGGTAGATCTTCAGCAGCAATAGGTTCGTCTGTTTGAGCAACAGACAATAGAACTCCTTGATTAAGAACTTTAAATCTTTTGGCGATAGCAAGGATTTGTTGTAGTGCCTCTGCGTTCAAACCACCACCAAAACATGTTATCCATAGAATTACCTTAGGCTTTATGGTGTCGCTCCACATTTCAACTAGGTTTATAAACTGTTTTGATGGCAGACCAGCAATTACACCGGTTTTTTTTAGTATTAATTGCGCAGGCGTGAATCCTGCTTTAACACTTGTCATGCCATGGCCAAAAAGTACGATATTCCAAGTGATTGGGTTTTTTTGATCGTAAGGGTTAAAGAATTTAAGGATTGCTTCCGCTGTTTTGTTTTTAGGTTTTGGTTCAGCTTTTAACTTTTCTATAACAGATTCAATGTCTTTTGATTTGAACTCTATAAGATTTTCAGTATTGAGACCAGATTCTTTATGCGTTTCTAAATATTTTTTAGGTACAAATAAAACAAATGGTTCGGGCTTAAGAATACGGTAAAATTTCCATTCTTCAGGTTTTAAAATTTTTTTGCTACGACGTATGACCCTCAACCCTCTTGAGTCGAAAGATTTAGTATCGCTATTAATAAAATGTAAATAAATTGAGGCGAGGGAGCCGTTCATTAGTATTGGGGTTGATTGTGAATCGATCATAGAGTCAATATTGTTTGGAATTACTGGATTGGTACCGACTTCATAGTTGTCATTTGATAGTTCTGCATCTTTTGCATAAACAACTGCCATATGAGCGACAGGAATTGCTTCAGTTAAGGCGCCTTTTCGTATAAATCCATTGAGTATGAGTAGGCAAAAGAGAGAAAAAAGGGAAAACGTTATTTTTTTCATTAAATTACTCCGATAGGTTTTTTATGTTTACTTTATAATTAGTGGAGATAGTTTTGTAAGAGTTTTGTTGGGTTACAATATGATGCCAGGCCTGCTGGTGTATTGTGAGGCTTTGCGAGTAAAAAAGCTCACACCTTATAAAGGGTTTTCGTTTTGAGCTTTTTTACTTATGTGAAATAATGCTTTATGATTTTTTTTTGCCCATAATTTTACCTGGTAAATCCGTAAGCATAACTCCATAAATAATTATGGTAATGGCTGCTACTAATATGACATAGTGAACAGTTGTGCTTAGCAAGTTCATAGCGTCTAATAAAATTAATACGCCAATAACGATAGAAACGACGCCTTTTTGTTGAGGTGAAAGTTTTTTGAACATATTCATACACATTTCCTTTATGGTTACTTTCTAGCTAACTATGTTTTTATAATTTTTACAATATGTAAAACTGTGTGTTTAAAATCCTTCGAGTGGCCAGCTTTGTGAAAAATCAAGGTGAGCATCGCTTAACGGTTGATTGTTTGCTAGAAAGCGAATTTTCGGCATTCTAATGTCATTTTTGCGTAAAGTCTTAAGAACACTTTCAGTAATCATTAATTTTTGATGGATTGACATGTTTTTAGAAAATGGGGATCGGTCAAGAATTAAAAAGAGTTCTTGATTTGTTTGGTCGGTAAAAGCACCTTCAACGTGGATTTTTTTCTTAATACATTGTTCTTCATGAAGTACGTTAAGTAGTGCACGTGTCAAATGTTTTGCATTTTCTGCGTCATCTAAAGACCAAATGATTTCATTATGCTCTGTAAGCCATTTATCGTGCCAGAGGTGGAGTGTGACATTTTTTTTTGAGTAATTTTTTTGCAGAGTAATTTTGGATGCAAATGATGGGTGTCGAAAGATGATCCATTCTTGTTGCCAAGCGTAATATAAGAGTCCTGTTCCAAATAGAGCTGCAATTAATACATAAAAATATTTGTTATTTATCGATAACATGTGCAATTCCTTTGGAGATTGGCTTGATATAAAACAGTAGGTCGCCAGTTTTTTTTATGTGTAATTCGATGGTAAATGTGGGCGCAATTACACCCACAAGATTTTTTAGTGGAATTCCGATTGGTTCCTTAACTATATATTTTGTTTTATATTCTGATGCGACCAATCCTTTTTCTGCGATTGCGGCTGTTTTTTTATGGCTAATGAAGCATGCTTGATGTGTGGGATACAGTGCAAGCTGATCGCTTACTATTGGAGTGAAAAGATCAGATTTGTAGTAGTATGTATCAATGCCTAAGTGATCACTAGGGGATGCGTGAATTGAAATATACAGATCAATGTTTAGGCGATTAGCAAAATTAGCTTTTTGTTTTTGCGAGATTGTTTCACCCGCATTGTGTGTTAGTATAATGCGCGCATTAGTATGTTTTTCGAGTGATTTTTTTAATTTTTCTGCAAATTGACGTGTGACGCCGCGTTCAAAGCCATCTGAGAGTGTGCGACCGGCATCATGTGCATCGCCTGCAGGATTAAGCATGATCGTAAAGCGTTTTGGTTTGGAATAAGCATGGGTGCATAAAAATAACAGAAAAAAAGGGATCCTTCGACTCCCGCTCAGGATGAAGTGGGGGGTGAAAGTTGTGTTATAGACTTTCGATTTAAGAAGTATGTTTACATAGGCAAGTAAAAATTTTAGATGTAAAAAGAAAGACGAAAAAAGTCCGCTCACCCTGAGCGGGAGTCGAAGGGTTAAAGTGAGAGGTATACAATTTTCTTTTTTTATCGACATTGGACTTCGGTTGTTAAAAATTCAGTTAAAAAAGTTTGCCTATTTATACTTTTATTGTTTTTTATTGCGATTGCGAGTGCACGTGTTTGTCCGATAAAGATACATAATTTTTTTGCTCGGGTGATTGCCGTATAAATTAAGTTGCGTGCTAAGAGTGTAAAATGTTGTGTAAAGAGGGGAATAATGACAGCATCATATTCTGAACCCTGACTTTTGTGTATTGTGATTGCATATGACAAAACGAGTTCGTCTAGATCGTTTGATTTATATATAAGTGAACGTTTGCCAAACTGCACGACAATGTTTTTTTCTGTAGTTTCTATATTTTCAATAAAGCCAATATCACCGTTAAAGACTAGTTTTTCGTAATTGTTTCGTATCTGCATGACACGATCACCTTCTTTGAATTCTGTCACGCCATACGTAATTTTTTTTGTTTGGATAGGATTAATAATTTCTTGTAATTCATGATTGAGTTTATGGGTGCCAACAATCCCTTTATTCATAGGGACAAGGACCATTGTTTTGGATGGCATAACTCCGTATTGTGCAAGTCGTTTAGTAAAGAATGAATAAAGGTGTTCCCGTAGTTTTTCTGGTTGTTCTTCTTTAATCCAAATGAAATCTTTTTTAGCAGTAGAGAGTTTTGTTGTTGGAAAGTTTCCACTGTTTATGCGGTGTGCATTTACAACGATTAAACTATTTTGTGCTTGACGGAAAATTTCAGTTAATCGAATGCAATCGATCTGGTTGCTTTTAATCATATCTCTCAGAAAGTTTCCTGCGCCAACAGGAGGGAGTTGATCAATGTCACCAATAAAGACAACGTGTGTTGCCAGTGGAATGGCTTTTAGCAATGCATGTGCCAAAAATATATCTATCATTGATGCTTCATCAATAATGAGGATATTTGTTTGCAGAGTGTTTTGTTCGTTATGTTTGAAGCCCATAGTTGAAGGATCAAATTCTAAGAGTCGATGAATAGTTGCGGCTTGCCGTCCCGTACTTTCTTGCATGCGTTTTGCTGCGCGGCCAGTTGGTGCAGCAAGTTTGTATTTGATATATTTTTCATCAAGAATTTCGAGAAGCTGTTTAATCAAGGTTGTTTTACCAGTACCAGGACCACCAGTAATTATTGTGATTTTACTTTGCAGGGTAGTTAAAATGCCGCGTTGTTGATCATCATTAAGGATGATTGAACCTTTTTGTGCACGTAGTTTTTGATAAATTTGGTCAATGTCGAGCATTAAGGCTGAAGGGTATGCGAGCAAATTTTTAAGTTTTTTAGCAACGCCAAATTCGCTATGATACAGTTGTGATGTGGTAACATAATGTTGTTCTTGGTGTGTTAAGACTTTGATTTTTTCTATTTCGTGAAGCTTGTGTAGTGCTATCTTGATTAATGGCTTTGAATCTGGTTCAAGCTCAAGTAATGTTTGTGTTGTGTTTTTCAGTTTTTCAACTTCAACATATAGATGTCCATTGCGTACTGCTTCACTAATTGCAAAAAGAATGCCAGCCTTAATTCGTGCCGGGTCATTATCTTCAAAGCCTAGATTGTGCGCTATTTGGTCGGCAGTTTTGAAACCGATTCCCCATATTTCTTCTGCTAAACGATAGGGATTTTCTTTTAATATTGCCACGGATTCATGTCCATATCGTTTGTAAATTTTCGCGGCATACGCAGGAGTGATATCTTTTTCTTGCAGAAAAATCATGATGTGGGCAACTTCTTTTTGTTCTTTCCAGCCTGAAATAATTTGTTTAATGCGTTTAGGACCAATGCCTGGAACAGACTTTAATTTTTCTGGTTTATTGTCGATAACTTCAAGAACTTTTATTCCGAATGCGTCAATTAATTTTTGCGCATAAGTTGGGCCGATTCCTTTGATGATGCCGGATGAGAGATATTTTTTTATTCCAATGAGGTTGGTTGGTAATGAAACTGCGCATCGTTGAGCATCAAACTGCTTGCCGAATTTTGGATGAGTTATCCACTTTCCAGTGACAACAACTTCTTGTCCGGCTTTGATTGACGGAACGGTTCCCTTAACGGTAATCGATTGTTGTTTATGTGTGAGTGTGAAAATGTAAAAACCATTTTCTATATTTTCGTATATAATTCGGTCGATTGTACCGTTAAGGTGAATAAGCTCTTCCATAAATCCTAGTGTTTCATTTTTGTTAAGAGGTCTCTGTATTGTGTTACGCCTTTTGGACAACTTCCAATGATGTCGCTGAAGAAGTTAACAAGCTCATTGAAGAATTTATTAATTTCTGAGATTGAAGGCATTTTTGCTTTAAATGATTCTTCTTCTTGCCCAGCTTGTGTGTTTGTCCAGCGTAGCATGAAACTGTGAGGAACGTTTCGTTTTTGGCATGATTCTTGCATTATTTGAATAATTAGTGGCTTGAATCGTTGAATTTGACTGATAAATTTTCTGTTCATCTCGCAGAATTCTTCTTTTGCATTATCAAGAATTTTCTTTAATTCACTTTGCGCTTGTTTGTTGTTTGCATATTGTTTTTCAATGTCAGCGAGTGCCGCTAAACCATATTTTTTGCCACGGAAGGTGTACTTACCAACCCGTTCTTTTGTTTTAGGATTTTTTATTTCACCAAGGCACATGTTGCGATACTTTTTTCCCATCTGGATCATTTCATAAATTGATTGTCCGTCAAATGCTGGCCATACCCCATCAAGTCGTCTGAGTACTGTTGATTCTAATTTAATTGATGAATGTGCTGTAGATGTTATTAATACTAGGGTCAGGATAAGTGCTACATTTCTCATAATTCTCCTTTGAATTACGTATTAAAAATCCCACTCAAAATTAACGAATCCTGTATATGTGTCAGAAGTTCCATTGCTAATAAGAGGAAAGTCTGCGCCAAAACTAAAGGTGAAACTGTGTGATTCTTTAAGTTTTATATAGTGCAGTTTTAAGAATAATTTATGTTGCGATACTGTTGGTGCTAAGGCGCGAGATAGTTTGATGCATGACAAATTAACGGGGTTGCATTTGTGGTATACGCTCGAGACGCATTCTTTTTCTTTCCTCCAGTAATCATATCCCAAAAGAGAAGACCAGTTGTCGGTGAACTGGAACAAGGCGCCCGCGGTAAATTGACTTTCAAGCTGGCCTTTCATTTTTACACGATAGTCACATGGGAAGAGCCAATTTTGCCATCTTCGGCTTAAGAAAGACAATGTTTGTCGGCAGTGCTCTTCTTTTCCTTCTTCAGGAAAATCATCTGGATTAAAGTTGCTGTCAATAAAGTCGTCAGAGTTTTGTTGTTCAAGAATATATCGCGTTACTTGTTTTGGAATTTGCCAATTGATGTTGAGTGATGCTAGGAGCGAAACTTGCTTGTCGATACGCACTTCTGGTTGAATGCAAAAGGCAGTTTGAAAGCGTTTGTCCTCGCCTAAATCAGTTGTGAGAACGAGCGCACCAAGTTGATTTATTGATTGTAAGCCTATGGCAGTACCTTCTTGTGCAGCTGATTCGTCACCATCATCCAATCTTTGGACAAAAGATTCTACGTCGGTGTAACATCTGCATAACGCTTTTTTAAAGTCTGCGCCAATAAAACCACTTGTTAATGTTGCTGCTGTTGGGAAAATAATTTTAGGGCCAAGAACAAGGCGAAAGCGATCAGTGTCTACCGCGTTCCATCCGATGGTTAAACGTGTGTCGCCTATGCCAAATCGTGTTTCAAGAGCATATTTACGGTATGCTTCTTCCTGGTCTTGATCTGCGTTAGCGTTGCATCCAAATCCAAGATTAGCGGTAGCTTCAGCAATGTTTTCTTTTATTGCTTGTTGATCCTCTGGAGGCAAATTGAAGTTTCGTTCTACAAGGTAAAGAGGTATTTCTAGGCCAAAACAAAACGATTTGATGTATTTCCAGAAACCGAAATAAAAACCAACGCGCCGTTGTTCTGCCCATGCATTTTTAAAAAGGCCAAGAAGTTTTGGTATGTCAAGACCATTATCTTCCGCAATTTCAAGGTCTATCTCTCGTAAAAATGTTGGATCAAGGAGATTTATATAACCCTCAATTCCATTGCAACATGAGAAGAGGTTAGTTGCTTGTTCATAAAAAATACTAAAATTAAATTGTGATGTTTTTGGTACAAAATTTTGAAGAACCGGATTTTTTAAAATATTGCGTGATACTAATGGGCGTGTATAGGCATAGAGATCATTTTCTAAAACTTTGTATGCTTTAAAGTCATATAGTGTATTCAAGATTTCGCATGGATTTGCAGCTTGACGTGTTATTGTTGTATCTGGAACTTCGTCAAATTCGTCAAGATCAAAATCTCGAGTAGATGATTCTTCTGCCGTTGGATCATCTGTGTCATCTAAATTATCGAACGAATAAATTTGTGAAGTGATGCTTAAAGTAAAAAATATTATTAAGTAATAGCTTATTCTCATGGTAAAAAAATCCTATAGCAATCTACTTGATTTTAAGATCAGTTCATTTTACCCTTTTTTAGTTATTTTTTCAAAAAAGAAAACAGGATTATCATGAAAGGGATCGATTTTTTTTGATAATGAGTAAGATATCAGATAATATCTTGTATGATAATGTAGTAAAATAAAAAAGCCAAAAAGGGCCGATTGTATGAAAAAATCTCCGTTAAAACAGATACTAGTCATTGAGGGTAATATAGGAGTAGGGAAGTCTACATTTTTGCGTTTATTAAATCAGCGTTTGATGATTGATCCTGTTTTTGAACCACACGATAAATGGCAAAACGTTGGTAATGGCGAAAACTTACTTGAAAAGTTTTATACAGACATTCGTCGTTGGGCATACACATTTCAAACATATGCTTTTGTTACACGTGTTCTTGAGCAAGAAAAGCAATTAAAAAAATGTTTGACTGGCGTACAAGTTATGGAGCGCTCTGTGTATTCA
>Ga0075125_10000283_pt1 | contig 22217 bp, 14 predicted proteins | sample AntAceMetag02UKN_FD_69810 | JGI IMG/M metagenome (GOLD analysis project Ga0075125, IMG submission 69810) | Saline lake microbial communities from Ace Lake, Antarctica - Antarctic Ace Lake Metagenome 02UKN | ecosystem: Environmental > Aquatic > Non-marine Saline and Alkaline > Saline | place... | reverse complement strand
GTTAATATTTTCAATATGTTCGTCATTTAATTTTTCATCAATCATTTCTTCAATTAATTCTTCAATATCAATCATTTCTTCATCTTTCATTTACTCTCCAATCCTTTTTGTTTCACTTGTCTTATAAGTAGTCAAAGGAGTTTCTAAAATTGATTTTTTTACGCTATCATATATTAATTCTTGGACTTTCTTGAAAACCATGTCTGGCGTTATTGTTTTGGAGCATATAAATCTATCTTCCGTTGTTCCCAACCTTGGACACCAAAGCCAATCGTCAGCGTCAAAATTACACGTTGGGTCGTTGAAGCATCCATGGCATACTTCATTGTTATTTAATCGATAGTTATTCCCTATAAATTCGCAGAATGGTTCGCTAAATCCTGAAATCATTACTGTTGGGATTCCTACTGCCCAAGCAAGCCAAGATAATCCAGAACTAAGCCCTATAAAGAAATCAGCATGTTTTAGATCATTCATTATTTGCTCTATCGAATAGTTACCACTGTGGTCAATTACATCTTTTGGACTATAATTCCAATATGGAGAACGTCCATAAGGACTGCTTTCTTTCGATATAAGTACAACCTTATACCCGAGACTTTTTAAGTGTTTGACCAATATATTCCAACCATCAGGATAATTCCAATATTTTGATTGAGCGGTTGCATGCGGGGCAATGCAAACATATTTCCCATCAACTGGTCTGTCGTCCTGTGGAAAGGTTATTTTTGGTTTTATTTCCTTATATTCTAACCCAAGTATATCAGGCGCCGTTCGCTGTAATGGTATTGTTCTTACATTATTTGGATTAAGCCATTTAGCATCTTTTTGAAACCAACCAATTATATAATGTGCGTATACATCATTTACATTTGTGCCAGGATTAACAAAAGTAATTTCTGGATAGTCGTTTGCAAAAAACTTATTCCAAAATGTTGAACACACAACTTTACAATTATGTTTTTTTCTAAACTCTTCAACGTAAGGAAACCACGCCAATGTATCGCCAAGTGCTTTACTATCCAATTGAATATAAACTTTTTTATTTTTTGCATTATATTTATGATGAAAAACAACTTTGTTATTGTCTGCAATATCTTCTACTGTTATCAAATAATCTGTAAAATATCTTCTATTTGCTTTTGTCCAATGATTTGTACTAATTGTGCTTGTGTGAACAGATTCTCCATTTTCAAAATCGAAAAATGAAATTTTATATTTTTTATCAATATTGCCAGTAATTTCAACTCTTGGACCATCTATGAAATTAACGGTTATTTCGTTATATTTTTTCTTTATACCTTTTAACATTTTATCCTCACTTTCGTAATGTTTGCTCTCTTTATATATATTCTCTTCATTTTCAAAATTCATATTTATCGCATACAAAAGGGTTTCATTATAATAATTTTTTACATTATTTTCATTTAATTTAATATCAAGGCCATCAATAGAATTTTGTATAACATTAAAGCCTAATGATTCTAAATTTTTGATAACTTCTAATGGTCTCGGGTTTATTGTATTAGCACACATATGAAGTTCCATAGCAATTTTATGAACATTCTTTTTTATAAACTTAAAATTTTCTTCATCACAAAATATATTGTACTCTCCACCTTCAATATCTACCTTCAAAAAATCAATTTTTGAAATATTATTTTCATGTATAAAATCTTTAAATGAAATGCCATCCATTGCTATCCCATTTTCATCATTAATAACTCTTGAAGCCAATCCATTGTTACAATTCAAATATGCCGTGCCAGTTTTTTCAGTAATGGCTTTATTAATTAATATAACTTTATTAGGTTTAGCATTATGATTAATATTTCAAACCAAATCATCTCAAGCTTTTTCTGCTGGCTCCATTACATAACATTTATCTATGTCTTTTCGCAAACATCTTAATGAAAAGAGCCCAATATTAGCGCCAAGGTCAACAACAACATCACCTTTATTAATTTTGAAATATTTTTCATATATTTTTTCTTCTATTATTTCTTCTTTAATTGAATTATATCCAGTATCATTGTTAATTAATGATGAATGCTTTATTCTGCCTAATTTGGTAATGTCAATGTTTTCCTCAGAAATGGGCGAAATAAAATCATCTTCTATAATCTTATATGCTATACTTGCCACATTTTTCCATGAAAATTTTTCTCTGATTTCTTTTGATTCTTTTAATGCCTTGTCTTTGAAATATGAATAATTTTCATAAACATCTCTCATTCTATCTGACAAATCATTAAAGTTTGGTTCGCAATAATCTCCAGGCATATCTGATTGTGTATACCCTTTTCCGAAAATGTTGTTTGCCGGTTTCATTCCAACAATCTTAACTGGAATTCCTTTATCTTTAGCAAATTCAAGTTCGGCACCTCAGTCAGAATACATTGACGGCGTACCACACGCCATTGCTTCAATTAAAGGTAAGTTCCAACCTTCGCCCCTTGCACACGAAACAAATACATGCCCGTTTTGTAAGTATTTAATATAATCTTCTCTGCTTGGGAAGTGAACAATTTTAATTCTTTCGTCCTCTAAATTATAAACCTTTAATCTCTCTTCTGTACTTTTTAATCCATCAACATTTCACATATTATCTGTCGATATAATCAGGTCAATGGGTTCGCTTTTATCAAATGTGTTCAAGAATGCTCTAATTATTTCCGCAGTTGCTTTGCGATAATCTCAACGACCGAAAATCACAAACTTAAATCTACCATCAGAATATGGCGCAAACTCTTTATCAAAATTTGCTGGTTTGAATATTTCACCATCAACTGCTTCTGGAACAACTTTCACTCTGTCAGTCGGATACCCTTGCTCAATTGAACAATCTTTTTGCCATTGTGTCGGTACCCAAAGTTGGTCAAATTCTTTTAGTTTGTTAAAATATTCTTGTGGCTGTCTGGTTGTTTCTCAAACATTGTATGCTATTTTTGGGCCTTCATACTTGTCATAAAAGTAATAATGTCTTGTTTCGCTTAGTATTAAATTAACTATATTTTTATTATTAAAATCATATTTTGCAAATAAAGGATAATCTTTACGCTCACCATTATTCCATAATGTTTGTGTTGTTAACATTTCTTTATCTTCTTTTGTTGGCACATATTCCGAGCAAACTGTAAAGTTTCTAATCCTAACATCGATTAATTTATTAAGTTCTTTGAAAAACTCTTGTGCGTGCCTATTGTACCCTGTTGTCCCTATATAACTCGTATGCGCCTTAATTACTATATCTTTTTTATCCATAGTTTTGCCCTCAATTGTTTCATTATGCTCATAAACAAAAATGTGTCTTTTGCCTTGGCCAATATTTATTTCATTATTCATTTTTCATTTACTACCTTGCAAAAGTTCATTAATTTTTGCACCCTTGCCAATAATTTTACTACCTGTATTTATAAACTTTGTTGGTATTCATTCGTTAGTGGCATGCATTATCGTATATAATTGCATTTCTGAATTTGGGAATCAATTATCGTCAACACCAATTATTGTATTGTCATTAAGCCTATTATATATTGCTAAAAATTCATTTAAGTGATGTTGTGCAGAAGAGGCTGGATTTTCAAAATCTATATCGAATGAATCCAAAATGAATAAATCAACTTTATTGACTTCTTCATCTGTCATTGACTTCAAATATTTGACAGAATCAGAATGTATATACTCTATCACATCGGCAAAATCTTTTGTTATTTCTTTTGCTTTGTTTAACTTATTTTCATCAATATCAATTGTAATTAATTTACCACCAGTATAATTTTTAATAAGTTTTCCCATAATATATGTAAACGCAAAATCATTTGTTTTGACCGACTCCGAAATGGTCCCTGTTTCTACCAAATATATTGGTTTATTTTTTGCTATTAATTTTGGAATGATATATTTATAAAATTCCATTCGGTTTGATTCACGACTCTTACTCGTTAAACCTGGAATCTCTTTTAGAAATGCATCAATGTTAAATTTTACGCCAACCATACTTTCATTTGCAACATATGATGCAAATCTTGGTAAATTTGTTTTTTCGGTTGTATATAAACTCAAAAGATTTTTTTTATAAAAAAGTAATTTACTATCAAGCTTATCACTGTAAGAAAAAGTATATAAGTTATTTTTTACCATAGACTTAACAATGTTATGCAATGAAATATGTTGTGTATGCCCGTACTCACCTACTTCATTGTGAGTTAATATTTTCTTGTAATTGTTGTTGTCAATTTCTTTTTGTAATATTGGCATAACTTCATTTTTATTAAATGGTATATTCAAACCATTTTTGAAGTCAAACACTTCATATTTTGAAACGCCAGCAAATGCCATTGCTTTTTTGAAATCTTCAAATCTTATTGTATCACTCGCACCCGTCATACATATAACTTTTCAACCATATTCATTTAATAATGATATACCGCCAAATATTGATTCATCGTCTGGATGCGCAACGACCATTAATTTTGTTGGTTTGAATAATTTACTATATATATCCCCCATTACTTTTACATTTTTAGTTCCATGATAAAATAACATTTTGTTTTGGTTGATTGGAAAATTATTACCATCAATTTCATACATTATATCGAGTGCCTTATCTCAACCCAATATCTCTTCCATTTTATCAAGAAGATTTATGTCGTCTACTTGATTATTTTTGCTATCAGCACCAGATAACCATGTTATTGGTAAATGGTTTTTTAAGTTATACTTCCACATAAGTACATTTGATAATCGTTCTTCAGAAAGAGCCAGGTCATCAATAAAGTGTGTGCTATCAACATTAATTAATGATTTATTTGTTCTCAATAATTCTTCAAAAAATCATTTTGATTTATTATTAAAAATATATAAACCCGTAGCAATTGTAAAATTGTTATTTCTATGGATATTTAAAAGGTTGCCTGCTTCCTCCCCATGCCCTGCATATTGCTTCATACCATTTTTGTCAATATTTCAATGGCTCAAATCATTATGTTTGTAACGCATAAATAATGGGTAGTTTGGTAAATTATTTGTATATTTTAGTAAATTTGTAATATTTTTTGTAACCACGCAATCAGCATCAAGTCAAATAAATGTATCGTAATCTTCGTTTAAAACATCCAAACTTGCGTGTATTTTGGCGTAGTATAAAGATGTATCTCTTCCAATTGGTGTTTTATTATCAACGCCTATCTCTTTTGTTATCACACCATCTATTTTGAACTTTGGCTTGCAATTAAACCCGTATACAATAACAGGAATGTCTGTTGATTGCTTTATACTTCTTAAAAAAACCTCAACCAATGGCAAAAACTTTTCATCCCCACCAGTAATAAAAGCAACTTTATTTTCTATGCTCATATAACCTCTTATTTATTTAATATTTCTATTGTTGCCTGGACATTATTTAGATCCAAATCTTTATTCATATCGTTAATATTTATGTGAACTCTTTTTGTATTACTTTCTATTTTAATATAATCGCCAAACATTTCGCCTAATTTTTTTTCATACAAAATGTCATCAATCATAATTTTAAATATTGTTGAAATTTTTGTACCATTTATCAATACAAGATATTTATTCCTATATTTGTCATAAGCAAATTCATACGCATATTCTCCTTTATCATCCGTGGATGTTAAGTTAAATTTGCTGTTACTTAATGCCGTTATATCCATTGTGATTGACTTTTCGCCTGCCAATTGTAAGAAATTAGCCATATCAGGCTCCAATAAGTTATAAAAAAACCTTTCTATTACTGCCGATTTTTGGGCTATTGTTAAATATATGTCAATGTCTTTAATAAAATCTATTTTATTATTAAAATAATTAACATCCATTATAAAATGATTTACAGATATGGCCACTTCATCAGTATCTAATCCTTGGTAGTATAAATGAATTGCTCCAAATAATTTTGATTTTTTTATAGTATCTTTAAATGCATCAATGAGTGCCAAATCAGAATCGGCAACCCAACAATCATAATCAAAATAATAAATATATTTTTTGCCCAAACCTTTGGCAAAAATAACAGCGTGTTTCATTACGGTAAATACTGCATAAGAGTGTCTTGGCACATTTGATACCGACGAATATCTAAAAAAACTATTTTTATACCATGCTGATCCAGTTGTTTTTGCAGGAGTTTTGGGGTCTTTGCTGTCATAGATATAATAATCAACCATATTTTGTATTTCTATAGAAATTGGCCATTGTGCAATTAATAATATTTCGTGTTGTGATTTTTTGAATTGTTTAATACATTCAATTAATATATTTATCTTTTTTTCTGTGTTTGCAAATCCATTTATAACAATAATGCTGTCAGAGTTTGTATCTTTTTTGCTCATGTAACCTCCTGGTATATTCTATCTAATATATATCAGTATATATTGTTAAATAAGAAAAAATCTAATATTAACTTGGCCCGATGCCATTTACTTCTGCTATATCTGTTGTATCAACACCACATATTGCGGCTGGATTGGTAATGCCATTAATTGTTCCAGTTCATTGTTTCGTATATGTAACGGTAACATATACTTGAGTACAATATGTTTCTGCTTTGTGATCTCCCTTTAAAGAAACGCCTATTTCCAAATCATCTATATTTGCTCATGTTCAGGCATTAGAAGAGTTTGGATTGGTTGTATATGTTTGGCTAAATGTTTCTCATGTATTATTGGATGCAAATGATTTTTCTGTTCCGTCGTATGTTGTACTATTAATTCTTAAGGCTGCTTTTATTTTTCCAGATGTTGTACTAATACACATTCCTCTGAAAGATATTATTATATTACTGATGACGCCATAATCTGAATGAGCGGGTAATGCATATAGGTCTCGTTTGTATACGGTGGTGTCTGTATACACCGTAGTTGATGCGTTGTCAGCAGTGACTTCATCTACCTTATCATAATGAGTTGCAGGAAGGGCTGGATTTACAGAGGTAATGGCTGTCTCACTTCCATCACCATTAGGTCTTAATATTTGAGTTGCCATAATTTATGCCAGCTCAATATACGTCTTGCTTGGGTCAAAATATATTACATCAGCGCTAATAGCATAACCTATTACTTGAACAAAAGCGCCAGATCCTGATGGTGCTGTGGCAACTATTCCACCTAGCGTATTTGATACATAAAGTGTATCTCCATCATTCCAATTTCAAGTATCATCTCTAACAAATCCCTTAAATAATGCTTTTATATCATTCCCATCATCTCCAGCTTCCAATGCCATTGCCACACACGGCATAAGGCCAATTAAATCGGCATCTGCCAAAATGAACGACCCTACCATTGCATTTCCTTTTGCTATTAAATTAAATTGTGCAACATTCTCATTTAGCGTTATGGTTGAAATCATTCCTGATGAATAATGGTCTAAACTTGGAATACTATCAAAGTGTACATTTTCGTTTGTATAAATACTATCACAATACATATCACCTGATGCTGATATTGAGCTACTTACTCATAAATTGCCATTCCAATCTAAGGTTAAAGCATTGGCTCTTAAAGCAGTACTAGTTCCATTACCAATTATATAAGCATAATCTGTATCTACAAAAGAAGTTGGATTTCCTTGAGCTATATTATATTTACCAGCTACATGTTGACCATAACCTGAAGCACTTGTGTAATATCCCTCAGCATGAGAATATCGGCCAGTAGTAGTTGTATCACGACCTTCAGCATGTGAAGAATCGCCAGTAGTAGTTGTATCATAACCTTCAGCATGAGAATATCGGCCAATAGCAGTTGTACTACGTCCTTCAGCATGAGAAGAATAGCCATTAGTAGTTGTACCAGCGCCTTCAGCATGAGAAGACTGGCCAGTAGTAGTTGTATCATAACCTTCAGCATGAGAATAATCGCCATCAGCATTTGTCCCTTCACCTTCGGCATGAGAATAATCGCCAGTAGTAGTTGTATCATAACCTTCAGCATGAGAATAATCGCCATCAGCATTTGTCCCTTCACCTTCGGCATGAGAATAATAGCCATTAGCATTTGTATAAACACCTTCGGCATGAGAATATCGGCCATTAGCATTTGTCTCATTCCCTTCGGCATGAGAATATCGGCCATTAGTAGTTGTACCAGCGCCTTCAGCATGAGAAGACTGGCCAGTAGTAGTTGTCTCTTCACCTTCAGCATGAGAATAATCGCCAGTAGTAGTTGTATCAAAACCTTCAGCATGAGAAAAATCACCAGTAGTAGTTGTAGAATATCCTTCAGCATGAGAATAATCGCCATTAGCAGTTGTATCACGACCTTCAGCATGAGAAGAATAGCCTGAAGCACTAACACCTAAGCCTTGTTCCATAACTCCATTAATTTGTGCATTACTAGCCGTTACAGAACCAGAAATTTCAATACCAGTCGTTCCAGATTGACTTATAATACTATCAACTAATGTATTTGAGCTTCCTATTGGAACGTAATTATCTGTTAAGCTTACCGTTACACTTGTGCCTGATGAACCTGATGAACCACTTGCCCCTGTATCTCCGGTTGCTCCTTGAATTCCTTGGATTCCTTGGATTCCTTGAATTCCAGTTGCTCCTGAACTACCTGATGAACCTGATGAACCTGATGAACCACTTGCTCCTGTGTCTCCAGTTGCTCCTTGAATCCCAGTTGCACCTGTATCTCCTGTATCTCCTTTAATTCCAGATGTGCCCGAACTTCCTGAACTTCCTGATGAACCGCTTGTTCCTGAACTTCCTGATGCTCCTGTTCCGCCTGATGTTCCTGAACTACCAGAAGTACCACTTGAACCTGATGTTCCTGAACTACCTGAAGCACCTGTTCCGCCCGATGTTCCTGAACTACCTGAAGTACCACTTGAGCCTGAAGCACCTGTATCGCCTTTTGTTCCGCTTGTACCTGACGAACCTGATGAACCTGAAGAGCCTGATGTTCCTGAACTACCTGAAGCACCTGTTCCACCTGATGTTCCTGAACTACCTGATGTACCACTTGAACCACTTGTTCCTGAAGCGCCTGTATCTCCTTTTGTTCCAGAAGTTCCTGAGCTTCCTGATGTACCTGACGAACCACTTGAACCTGAAGAACCTGATGTTCCTGAACTACCTGAAGCGCCTGTATCTCCTTTTGTTCCACTTGTGCCTGAGCTTCCTGATGTACCTGACGAACCACTTGAGCCTGAACTACCTGATGTGCCACTTGAGCCCGAAGCACCTGTATTTCCAGTATCTCCTTTAATTCCTGATGTTCCAGATGAACCACTTGTTCCTGAACTACCTGACGAACCTGAAGAGCCACTAGTTCCTGAGCTTCCCGATGCTCCTGTATCGCCTTTTGTTCCACTTGTACCTGACGAACCACTTGAGCCTGAACTGCCTGATGTTCCTGAACTACCTGAAGCACCTGTATCCCCTTTTGTTCCAGAAGTTCCTGAACTACCACTTGTGCCAGATGTTCCTGAACTACCTGATGTTCCAGATGAACCTGAACTACCAGATGTTCCTGATGACCCACTTGTTCCAGAACTACCTGAAGTACCACTTGTTCCTGAAGAGCCACTAGTTCCACTGCTACCTGAAGAACCTGCGCTGTCTACCCATGCCGTCCCATTATATCTATAAATATTTTTATCAGTTGTATTAAAATAAAGATCACCTTCGGTAGAGTATGCTATAGATGGATTAGCTGAAGATGTTGGTATTGTTAATTCGCTATCCACAACTAAAGTTTCATTTGTAACTGTACCATCTGAATTAACATTCAATATTGGGATTCCAGATATGTCAGAAACTGTAAATAAATCTCCAATCAAAGTATCTGTCACAGCAAAAAGTTGTCCGTTTACGCCTTGAATGTCAAGTAATACTTTGTCCTGTTCTGAACCACTAATATAAATTCCACCACCGATGTCAATTCTGCCAACTCCAGATTGACTCATGATGCTATCAATTAATGTATTCGATGAGCCTATTGGTACGAAATTGTCAGTTAAGTTTACTGTTACACTAGTTCCTGAGCTTCCAGATGTTCCACTTGACCCGCTAGTCCCAGAACTTCCTGATGTGCCTGATGAGCCACTCGTTCCTGAAGTGCCACTGCTACCAGATGTACCTGAACTACCCGAAGCACCTGTATCTCCTTTTGTTCCTGAAGTTCCTGAACTACCACTTGTTCCTGAGCTTCCAGAAGAACCAGAACTTCCTGATGTTCCTGAACTACCTGAAGCGCCTGTATCGCCTTTTGTTCCTGAAGTTCCTGAACTACCTGATGAACCTGAGCTTCCTGAACTACCACTTGTTCCTGAAGTACCACTTGAGCCACTTGTTCCACTGCTACCTGAAGTTCCTGATGTTCCACTACTTCCCGAAGAGCCAGAAGAACCAGAAGTTCCACTGCTTCCACTTGTTCCTGAAGTACCCGATGAACCACTTGTTCCTGATGTTCCTGAACTACCACTTGAACCTGAACTACCTGATGAACCAGATGTTCCTGAACTACCTGAAGCGCCTGTATCTCCTTTTGTTCCAGAAGTTCCTGAACTACCTGATGAACCTGAGCTTCCTGAACTACCACTTGTTCCTGATGAACCTGAACTACCTGAAGTTCCTGAAGAGCCGCTTGTTCCTGAACTACCCGAAGCACCTGTATCCCCTTTTGTTCCACTTGTCCCTGAACTACCTGATGTTCCTGAAGAACCACTTGTTCCAGATGAGCCTGAAGAGCCAGAAGAGCCAGAAGTTCCACTTGAGCCAGAGCTTCCGCTTGTACCACTGCTTCCCGAAGTTCCCGAAGTACCACTTGAACCTGATGTGCCACTTGTCCCAGATGACCCAGATGTTCCACTCGATCCTGAACTTCCTGAGCTTCCTGAACTACCAGATGAACCTGAACTGCCTGATGTTCCTGAACTACCTGAAGCACCTGTATCTCCTTTTGTTCCAGAAGTTCCTGATGTTCCTGAACTACCAGATGAACCTGAACTGCCACTTGTACCACTACTACCTGATGTTCCACTTGAACCAGAAGTACCTGAACTACCTGAAGCACCTGTATCTCCTTTTGTTCCGCTTGTTCCTGATGTTCCTGAACTACCTGAAGTACCTGAACTACCAGATGAACCACTCGAACCAGAAGAACCCGATGTACCACTGCTTCCCGAAGTTCCAGATGTTCCACTTGAACCTGAAGTGCCTGAACTACCTGATGTGCCACTTGTTCCTGAACTACCTGAAGTACCTGATGTACCACTTGTTCCTGAATAACTTAAAGCATGTGAGGCCGTTACTGCTCACGATGCAGTTGTTTCGGCAAAAGGTGCTTGTAAAATGCCAAGAAAACTTGAAGTATAAGCTGAATTAACATCAAATATTGGAATACCTGATATATCATTTACAGAGAATAAAGACCCTGAGAATGTGTCTCTAATTCCTCATAAATTACCTTGTGTTCCTACGAATGTCACATCACCATTGTCTTGTGTTTCCATGTATATAGAAGCGCTATCAGAACCGCTGAATAGGATTTTCGATTGGCTAGGTATTATTAGTATGTCTTTTGTCATAATGTTTTATTTATCTCCAATTAAATTCTTACTTTTTGAAATTTATTCCAAACCTAATTCCACAAGAGCATCCAAAGCAGAGTTTAGCTCGTTTAATTTTTCATTTTCGGTTATCACTCGGTCTTCACTTCTTTTAATTCGGTCTATTTGTCTTGCTATATCTCTCTTTAGCATAGCCACATCGGCATCTGTGATTTCAGAATATTTTAGTACTTTGCCATTGTCATCTTTCGTGTATGTTACCATTTTTTTATCTCCTTTTTTAAGTTCTTTCTCTAATATAAATATTGAATTCTTGTATTATTATTGATTTTCTTATACTTTCAAACGTGTTAGTAGACTATTTCCCGTATCTAGCTTTCAGTGCGTTAAAATTCTGTAAATGTTCTAGTGCCGTTAATGCTCTATTATAAATTTTAGCCACTCCTACTTTACCCGCAAATGGATACTGAGCCCCACCGATATAACAATCGGATGTTGTGTATGGTACATGGTCTAAGACAAAGGTGTCCGAAGCGTCTAACTGACCGTCAACATATATCTCAGCTAACCCAGTTGTGCCATCAAATGTAACGTCTAGACAATATCATTCTGTTGTAGTCCATGTATTCTTTATTGAACTTAATACGTGATATGTTCCGTCCTCGTCCTTAATTTCTCAATATATGTCGTTGGTTGACCGTCTAAATGCGAAAAAATACGCCCTCTGAGTGCCACCAATTCTCTTTGAAATTAATCCCGGATAAAGACTAGATTGGGTAGAAGGGATGGAGTCTAATTTTACCCAAATTGACAATGTTTCTGCCGTAATTGGATTTATGTCTCCACAATTAATATTATCAGTGCTGTCAAAGTCTAACGATCTACCATCATACACCGGGTCGCCGTTTAATAGCCCATCATTATGGTACCCACTTAAATCATATCATGTCATCCCCACTCCGGGATAGCTGGATTTATTAAGTGCGTCTAGATATAACAACAACCCATCTGTTACTATTACAGGTCCTCTACTTGTAGCCATTATAATCCAAATCTCCCTCTTAATGCGTTAAAATTTTGTGTTACTTCTTCTGCTGATTGCTTATAATCATAAATTAATATCGGCCCCATATATCCAACCCACTTACCACTGGTCGTATATCTCGTTCCTATCCTAAAATTCAATCCAAGGTCTTCATCTATACTATTCCTGGGCCCGCCAGATATAACTTCGCCATTCAAATATAATACTGAACCTGTACTATCCGAAGTTACGGTCATTATAATTCACTTATTTAAAAAATTAACAGAAGCGGGATTATATACTGCGTCATAATTATATGCCAATGCATTCGAGTAAGTTATATTATAATTTGAATAATTACTCAAGAATCACGAGCCACCATTATTTCTAGCATCAGTAAAATAATTAGTACCCCCAGAATTTGTTTTTATAAAACAAATAGTCATACTTAAATTTGAATGAGTTCCTAAGTTTTCATCGCAATTAATCCCTTTGCCACCATCAAAGTAAAAACATCCAGCGCCTTTACTATTATATACTGGAAACGCTGAAGGAAGAGGAGTAGGTACTCCAGAGCCTGGTGTTCCAGAAGCCCCAGTTAATAGCCCGCCAGTAATTATATTTGTCCCAGTCGTATCACCTTCAGTAAAGCATCTTGGATTCGCCGCATCAACTAATAGTATAAGCCCATCTGTTATTATTTTCTTTCCTATATTAAATGACATTATAACCCAAATCTCCCTCTTAATGCGTTAAAATTTTGTAATACTTCTGCTTGGGATAGTGCCCTTGAATAACTTATAAATATTGGTATAAAACCTTTATAACTTGGTGCATAAAAATAACTTGTCGTGCCTGTTTCTCTACCCAAAGATACTGGCTCAAAATAATCAGTTGTGGATGTTCCATTTATCATAGATTTTTCATAGAAAGATACACCATTCTCATATCATTTTGCCGTTGGAGCCACTAAATCATTATCAAAAACAATAGCAAACATGTCGTATTTATTAGCCGTAATAACACAACCTGTTGCACCGAAAGAATATCCATTTTGTAATTTTGCTTCAGTTCTAAATGATGTGGTACTAGCTTGTTCTAAATGATTTCTAATTGAACTACCAATAAGCAGACCTCTCCGAATAACATCATCTGGTTTCGCAACTCAGATTAAAGTCCTTCCGTCTGGGTATGATGTTGGGTTAGAAGTGCAAGCGGCGGCAGAAAAATCTACCCTGCTACCGTCAGCCGTTCCTGTGCCCGTTCCCGTTCCATCATAATATGGCATGTCACTTTCTATCGTGTCATCACCAAATGCCGGATTGACAAATACCCCATTATTCCCGTTTCCACTTAAATCGTGCAAAGTGGTATCTAAAGGTGCATAACATTTTTGATTATGTGTATCAAAATATAATGTTAATCCATCCTGGACAATACTTGTTCCACTACTAAAAGCCATTATTTCTCCTCTTCTATATTTAATTTATCAATGTCATTTCTTTCACCATACACCACAAAATAAGCGTGAGGCTTAACCTCGCCTGAGTTTTTAATTCAAACATAATCTAAATTTGTCTCTTTTACATATAAATTCTGTACTTCGCCAATAGATGTTAAATTTACAGTCATACTATTTTCATCAACTAGATATTCCCAATATTTAGGCAATTGTATCATTTCACTTCCACTTATAATACCCCTAACATAAATGCCATACTCAGGACCCTCTAATGAGCCATGCCATAATTTAGTGTTAGGAATGTATGGGTGATCAATCACAAATGATTTCGTCGCACCTGATATTTTACCAGTAACTGTCAAATCTCCAGCAATCTCCATTGTCGTGCTATTTTGGCGTTGAATGGAATCAACTAAAGTATTTGAACTTCCTATTGGTACATAGTTATCGGTTAAACTTACTGTAACGCTTGTTCCACTTGTACCCGAACTTCCCGATGTTCCTGAACTACCTGAAGTACCTGATGTTCCACTTGAACCAGATGTTCCTGATGAACCAGAAGTTCCCGAAGTTCCACTTGAGCCTGATGTTCCTGATGAACCAGAAGTACCTGACGTTCCACTTGAACCAGATGTTCCTGATGAGCCTGAAGCACCTGTATCTCCTTTTGTTCCTGAGCTACCTGAACTACCTGATGTTCCGCTTGAACCACTTGAGCCAGAGCTTCCTGATGTTCCTGAACTACCACTTGAACCTGATGTGCCAGATTTGCCTGAACTTCCTGAGGTACCACTTGAGCCACTTGTTCCTGAGCTTCCTGATGAACCTGAACTACCTGAACTACCACTTGTACCTGAACTTCCACTTGAACCTGAACTTCCACTTGAACCTGAACTTCCACTTGAACCTGAACTTCCTGAACTACCAGATGTTCCTGAAGAGCCACTAGTTCCTGAACTACCACTTGAACCTGAACTACCTGAACTACCACTTGAACCTGATGTTCCCGAACTACCTGAAGCACCTGTATCTCCTTTTGTTCCACTTGTACCTGAACTACCCGATGTTCCTGAACTACCACTTGAGCCTGATGTGCCACTCGAACCTGAACTGCCAGATGTTCCTGAACTACCTGAAGCACCTGTATCTCCTTTTGTTCCGCTTGTTCCTGAGCTACCTGAACTACCACTTGAACCAGATGTTCCCGAACTACCACTTGAACCAGATGTGCCACTTGAACCTGAAGCACCTGTATCTCCTTTTGTTCCACTTGTTCCTGAACTACCTGAACTACCACTTGAACCAGAACTACCAGATGTTCCTGAAGAGCCACTAGTTCCTGAACTACCACTTGAACCAGATGTTCCTGATGAACCTGAACTTCCCGAACTACCACTTGAGCCTGATGTTCCACTCGAACCTGAAGCACCTGTATCTCCTTTTGTTCCACTTGTTCCTGAAGAACCTGAACTGCCAGATGAACCAGATGTACCACTTGAACCTGAACTACCACTTGAACCAGATGTTCCTGAACTACCCGAAGCGCCTGTATCTCCTTTTGTTCCACTTGTTCCTGACGAACCACTGCTTCCTGAGCTACCCGAACTTCCACTTGAGCCACTGCTTCCTGAAGAACCAGAAGTTCCTGATGTACCAGAAGAACCGCTTGTTCCTGAGCTTCCTGATGAACCTGAACTACCTGAAGAACCACTTGTTCCTGATGAACCAGAAGTTCCCGAAGTACCACTTGAACCAGATGTTCCTGATGTACCTGAAGTACCACTTGAACCAGATGTCCCAGATGAACCAGATGTTCCACTTGTTCCTGAGCTTCCTGATGAACCTGAACTACCTGAAGTACCACTTGAACCAGATGTCCCAGATGAACCAGACGTTCCACTTGTTCCAGAGCTTCCTGATGAACCTGAACTACCACTTGTGCCTGAACTACCAGATGTTCCTGAAGAGCCACTTGTTCCACTTGTTCCTGAAGAGCCACTTGTTCCGCTTGTCCCTGAGCTTCCTGATGAACCTGAACTACCTGAAGTTCCGCTTGTTCCAGAGCTTCCTGATGTTCCTGATGAACCAGAAGTTCCACTTGTTCCGCTACTTCCCGAACTTCCACTCGAACCAGACGACCCACTTGAGCCGCTTGTTCCTGAACTTCCACTTGTTCCTGAACTACCTGAACTACCTGACGAACCACTGCTTCCTGAAGTGCCTGATGAGCCTGATGTTCCACTTGTTCCACTTGTTCCAGAACTACCTGAAGTTCCACTAGAACCCGATGTTCCTGAGCTTCCACTTGAACCACTTGTTCCTGAAGAACCTGATGTTCCTGAAGAGCCACTTGATCCACTTGTTCCTGATGAACCTGAGCTACCTGAACTTCCACTTGAACCACTACTTCCACTTGAACCACTGCTTCCACTTGAACCACTGCTTCCACTTGAACCTGAAGTTCCACTAGAACCAGAAGTGCCCGACGTTCCTGAAGAACCTGATGTACCTGAACTACCAGATGAACCACTCGTTCCTGAACTTCCACTAGTTCCAGAGCTTCCTGATGTACCTGAACTACCAGATGAACCACTTGAGCCAGAGCTTCCCGATGTTCCTGATGAACCTGAACTACCTGATGTTCCACTAGTCCCAGATGAGCCAGAAGTTCCTGAACTTCCACTTGTTCCCGAAGTACCTGAACTTCCACTACTTCCGCTTGAACCAGAGCTACCTGATGTTCCAGAGCTTCCTGAACTTCCACTTGTGCCAGAACTACCTGACGTGCCAGAAGAACCAGACGTTCCTGATGTACCTGAAGAACCCGAACTTCCACTTGAGCCAGATGTTCCGCTACTTCCTGAAGAGCCACTTGTTCCACTTGTTCCTGAGCTTCCTGATGAACCACTGCTTCCACTTGAGCCAGATGTACCAGATGTTCCTGAAGAGCCACTGCTACCTGAAGAACCACTTGTGCCACTTGTTCCAGAGCTTCCTGACGAACCAGATGTTCCACTTGTTCCTGATGAACCTGAACTACCTGATGAGCCACTTGTTCCAGATGTTCCTGAACTACCTGATGAGCCACTTGTTCCAGATGTTCCTGAACTACCTGATGAGCCACTTGAACCGCTACTTCCCGAAGTACCTGAACTTCCAGAACTGCCACTCGTACCACTGCTTCCAGATGAACCAGAACTACCTGATGAGCCAGATGTTCCACTTGTTCCTGAACTTCCAGATGAGCCAGATGTTCCACTTGTGCCCGAACTTCCTGATGTTCCTGAGCTTCCACTTGTTCCAGATGTTCCAGATGAACCAGAACTTCCAGATGTGCCACTTGAACCGCTACTTCCCGAAGTTCCTGACGAACCTGATGTACCGCTCGAACCACTTGTACCAGACGTTCCTGAAGAACCTGAAGATCCAGACGTTCCACTACTTCCTGAAGAACCACTTGTACCACTTGTTCCTGAACTTCCAGATGAGCCAGACGTTCCAGAACTACCAGAAGTTCCTGAAGAACCACTTGTTCCACTTGTTCCAGAGCTTCCTGATGAACCTGAAGAACCCGAGCTTCCACTTGTTCCCGAAGTACCTGAACTCCCACTTGAACCAGATGTTCCACTACTTCCTGAAGAACCACTTGAGCCAGAACTACCAGAGCTTCCCGATGTTCCTGAACTGCCAGAACTACCAGAAGTTCCTGAAGAGCCACTTGTGCCAGAACTGCCTGAAGTTCCTGAAGTACCACTACTTCCTGATGTTCCTGAAGTTCCTGAAGTGCCGCTACTGCCGCTTGAGCCACTTGAACCTGAACTTCCCGAAGTTCCACCTGAGCCTGAGCTTCCTGATGTTCCTGATGAACCAGAAGTTCCACTTGTTCCGCTACTTCCTGAACTTCCACTTGAGCCAGATGAACCACTTGTTCCGCTTGTTCCTGAACTACCACTTGAGCCAGATGAACCACTTGTTCCGCTTGTTCCTGAACTTCCGCTTGTTCCAGAACTACCTGACGAACCACTGCTTCCTGAAGTGCCTGATGAACCACTGCTTCCTGAAGTGCCTGATGAACCACTGCTTCCAGATGTTCCCGAACTTCCCGAAGTTCCTGATGTACCACTACTTCCTGAAGTACCTGACGAACCACTTGAGCCAGAAGTTCCACTTGTTCCTGAACTTCCTGATGAACCTGATGTTCCACTAGAACCAGAGCTTCCACTTGAACCTGATGTGCCAGATGTTCCACTGCTTCCAGAACTACCTGAACTTCCTGATGAACCTGAAGAGCCTGAAGTTCCACTTGTGCCTGAACTACCTGAAGTTCCACTTGTTCCACTTGTGCCTGAACTACCTGAAGTTCCACTTGTTCCAGAGCTTCCTGAGCTACCACTTGAACCTGATGTACCAGATGAACCAGATGTTCCCGAAGAACCTGAGCTTCCTGATGTACCTGAACTACCAGAGCTACCGCTTGTGCCTGATGTACCCGACGAACCAGATGTTCCACTTGTTCCTGAACTACCTGATGTTCCTGACGAACCTGATGAACCACTTGTTCCGCTTGTCCCAGATGAGCCTGAGCTTCCTGAAGTTCCTGAACTACCTGATGTACCACTTGTTCCACTAGTTCCTGAAGAACCACTGCTACCTGAAGTACCTGAACTTCCTGAAGAACCACTGCTACCACTTGTGCCAGAGCTTCCACTTGAACCTGATGTGCCAGATGTTCCACTGCTTCCAGAACTACCTGAACTTCCTGATGAACCTGAAGAACCTGAAGAACCTGAGCTTCCTGATGTGCCAGATGTACCACTTGTTCCACTACTTCCTGATGTTCCTGAACTACCACTTGAACCTGAAGTACCACTTGAGCCTGAAGTACCACTTGAGCCTGAACTACCTGAAGTACCACTTGTTCCAGAACTACCTGAACTACCACTCGTTCCTGAACTACCAGAGCTTCCTGAAGTTCCGTCAATACCTGATGTACCACTTGAACCAGATGAGCCTGATGTTCCTGAACTACCTGAACTACCAGAGCTTCCACTTGTTCCGTCTATTCCTGATGTTCCACTTGAACCTGATGAGCCAGAAGTTCCGCTACTACCAGATGTTCCTGAACTTCCTGATGTCCCACTTGAACCTGATGAGCCAGAAGTTCCAGAGCTTCCTGAACTTCCTGATGTCCCACTACTACCACTTGAGCCAGAGGTTCCAGAGCTTCCTGAACTTCCCGAAGAACCACTTGTACCATCTATACCGCTCGTTCCCGATGAACCACTTGAACCACTCGTTCCAGATGTGCCAGAACTACCTGAACTACCTGATGTTCCAGATGAGCCACTTGACCCAGAGCTTCCACTTGTGCCATCTATTCCTGATGTTCCTGAAGAACCGCTTGTTCCACTGCTACCTGATGTTCCTGATGAGCCAGAACTACCCGAAGTTCCACTTGTTCCAGATGAGCCTGAAGAACCTGAGCTTCCTGATGAACCGCTACTACCTGAAGTACCTGAGCTTCCTGAAGACCCTGAAGTACCACTGCTTCCTGAACTACCCGACGAACCACTTGAACCAGAAGAACCTGATGTTCCTGAACTACCTGAAGAGCCAGATGTTCCTGAAGTTCCACTTGAGCCACTTGTTCCTGAACTACCTGATGTACCACTTGTTCCTGAAGAGCCACTTGAGCCACTTGTTCCTGAACTACCTGAGCTTCCTGAAGTACCTGAACTGCCTGATGAACCTGAAGTACCACTTGTTCCTGAAGAACCTGAACTACCTGATGTACCAGAGCTTCCTGATGTTCCACTTGAACCTGATGTTCCTGAACTACCTGATGTGCCTGATGTTCCACTTGAACCAGATGTTCCTGAACTACCTGATGTGCCAGATGTTCCACTCGTTCCTGAAGAACCACTTGTCCCAGAAGTTCCTGAACTACCACTTGAACCAGAAGTTCCCGAAGAACCTGAACTACCTGAAGTACCACTTGTTCCACTACTTCCTGATGTTCCCGAACTACCACTTGAACCAGAAGTTCCCGAAGAACCTGAACTACCTGAAGTTCCACTTGTTCCTGATGAACCAGAAGTTCCTGAAGTTCCACTTGTTCCTGAACTACCTGAAGAACCAGATGTTCCTGAAGAGCCACTTGAACCACTTGTTCCTGAACTACCTGAAGTTCCACTTGTTCCTGAAGAGCCAGAAGTTCCTGATGTGCCACTGCTTCCTGAGCTTCCAGAAGTACCTGAACTGCCTGATGAACCTGAAGTACCACTTGTTCCTGAGCTTCCAGAACTTCCTGAAGAACCTGATGTTCCTGATGAACCGGATGTGCCTGAACTACCAGAACTACCTGATGTTCCTGAGCTTCCACTTGTTCCTGAACTACCTGATGTTCCACTAGTTCCAGATGAACCACTTGAGCCGCTACTTCCTGAACTACCTGAAGTACCACTTGAACCTGATGTTCCACTCGATCCAGAACTACCTGATGTACCACTTGAACCTGAAGAGCCTGAACTACCAGATGTTCCCGAAGTACCACTGCTACCACTTGTTCCTGAACTTCCTGATGTTCCTGATGAACCAGAGCTTCCTGATGTTCCACTTGAACCACTTGTGCCCGAACTTCCCGAAGTACCTGATGTCCCTGAACTACCTGATGTTCCAGATGTTCCACTTGAACCACTTGAGCCACTTGTGCCCGAACTTCCCGAAGTACCTGATGTTCCTGAACTACCTGATGTTCCACTGCTTCCAGAACTTCCCGAAGTACCGCTTGAGCCTGATGTACCGCTACTTCCCGAAGTACCTGATGTTCCTGAAGTTCCACTTGAACCTGATGTTCCTGAAGTTCCACTTGAACCTGATGTTCCTGAAGTTCCACTTGAACCTGATGTTCCCGAAGTACCACTTGAACCACTTGTTCCACTCGATCCAGAACTACCTGAACTACCCGATGTGCCTGATGTTCCACTTGTTCCTGAATAACTTAAAGCGTGAGATGCTGTTACTGCATAACTCGCTGATACGGCGTAATCCGCATAAGACGAAGATACCTCTTTTAGAATTTCGTAAGATGCCGAAACGGCATACGAAGCCGAAATTGCATACGAAGCCGAAATTGCATAAGAGGCCGATGGTCACAAACTTCCACTATCTATTTGGTCTATTCTAATTTTTTTCATATTAATTAAATTTCCCTATCGCTATTACATTATCACCAGTGTCAAATATTCAATCTACACTGCCAGTATCAATTGTCAAAACTACATCTGAACCAGATTGGGCAAATGACTCAATAGATTCTGAATCCATTGCAACTCCATTCACAAAGAATACGAAATCACTTGTATCTGTTTCAAGATAATCAATTGGAGATACGGCAAGCGTTGTGTCCCCAAATGTTGCTGTATTAGTTGTAACCGTATCCGCTGTTTTATAATTTTGTTTATCAATATATTGCAGGATAGTTTGCAGTGTACTTGGCGAATAACCGTCATCATTACCAGTACTACGGACACCGCCATCCATACTTTTTCCTAATGCAACAACATCCTCTTCTGAAGTATAATCGGTGTCATAACTTACCGCTATTGTTTCGGGCGAATATGTAGTTGTATTTGGTAAATGTTTTGCGTATATATCAGGAACGATATATCCATTTAATGTAAGCGAACAACTCCACTTTATTATTTTTGCACTATCAGAGCCAACTTCGCTTGAATCAGAGTAATCATCTATTTGTGACTTAAATTTTCATTTATTTGTTCCCCAATAACTTCCTGCATAATAATTCATAATCTCAATTATTTTATTCATTTGTTTTAATTTATCTGTTCATATAATAATATCATATGATAACACTACATAATCGGGGACAACGACATTGTGTATTTTTTTTGATGGTATAAGCCCTGTTAATTTGGAGAATTGTGAATATCTATTTTTTGAATTATATTGTTCTTCATAAGTGTAAAACAACTGTGGGTTTTCGGCACTTATCTTATTGACAGGCATATCATCATTTTTAGCGATTCCGGTTCTTTTATATGTAATCATAGGTGCCATTATTTTCCCGTCTTTGTCTCTAAAAGTTCCATATTTCTGAACAGACGTTCATCTTGATGGAGTTGAGTAAATAATTGGAACATCAATTAATCCATACCCTGTATCTATTTT
>Ga0075125_10000281_pt1 | contig 22305 bp, 44 predicted proteins | sample AntAceMetag02UKN_FD_69810 | JGI IMG/M metagenome (GOLD analysis project Ga0075125, IMG submission 69810) | Saline lake microbial communities from Ace Lake, Antarctica - Antarctic Ace Lake Metagenome 02UKN | ecosystem: Environmental > Aquatic > Non-marine Saline and Alkaline > Saline | place... | reverse complement strand
GAAGTTCGCATCTCCGACATAGCCAGAACTCCAGGCTGGATAGGCACTACTAATAATACATTACAGAATCCTGCTAATTTCTATCATGTGGGTTCGGCGGTTACTATAGATTATCCTACTGTTGGAAGTTCTACTGCTGACGTAGATGGCACTAACGCTACTTTTACAGGCAATGTCACCGATACTGGATATCCTGATGCTGGTGATACTTGCGATGAGCGTGGTTTTGTTTGGGATGATGGGAGCCATGATGACCCTGGAGATACCGCACCTGGAGCAAGTGCTTATGATGATAGCTGGACAGAAACAGGTGATTTTGGCACTGGAGAGTTCACTTATGACATTACTGGATTAACACCGTTCACTAATTACTGCTTCCGTGCAGTTGTGCATAATGCTCATGGCTGGGCGTATAGTGACGAGATTTGTTTTTATGCCTTAGGGGATGGCTTGGTATATCTGGAATTCAGGCCAGACTTAGATGAGACTAGAATACGAGGTAATGCAGGCATACCCTCCGATGCCCAGGTAGGTATATACAATGGATACAGTCTGCCCGTTTGGAATGAGAATAATGAGGAACTATACTTCATTATGTGTGTGCCTGACAGGTGGGATGGAGTGTCTAATATTCCTATCCATGTTGGTACTGCACTTGCGAATGCAAATGAGGATGGGCATAATTACAGGCTGGAGTTAACGTGGGAACATTATACTTCGAATGAGGAGGTTATTCCTATAACCAGTAATACTATTTATACAGAAAGGGCTGTGCATAGTGACAATCAATATGAAGCATATCTGGATTGGCAGAACTTAGATTATGATATTGATGTTGGAGATAGTATCCATACTGATGATATAATAGCCTTGAGAGTACGGCGAGTTATACCTGATGGACAATTGGCAGACTTGGACGGAGAGTTGATAATCCTTCATGTTGCGTTCTTATTTGCTAGAGGAGATTTTCTAGCAGATACAACTGGTGGAATAACAGCAGTAGTAGATGATTTGATAGCTTCAGGTGAATTAATAGGAGAAGAAGATATGATATTTATAGGTATGTTAATATTTGCAGGGATAATGAGCTTCTTGGCTTTTAGGAGTGCTTTCTTCGGATTAAAGCTGATGGCGGCAATGAGTTGGTTTATGTTTCTTATTTACATAAGAGGCAATCCACCCTCAGGCGTTACAGAAGGCTCCGGAGCACATGTAGGACTAATGATTATCTCCATGGGAATGGGGGTTATGATTGTGCTTGCAGGGCTTGGAAGAGGAATAGAGCAAACTAAAGATAGAACTGGAGCTTTTAGTATAAAGACTCAAGGATTTAATCTTAGGTTGCCTGACTTCTTAAAAGACCCGGAAGCAGTCAGGAAACAAAAAAGGCAACAAAGTACTGATGAATACAATGAGCGATTTTACAAAGCGTTGCACCCAACTAGGAGAAAATAAAATGCATATATATGGACTTACGGAAATAGGGCAAAAGTTAGCGAGATCAACAACTAATCCTGATACAAATGCTTGGAAGATAGTACATTACCTTGATAATGTTGGGCACAGCACCCCAGATCAAATTGCAAGTTACATTGGTTTGCAAGTAGGTGAAGCTTCAGCCGTAATAGCTAGGTTAAAGAGAAAGGGGATTGTCAGAGAAGAAGGAAAAGCTATCACAGCTGAGGGTTATTAAAAGGAGGTGAATAAATGGGACTTTTAACACCAGCTAAAGACTTAGGTGAATTGGAAGAGGAAGATGAAAAGGTAAGCTCAGAATTGAGTATTGAGCAAAAGAAATCTTTAATACGAGAAGCAAAGAAACGGTACGGTGGAGATTGGAAACTTCATTTACCTGCAGTTAAAAGTGGTTTAGATTGGGATTCCTTAAAATTTCGTCTGCATTAAGTCAAGAGATATCTTGTTTATTATAAGCTAGATTAAAATATAAAAAGGAGTAGAGGAGGTATAAACTTAAATGAATTTATATAGAGCTGAAATAAAAAGAAGAGGAATACCTATCAAGAAGCTTTTTGATAGAGAATATTACTTATGGTATACTGCACATAAAACTCAAGACAGGGCTGAAGCCCATGCCCAGGAATTAAGGACAGAAGGCTACAGGACAAGAATAGTTTTAACTAACTCTGCCCCAGACAATTTGGGTAGATACTCGATATACATTAAGAAAACTAAATAATAAAAGGAGGTTGAACATAATGAAAAATCTTTTAAAGGGAAAAGGAAAACTTAATAATCCAGCAGGCAACAAACTGCAAAATCCTCTCGTTAGTGGAAAGAAAGCTAAAGGACTAAGTAAAATGCATACTGATAATTTAAGAAAGTCTGGAGCCCAGGAACCCAAAAGTCCACTCGAATAAAATAGGAGGTTAATAAATATGATAGGATTAATACCAATAATAGTAGCAGGTGGAGTAGTTAAAAAGTTTTCTGAAGGCTTTCTTGGAAAACCAAGTGGGCAGGCAAAAGGAATAGTGAAGAAAACTAGTGGGAGTCGCAGCAATAATGCATCAACTCATGGACAGCTTGGGAAATACAGACCATTCTAATTGAAGAGGTTAGTTACAATGACAAGTGAAAACAAATTTAGCCCACAAGAAGCAAAAGAGTTTAAGCAGTTATTGAAAAATAGACCAGAGCTTAAAAAAGAATATAGACACTTTAAATCAGAAAGTTACCAGAAGCTTAGAGGTAGAGCTGGGGGTTCCCCCTGGCTATCACCAGAATTGGACAAGGCTTTTAAGCTTGCAATGATTAGTGGAATATAGAATGAGGTTAGCATAAGTGCCTTATATAATTAAGAAAAAGGGTAATATGTGGCTCACGGTTAATGCCGAGTCTGGTAAAATAAAAGGTCGGCATAAAACTAAGAAATTAGCTAAGGCACAGGCTAGATTGATAATGGGAGTTGAACACGGAATGGTATTACAGAGGTAATAAGATGTACAATACGATTGGAGGTAAGACAAAATGCCAGCTATACCAGGAATAAGAGGATACAAAGATAAGCTATTTTTAAAGGAAGCACAAAGTCTTGTAAAAGAAAAGAAAGCTGATGGATATAGGGCTTTCCTAGAAAGCTATTCTAAAAAGGGCAACAAATTATTGTATCATGTAATATGGTACTAAGAAAAATTAGGAGGTTAATTTAAAATGCCGAGAGGAGATGGAACAGGACCAATTGGACAAGGAGTTAGGGATGGAAGCGGGAGAAGATCAGGGGGCAGAGGGCAGTCTTCTATAAGAAGAGGAACTGGAGCTAAAACTGGTGGAAGAAAAGGAAGCTGCAAATAGGTCAAGTAGAGAAAACGGGAGGTAAGTTTAATATGAAGTTATACACTGAAATGGATGTTGGGGAGCAGCATGAATTTCTAGCAATGAGAGTTGCCTTCGACAATATAAGCCTCGAAGACCTTCTCAGGCGAATAAAGTTTCTTGCCAAAAGGATACATAGCTCTCCAGAAAAAGTACAGAAGGATATTTATGCCGATGCAAAAGTACTCCTGGACAAGTAAAATAAAGGAGGTAAGCAAGATGCCACCATTGGGATATAAAAAGGTAAAAGCTACATACAATTCATGGGAAGCAGTAAGGAGGGCACAGGAGGATTATGAAGTGCAGTATAAGACAATGATTGTGAACAGAAGGGGAAGTAAAAATTATTACCTATACATCAAGAGGAAATTTTAGGAATTAAGAGGTAAGCATAATGTTAAAAGTTACCAAAGTATATGGAAAACTCCCAAACACAAGGTATAAGAATGGAAAGCTATATAAACTAATTACTTGGAGTCACGATAAAGCAATTGTAGAAGATGCGGCATTGCATGTAGACGACAAGCTCATTCTGCTTTCCCAACATGGAATGTATGGACTTTATACAAGTTTCTCTAAAGCTGTGCCTAGTGACAAGGCTTAAGGTATGGAAGGGATCTTTTTGACTAGATAAAGAATAGAGGAGGATAATAAAATGAGAAGAGAGAAAATTATAGATGGGAAAAGATTTTATTGGTATGGATGGAGTTCTTCGGAAAGCACGGCAATTAATTCGAAGGAACGATTGTCCGCAAAAGATAAATTGGTAAAAACTATACCAGAAATAAGAGAAGGTGTATCTGGTTACAGTACTTGGTATAGGCCATCTAGTGAAAGTAATAAATATTCAAGATTAAGGTGATTAAGAAAAATAAACAAAATAAAGGAGGGAAATAAAAATGCCATTAGGAGATAAAACAGGACCAAGGGGTCTGGGCCCAAGGACAGGAAGAGGATTAGGTGGATGCTTGCCAGGAGGTACAAATTTGGGAAATTCTCCAGTTAGAATCGGAAGAGGCTTTGGCAGAGGAGTTGGAGCAGGTAGAGGTGGAGGTAGAGGTAGAGGATTAAATAGGAACTGGAATTGGGGAGGATTCAGCAGAGCTTTGTAAATAACAGGGAAGGTTCTTATAAATGAAAGAAATTCCTATAAAGTATTACAATGAATGGGCATTGCTCGAAAATAGATATAGATTTTTTGATGTATACTTTAGTAAAGAAAGAGCTCTTAAAAAGGCGATGAAGCTAAAAGCCATAAAGCAAGTTCGCGTATCCCATGCCCCTCAAGGCACTTTCTACGTATACGTTAAATAATAAAAGGGAGGTTAAAGAATTTGAAAACTTTAAAAGAAGAAAAGGTTAATTCAGAATTAAGTGGGCAGAGTACTACAATGAGAATGATGGGCGGGAAGAAATGTTTTTTGTGGGAAATAACAAGCAATAGGACTAAAGCACTAGACTCAATTAAAAGGCTAAAAAATATAACTGAATCATCAGGGGCATCTGGCCAGTCAGCTAGGATTACAGCAATGCATTCACATGGAAAGAAGACTTACCTAATCTGGGATTGCTTTAAATAATAATAAGCCAATATTACTAACAAGGAGGTCATTAAAAATGAAAATAGTGAAATTCAATGAGGTCTCAAGTAATTTCTGGGAACTGGATCGTAAGACTGGGAATATAAAACTTCTTGGAGGCTTTAAGCAAATTGGTAAAAAGCTTAGACAAAAACAATTACTGAAGGTTTTACAATACCCTAGACATTGGGTTAATGTCTAAATAAATTAGAGAGGTATAACAAAATTATGATGAGAATAATAAGAATTTCAGGACCACTGCGTGCAAGGAAACGATTTGGCAAAGAAACGTATTCTTTAATGGATCGGTTTTGGGATGAAAGTGAAGCTCTTGCGTATGCAAAGAAGCTTATTGTAACATCACATGTAGTCGTAGCACAAAGTAACAAATATTATGGGGTTTATGTAAGGGCAAAATAAACTACAATATGAGATAATAAATAAAATGAATAGTGTTGCAGGATATAATCTGTGGGGAGATGCAAGGACATATAAAGAAGCTGTAAGGAAAGCTAAAGTGCTCAAGAAAGATGGCACTAAGGTCATGATACAACCTATAAAGGAATGGAAAGAATTTGATGCGATGGCAGAAGTTGATTTGGAGTTAGTATGATGGATGTGAGCAGAATTCGTGTAAGGTTTCCTAATCCAGAGACGCAAAGGCTAGTTAGTGCGATAAGGCGACTTACAGAAAGTGACCTACTAGATAAATCGGATGTCTCTATTAAAGTGGCAAGGTTAAAAAGGCGTCTTGTAAATAACATGGAGTTTGTGGAGGATGAGGTTATGCCTATACCACAATGTATAATAGACGCATTCAAGGAATAGTAAGAAATGAGTAATAAGGAGGGATAATATATTCGACAATATTAAAGACACCATTAGAATACTGCGTGAACCCAAGGAGGAAACGACTTGGGCACAAGTAGGTGCTGAAGAATGGATTGAGTTACCAGTGAAATACTTTAACAACACCCAGGTTTAAAAATATAAATAAAAGATTATCAGAATAAGTGAAGATGTGGCAGGACACTAAGCTCAGTTTAACACAAAAAAAGAATAAGGAGGTTTAAACAAAATGGAAACTGGCTACGTTGTAAATGTAGGAAAAGAAAGGTACATTCTGCAAGCAAAGAGCAAAGAGCAAGCTATTATAAGGGCAGTCAATCTGTACGTATGGGACACCAAAACGAAAATTCCAATAGAAAAATTAAGAAAAAATGCTAAATGCAGGATAGCGGCTTAGTGCAAGATGAATAACTTAATCAGCATAGTAATCCCAACGAGAAACGAGGAAGGAAATATAGCCTTGCTATTGTCTCATTTTAACTTTGCTAATAAGGAATTACAATACGAACCTATTGTTGTGGATGATAGTACTGATAGAACAGCAGAGATAGCAGAAGCAAATGGCGCTAAAGTGGTTAAGGGAAAAGGGCAAGGCTTAGGGCAAGCTATCATTGATGGGATTAAGGCTAGTCATGGAACTTTAGTAGTTGTTATGGATGCAGACCTTTCTCATCGACCTGAGGATTTGCCTAGATTAATAAAACCTCTTTTGGAAGAAGGAGCTGATATGACTATTGGGAGTAGGTATGTAAAAGGGGGAAGTTGCCCTGGGTGGAGTCTGAAGAGAAGGATAGTGAGTAGGGTAGCCTGTTTGTTGGCTTTGCCTGTGACAAATGTGAAGGATGCTACATCAGGCTTCTTTGCTTTTAGAAAATCTATACTGGAGGTTAATTAATATGACAGCAATAAAAACAATAGAATTAATTGGAGCTCCAAGCCATATCACTATTAAGGGAAAAGTTTATAACAAGAGAATTAAGACTTCGAGTCTTCACGACGCTAAGATTTATGCAGAACCGTATACCTCTAGCAATGATATAATTATTACTAAGACTAAAGTTAGCCGAACTGGACATCCCAATTACAATACTACACAATATCATATTTATATGAGTGAAAAGGCAGGCAAACATGATTAAGTTAAAACCTACAAGCTGGAAGACAATGCTAGAAGTTCTTATCAAGGCTAATCCTACAAAGGTAGTAGAGGTGCCTATACAGTTTGACAAGCGGCAAGCTGGTGAGAGTAAGTTTAATGCTAAGCAGATGAAAGCTTACCTCAGGCACCTGCTTCTACTATTTCTCTTCAAGCACAAAAAGTTTATTAAGTATTGCATGGTGGGCGGATCTGGAGCATTAATTCACCTTGCAGTAGTTTGGATTTTCACAGAAGTAGTTGGCTTGTGGTATATGTCAAGTGCAATTGTGGCTATATCAGTAGCAGTAACTTGGAACTTTAGCCTTAATGCAGCATGGACATTTGCTCAGAGCAAGGACCCCAATGCATGCGATTATGACTGGAATGGATTTTACAAAGGTAATCCAGTTCAAAGATGGTGGAAACAATCTATAAGTAAAGTTATCTGGAACTGGATACCTAATTCAAGCACTTTACTTGACATTGGATGCGGCTCGTCTCCTACAATAACGCACTATTCTCTCGCTATCGGAATTGATGAAAATGAAGCCAAGCTAGACTTTATGAGAAAGAAAATACCAGAAGGTTTCTTTACTAAAATGTCAGGCGAGGATTTAAGCTTTGAGGATAGCAGCTTTGATTATGTATTATGCATAGAAGTATTAGAACATTTACCAGAACCAGAAAAGACAGTAGCTGAAATTGCTAGAGTATTAAAGTCAGGAGGAAAGGCTGTTATTGCTACCCCTGATTATGGAAGAGTTTTATGGCATTTAGCTGAAAAGTTTACTCCAGCAGGAGCCCAACACATTACACACTTTAAAAATAAGAGTCTTGATAAGTTATGCAAGGACTTTGGATTAAGTCTTGTAAAAAGTAAGCATATCGCTGGTTGTGATTACATAGCACTATATAGGAGAGACTAATGCTAAATCTACTAAAAATGGGCACTATGATCTTACCTAGAATAATTGTTCCAAGGATATCTAAGGCAAATTTGGTGCTTACATTCAAATGCAATCATAAATGCCTTACTTGTAATATTTGGAAAACGCATGGGGATAATTTAACTAGAAACTCACAATGGAAAGATAAGGAAGAACTTACGGTAGATGAGATAGAGAAGATTGTTAGCAGAAATAAGTTAATATATCTGAGTCTTACAGGTGGAGAGCCATTTCTAAGGAAAGATATAGGAGAGATTATTCAAGTAAGTATGCAACATATACCAATGGTTACATTGACAACTAATGGCTCAGTACCAAGTACAATAGAAAGGGCTGCAAGCCAAGCATTATCAAAGACTAAAGGTTTGTTAGGCATTAATATTTCATTGGATGGCAATAAGGAGCAACACGATGCTTTTACTAGAACAAAGGGCTCATACGAAAAAGCTATTGAGACAATTGAAAGACTAACGGCATTGAAAAATAACAGACTCAAACTATCAATAGAAAACTTAGTGTCAGCTTGTACTGATGCAGGCCGAGCCCATGTCTGTCAATATGCACAACAAATGGGCATACCTTTAACGTTCTCTATTGAGCAAAGAGCACCATTTTATGATAATGAAGACAATCTTGCTAATATAGAAGAGATTCCAAGTGTAAAGCTAAGTCTCAAGCCCCATGAAATATTTAGTTACTTATATATCAAGAGCTCTATGAATGGACATACCCCCAAGTGTGTTGCAGGGCAATATACCTGCTCTATTACTCCATATGGAGATGTTATGCCTTGTTTGTTTGTGCCTGTGATACTAAAGAATCTAAGAGAGACAGAATATAAGATAGGAAAGTTAGACTACAAAGAAGCTGTGGGGAAGTGCCAGAAGCGCTGCTGGACTCCCTGCGAGGCATATCCAACTATTATGTTTAGACCTTGGAGATTGTTACAGTGAAACATTGCAAATGGATAAACAGAGAAACTGGACTTAAATGTGGGAAACCTGCCACTATCCCAGTATACAGCCGAGCATATAATGGGTACGACATTGAGGAATTTAATAGAAGTGGAAAAATAATCAAAATGTACCATCCTGCAAAAATAGAAGATTACCTGTGCTCTAAGCACGCAAAAGAATTTGAGCAACTCAGGCAAGGAACTGATGCTTTTGTAAGATTCTCACAGGAAAAGAATTAGACCTTGGAGATTAAAGTTATTGTGAAGAAGACGATCAATTGGCTTAAGCAAAATCCCGCTCTTGTAGTAGTTCTTATATCCTGTATTGGGTATGGAGCACTCTACATAACTTCTGCTATAAAGTGGATACCATATCCCAATCAGATAGACTACGGCGAAGGACTGATAGTCTATATTGATAAGCTATGGGCTAACGGAACATGGAATTGGGATATAAATATTCCTCCTTACATTCCCCTTATGTATGGAGTAGGATTGCCACTAATAGCAATGCCCTTTATCAAGATATTTGGAGTAAGTTTAGTGATAGAGCGATCCATAATGTTTGCATCTACTATTATTATTTGTGCAGGATTGTACTTTATAGCAAAGAAGGCAACAGGTAAAACTATATATGGAATACTTGGAGCATTGTTACCTCTCACTCAACCTATTATAAGGGACTGGTCACTAATGGCACGAGTAGACATGCTTGCTGTTATGTTTAGCTTTATCGGCTTCTGCCTTGCAGTAAAATTTAGGGACAATAAATGGATTTATGTATCTATCATATTGTTTGTTTGTGCTTTCTTTACCAAGATTTCGGCTATTGCGGGAGTAGGGGCTGTTCTAATCTATCTGTTGATTTATAACAGAAAAGTGTTTATAAAATATACTAGTATATTTGTAGGAAGTATTCTTGGAATATTTGGATTCTTGCAGTTAATAACAAAAGGCGGATATTATTATAATGTTATTCTCTGCAATAGAACTGTAGATAAGATTTGGAACTTGCCTGCGATGTTAACCAATATTAGCATTTTAATGATGCCGTTAGCTGTTGTATTCATAATGGCTGCTGTTAAAGTTATCAAGGCAATCAGAAACAAAGAACGGGATAGGATTGATATGCTGATTGTGTTATATTTTATTGTAGCAATGGGCTTGAATTTCTCTTTTGCGCTCAGGCCAGGTGGCTTCCTAAATTACTACTTAGAATTCATTATTGGGGCTTGTTTATGTGCAACAATCGCTTTCCCTTCAATTATTAATAAAGCTAAAGAAGATTACGGCAAAACTGGAAAAGCAATGGCTAACGGATTTATGATTATGTTTTTAGTGGCTGGATTCAGTACAATGTGCCTCAAGCATGCATTTCCATTTCCTAACGAGAAATATACTGAGGAGACAAAAATAGTTACGAGGTTGATAGGAGATACTAATAGGCCAGTAATTACCGAGAATTCAGGATTGGTTGTAAATGCTTGTAAAGATATTTACATAGAGCCATTTGAGTTTACAAACATGGCTGCACTGGAATTAATTGATGATACTAATTATGTCAATGATTACCGTAATCAGTATTTTGACTATATCATATTAAGAATACCAATTTATATGAGACTGGATGGTGATTTGCATTTCAAGAAAGAAATAATCGACATCATTGGAGAAAACTATACCTTGATATATGAGCCGAGCGAGAACTTCTATTGGTATGGATTATTTGTATATGAGAGCAATAACAAGATAGAAAAAGATGGCGGCACAGCACTTTGGGAAGGCTTTAAATACGAGGAATATCAAAATGAAGACAAGGGCACTTTTACTGTAATTACGAGTTCAGTCAAAATGTTATTGATGGCAAGTTAAATGAGTAATATTATATTGTTGTATCCGAGGACAGGAAACGATATTAAGCCAACTATTGCACCTCCTCATTCATTGTTGACTATTGCGGCATTGCCTAGTAAGGCTGGGTATAGTGTAAAAATAATAGATCAGAGAGTTTGCACAAACTGGAAAGCGGAATTGATTAAGGAGTTATGGTCACATCCTTTATTAGTTGGGATTAGTACTATGACGGGAACGCAAATACACAATGCAATTAACATGGCAAGAATAGTAAGAAGGCATAGCAAAGTTCCGATTGTATGGGGCGGCAAACATCCTACGCTCATGCCAAAGCAAATACTTGATAGTGAGTATGCAGACATAATATGCGTCGGGGAAGGCGACTATACTTTGAAAGAGATTGCTGATTGCCTGGCTGCAAAAAGAACACTTAGTAGTATTAAAGGCATTATGTTAAAAGGCAATACTGAAGTTATCGAGAAACCGCAAATAAGTATGGATGAATTGCCCGAACCTGCATGGCACTTGATTAATATGGAGAACTACATCCACCAAGATATGTACATTGAGGGAAATAGGGTAATGGACATTGGCCAAACAAGCAAAGGCTGTCCCTTTCACTGTTTATTCTGTTCTCAGGGGCGGACTAAGTGGAGCGCAATATCTGCCGAAAAGAGTATTGAAAGAGTAAAAAGACTTGTTAAGGAATATAGACTTGATGGTATATGGTTTAGAGATGATGAGTTTTATGTCAACCAAAAGAGAGTAGCCAAGATTTGCGAGGGCATATTACCGCTTGGAATAAAGTGGTATACCTCAGGAACAAGAATAGATTTGTTCAATAAAACTACAGACGAGCAGGTAGGACTTTACAAAAGAAGCGGTGCTGATGTATTGAAGTTTGGGGCAGAATCGGGCAATAACAGAGTGCTTGAGATGATTGGCAAAGGAATAACAATAGAAGATACCTTAAAGGCTAATATCAAGTGTAGAAAGTTTGGGATTGTTCCTGCATATAACTTTATGGCTGGCTTTCCTGGGGAAACGCTAAATGAGATTGAGCAAACTGTAGACTTTATTCAAAGGCTAAGGAGGGATAACTCAAGCGCATTATTTGAAACTATATCCTTATATGCTCCTATGCCAGGAACTCCAATGTGGAACACTTCCTTGGAATATGGACTGAAGCCGCCTGAAACTCTTGAGGGCTGGATAAACTGGCGTTTTGATGAGCATGATGATAGTGGCAATAGAATTCCATGGTTTAATGCCAAGGAAAGAAAAATTATTGGAAACTTGTGCTACTTAAACCTGCTTGTAAATGTAATCCCAGGTCTAGCAAATAGTTATAATGGAAGTTCGCAAGGAAAATTATTCAAGATTGCCTACAGCTTGCCTTATAAGTATTTTAACTTTAGGCTCAAGCATAAGATGTATAGAAATATGCCAGAGGTGAAATTAATAAGGTGGGCAAGGAAGAAAATATTCATACAGAATGATGAGACAATAAAAGAAGGAAGGAATAAATGAAAACAAGACGTAAAATACATGTAAGCAAAAGGGAGAATATATGCATATTGTTAGTTGCCATTATTCTTGGGGGAGTATTAGGCCTGTCCTTATTCACCCTCAAATCAGTAGCACCTGCAGCCGACGAAATGGTCTTTATCAGAGTTACACAACAGCTACCAAAGTATGACAGTCATGCCGAGTGGTGGACACTGATGGGTAAAACTCACCCTGCTGACACAGCTCAATATAAGCAAGAAGGCTGCAACGAAGCTTGTAGGGCACAGTTTGATTACAATTATGAACTTCCTATTCGTCAACATCCGCCAGTAGCAAGTTATCTCGCTTACCCATTTGTCAAATTACTATACAGTGAAGAAACTCCCGAGCAAGTATATGGAAGTGTAAAAAACTTGAGGCAGGTTGCCTGGGCCATGATAACATTTTGTGTGCTAGCAGTAGCATACATTGCACGGAAAAAATGCAAGTCAGGTATAGCATTGCTCCTTGCATTATTACCACTTATTGCTTTGCCTGCATTATTTTCTAGGTTTGGGAATAACTGGTTCTACAATGATACCTTTATGTTGTTGTTCCTAGTAATAGCATTATTGATAAGGGGAACTAAATATGAGAAATTTATCTATATACCACTAGCACTAATGGTAGGGTGTAAGATGTATGCGATTGCATTCCTAATACCATTTATTATAGAGAACAAGAAAACTGCACTATGCAGTTTAATACTAGTGCCATACTTTATTCAATGCTACTTTGCAACAGGCGATTTCTTCTTTCCCTTTACTCTGCGGCTTATGATACCATCAGGTTCAGGGCACGTTACAATGTGGCGTATTGTAACTAATAGCCTAAAGCTAATATGGTTAGAGGTTATAAGGATACCGTACTTTATGGGAATCACTACATTACCATTTGCCTTCCTTGCACTAAGAGAGATTAAAGATAAGAATTGGTTTATGCCACTACTATATGCAATAAGCCTTGGTGTTACTGGGCTTGGAATAGTTCTATGTGAATACAGATTACTGCCAGCAATGATTATCGGAACGCTTGTTACAGTAGAGGCAGTAGCACTGTATACACTAAACCAAAATACAGTGTGGAGCAGTAAAAGGAGATAACAATAATATGAGAATCGAGATTATTGGGAACAAAGGCGTAGTAGGTAATGCAACCTTTGAATTATTCAAACGGCTAGGATACAATGTAACTGGTTCAGATAAGGAGAGCAAAGTTAACCTTGCTGACATATACTTTGTCTGTACGCCTGAAGACACTGTTGAGAAAATTGTTAAGGAACTAACTCGCAACAAAATACCTATACATCTCGGCAATAATGTGTTTATTGTTATCAGGAGCACAGTTGCTCCTGGAACATGTAAGAATTTAGCACAGAACACTGGATATGCTCATATTTGCCATAACCCTGAGTTCTTGCGAGAAGCTACGGCGTTACAAGATGAATTTAGTCCTGCTAGAATAGTCATTGGAGAGTGCTGTGAGAAACATGGGCAAATGCTTGAACAGCTGTATAAACCTTTGCAACGCCCTATTGTTAGGACAGATACTACAACTAGTGAGCTTGTTAAATTAGCAAGTAATGCGTTTCTTAGCTGCGTACTTAGCTTCTGGAATACTATTGAAGAAATATCTAAGCGGGCAGATACGTCAGGGCATAAAGTTGGCATGATAACTAGCTTGGACCCAAGAATAAGTTCATATGGCTCCAGGCTCCATAATAAGTATGGTGGACGATGCCTGCCAAAAGACATTAAACAATTGATTCAGTTTGCAGAGAAGATGGGATATGATCCCACTTTACTAAAAGCCATAGAAGGAGTGAACGGGAAATGAAGGTATTAATCACAGGCGGAGCAGGATTCATAGGTAGTCACCTTTGTGAAAGACTGCTGAAGGAAGATTATGAAGTTGTCTGTCTCGATAGCTTTGACTCATATTATAATCCCAATCTAAAGCGGAACAACGTCAAGCCTTTCTTGAATAGTAAGAACTTCAGGCTCGTAGAAGGCAATATTCTTAATCGTAAGTTAGTCCGGGAATTAGTAAAGCAGGATATAGATTATGTTTTTCACTATGCCGCTCAAGCAGGGGTAAGAGCCTCGGTAGAAAATCCAGCAAAAACCCACAAGGTCAATGTTGAGGGTACACTAAACATCTTACAAGCCTGTGTCGACTCGCAGGTCAGGAGAATTATAAATGCCTCCTCATCTTCAGTATATGGAAAGATGCAAGATCTATCTCTTGGCGAAAAGCATCCCACAATTCCAATATCACCATATGGCGTCTCCAAGCTATCCACAGAACACTACTGTAGGGTCTTTCATGAAATCTATGGACTAAATATAATATCTCTTAGGTTATTTACTGTCTATGGTACTAGAATGCGCCCTGACCTGGCTATATCAATCTTCATGCACAAAGCACTAAACAATGAAGTCATTGAAATCTTTGGAGATGGTAGTAAAACTAGAGACTTCACATACATTGATGATGTTGTTAATGCAAACATGCTAGTCATGGAAAACGGATTTGATATGGTATACAATATTGGAAGTGGAGCCAGGATAAGCATAGAAATGTTAGCCAGGAGAATTATCAAAATCATTGGTAGCAAGTCGGAAATAGTTTATACTTTCCCCATGTTAGGAGACGTTGATGATACTAAGGCGGATATAAGGAAAGCGGAAGCAGAACTTGGCTACGAGCCACAAGTTGACTTAAATCAAGGCTTACAACAATACATTGAACAGGAGAAAAGTTTATGCTGTCAGTAATAATTCCAGCCCAAGATGAACAGCAATCGATAGCATCTACATTAGATGAGTTAAAAGTTGTCTTAGACGATAATGGGCAGCCGTATGAGATTATTGTAGTAGATGATGGCTCAGTCGACAATACGGCAGAAATAGTACGTCAAGAGGGGAATGCATTGTTAATTCAACATCCTTATAACAAAGGTTATGGTGCTGCCCTCAAGACTGGAATATCAAAGGCTTTGGGAGAAGTAATACTAATTATTGATGCCGACGGAACGTATCAAGCTAATGACATACCAAAACTCCTAGAACATATGGAAGGCTATGATATGGTAGTTGGCTCAAGGGATCACAAAGGTGTGAAAATTCCTCTATGCCGCAAGCCAGCCAAATGGTTTCTGACTAAGTTAGCAAGCTATTTGTCAGGCATACACATTCCTGATCTCAACTCAGGTATGCGTGTCTTTAGGAAATCAGTCATAGAGAGATTCTTAAACATATTATCTTCAGGCTTTTCTTTCACTACTACATCAACTCTAGCATACCTCTGCAATGATTTGACAATTAAGTATGTTCATATAGACTATCGTAAAAGAGAAGGGAAGTCTAAAATTAAGCCACTTAGAGATGGATTTAACTTCATTCTGCTTATCCTGAGAGTAACAACATACTTTAATCCACTAAAGGTATTTATACCAGTTGCCTTTATACTAACAATACTGGCAATACTAGCACTTGCACTTTCGTTACTATTACTTGATAGAATTTTGGATACCACAATAGTTATCTTACTCGTAGCGGCACTCCAGACCGGAATACTTGGTTTGCTCGCCGATGCCATATCCAAAAGGAGACTGAGCTAGATGAAAGTATTACTAATCAATCCCCCTACAGAAAATATGATAACCACAAATCTACCTTCGTATGTAGATGAAGAGAGAGGGTATAATCCTCCCTTAGGGCTAATGTATGTTGCTGCTTATGCCAAACAGAATACTGAACATAAGATTGAGATTATAGATATGGTGGCAGAAGAAATATCAATTGAGCAATTGAAAGCCAGGCTAAGAAATGGAAAGCCAGATGTTGTTGGAATAACCACAACAACTTTCACTTTGATTGACGCTATCACTGTTGCCAAGGCAGTCAAGGAAACAAATAAGGAAACGAAGGTAGTACTAGGAGGTATACATACATATATATATCCCAAAGAAACTGTCAAGTTGCCTGAGATAGATTTCATTATTTGTGGCGAAGGGGAAAAACCATTCACTAACTTACTGGAGAATATTAATAATAGTAAAAGTATCATTTCAGGAGAGTTGGTAGAAGACCTTGACGCTTTGCCTTTTCCTGATAGACATGCAGTTAAGGCTGAAAAGTATAACTCGTTGTTGGCTGGAGGAGTTTCAACTACAATGATAACCAGTCGTGGTTGTCCATATAATTGTCTGTTTTGTCATCGCCCACACCTTGGTAAGAAATTCAGAGCACGGTCGGCAGTGAATGTTGTAAATGAAATAAAAGCCTGTGTTGAAATGGGCATCAATGAAATCTTAATCTATGATGATACCTTTACCGTCGATAGACAAAGAGTAATAGAAATATGCAGCCTTATAATCACAAAGAAGATAAAAGTTGCCTGGGACATAAGGGCAAGGGTAGATAATATAGATATGGAAATGCTAAAATTCTTAAAGGGGGCAGGGTGCAAACGAATTCATTATGGTGTTGAGTCAGCTAATGCAGAAGTGTTAAAGATGTTACGGAAGGGAATAACTCTAGCGCAAGTGGAGTTAGCATTTAAGATGACTAAAGAAGTAGGCATCGACACACTGGCATACTTCATGATTGGCTCCCCAGGAGAAACAAAAGAGCAGATTATGAATACTATAAGCTATGCCAGAAAACTGCAGCCTGACTACTGCCACTTCTCTATTACTACTCCATTTCCGGGAACACCTCTCTATCAAATGGGACTAGAACAGGGAATATTTGAGGACTACTGGAAGGAATTCGCAATGAATCCGACAGTAGGCTTTGTTCCAGAAATCTGGAATGGGAAATTGGGCAGAAAGGAACTTGAAGAATTACTAGATTATGCCTACAAGTCTTTTTATACACGACCGAGCTATATGTTAAAGCAACTTACAAAAATACATTCTTTTGGGGAATTCACAAGAAAAGCAAAAGCTGGATTGAGGGTAGTAAGTGGATAAAATGGAAAGATTTATTACCGAGATTACTTGCATAAGAAATAGGGAGAAAAGAAGAAATGAATAAGGCGACATTACAAAAAGAAGCTTGGATTTATAAGCATCGCGGTGAACCATATTGGTATGAATACCATATCGAATCACAAGGCTTTTTCACTGAAGTTTATGCTGCAAATGCTAGCCAAGCTAGAATTAAAGGTTGGAATGCTTTCGTTGCTACCAGGGCAGGGCGTAAATACAGATAGCAAGTAGACTAATTATATGATGTACAGAAAGGAAGAAATCGTGGAACCAGAACTAAGCATTAACAAATGGGCATTCAGGACAAAATGCGCTATTAGAGGATTAGGACTATGGGGAAAGAAAGGATATCCATTTGTTCTGCTACCTACCTTTATGTTATTAACAAGTTGGCTAGCAGGTGCTAGGTGGAATTTACTTGTCCCTATAGCTTTATTAGGTATAGTACTTGTTGCTGTTGAAATATTTAATACGGCAATTGAAAAAGTTTGTAATATAGTAAATGAAGATTACGATAAAAAGGTAAAAGACATAAAAGATATTTGTGCCAGTGCTGTATTAATTTTTGGCATATCTATTACAGCTACTTGGCTTTGGGTAATAATTAGTGTATTAATGGAAAGGAGATAACTGGAACAATATGACTAACTGGATTAAGCAATATTGGGCAGAACTGCTAGTATTTGGGACAATACTTGTTGTTCTATTAATTGATGCAGCACCAGATTATACTTGGATAAATACTGACTGTGATGGCATACACTACACTTATGCTGCCAAGTATATGGTGCCTGCTCATAAAACAAGTGCACCGCTGTTTCTGCTACTTGGGCGTTTATTTTTGTGGTTGCCCGTTGGAACGGAAGCTTGGAGAATGGCATTGATTAGTGTTCTAGCCTCTACTGCAAGCACTGTATTTATTTACCTTATTATCAAAAACAAGCTTGGAGAAAAGGGAAGACTATATGCCCTGATTGGAAGTCTTGTATTTGGCGGGAGTGCTCTTGTAATAAGCCAAAGTACAATAATTGAAAGTTATGCCTTAGTAACAATGTTTGGACTTGGAGCTTACTACTTTGCTGCCAAGAAAAACTGGTTACGGTGTGCATTAATGCTTGGTGCTGGAGGAGCAATCCATCACCTTATAGGCTTCCCGATATTAATCTTCCTTGTAGCCTTTAAGGACTTCAGGAAATGGAAATATGTCGGAGTAATGGCAAGCTTTTTGTTATTCTACCTTTATATTCCAGTAACTGCAGCAATCAATAATCCTGTAGACATGTGGGGCAATTTAACTTGGGAAACATTTATGAATGACAATCTTACAAGTGGAGCAATGTTGATTGGAGGACTAAGTATTTGGGACTTGCCTAAGAGAATATTTGATGCTATTGGGGTAGTAGGAATAAGTCTTGGACTCGCAATAATACCAATAGGATACTTCTTGATTAGAAAGCAATGGTATAAAGAACCACTGGCTTGGCTATTTATATTACCTATCATTTACTATGCCACAAACCTTGCACCACAGACCTACGTGTATGTTATGCCCGCAATAGGATTCGGTGCAGTGATAGCGGGAATAGCCTTGGTTAAAATGAGACCTTACTGGAAATGGGTAGTGCTAAGTTGCGCTATTGGGCTATTAGCCTTTAACGCTAACTACTTTGACATAGGCAGAACTCTTGACCCAGAACTGAGCGCCAGTAAATATTATTATGAGGAACTAGACAAGGTGCCAGATGGAGAGATACTAGTAGCGCAACAAGGCTGGGAATGGGCTTGCGTGCCAATGTATAACAAGGAGAATGACAGGAATATAATACCTGTTTGCATTGGAACTTTGCCTTCGTTCTACTACCAAGATTTACTAAAAGAGAATGGAGTTAAGCTAGCGGATTACCCTGATGAATCTCTTAGCACAAAGCCAACTCTGATAGCTCTCTCGATAATAGATCAAAATGAGAATGTCTGGATAACTAAAGCAACTACACCAGGGACTTACGGGGCAGAAATACTCTCTGCTGCAGAAGGCAGAAAAATGCTCAACGCTCCACCGCAAAACACAAATCCTCAGTGGCAATGGAGGCCCAGCAATCCGTATGACATCATTACTGGAGCAATCGAGGTAGATGAATGGGTATGGATTACCTTTAGTAACTATAGTTGTTTAATGTTTGTAATGATAGGGGCAATCGGTGGAACGCCTTGCTGGATAATTTATATGGCTTTAATAAAGAAAAAGAAGTGGCGTCTAAAGAAATGGGAGAAGGACTAAATGAAAACTGTTAAAAAGATTTGGGGAAAAGAGGTCTGGATTGCAAATTGCTCTGAATACTGTAGTAAGTTATTGTATTTGAACAAAGGGGCAACTTCTTCTCATCATTACCACCCAATAAAAAAGGAGACTTTCTACGTTCTCGAAGGACAAATTACTCTAACAATTAAGGACAAGGAATATGAGCTTGGCCATTCCTCAGCACCAAAAACAATACTGCCACTTACAGTACACAAGTTTGTAGGAATTACAGATGCTATAATTCTAGAAACTTCAACTTATCATGATAACAATGATGTTATTAGACTAGAAGATGGTAAGGCGGCAGTTTGAAAAATAAAGGAGGTAGGCAACAATGAAAAACTCCAGGGAGCAATATCTCGATGACCCGATATATCCTAATTATATTACTCAACGCAAGGGGTGGTGTGTTTATAAAGCCTATAGCCCAAGAGATATACCTTACAAGGCAGTAAAACTAGGCAAGAAATGCATCTATTCTGAATCATACAAAGACATTCTTGGAAGAATTGATGTAGCTGAGGGCAAAAAACAATGAAGTACATCTACAATCCAATTACAGGCGAGCGATATCCTGTAATGCCAAAAGATAGAAGTAGGAAGCAGAAAATCAAGAGCTTATGAAAATGTAATATATTACGCAAAGGAGACAAATGAAATGTTTTATAAAATAACATACATAAAAAATGGTAAAAAGTCTAGATTTTGGGCAAATGACAGAAGGGATTTTGGGAGATTTGTTCTTTACACACCATGTAATAATGAAGGAGATGAGTTCACCAAGAAAGTAGAAGGTGGCTATGAATTAGCTAAGAAATTAATCCTAAAAAATCTGATATTGAAGGAACAGCCAGCCTACGAGCATAGAGTTTATGGCACACTCAGAGTGTGATGAGAATATAGCAAATGCACATTTGCAAAGGATTAGGCGATAAGGAGTAGAGATAATTTACAATGAGTAATAAGGGAATTACATTCTACAATAAAATTGAAGCCAATGAGTACGCTAAGCAAATGAATGCCGAAGGCCATTGGGCTAGAATCACGCATCCTGAAACTGATACTTGGAAAGTAATTGTTACTAAGGCAAAGAGAAGAATATTTAAGCCTGAGACGGCAACTACAAAAGAGGTCTTAGACGTAGGTGCAGGCAAATACCCTGCCCCCAGGACAACTAGAGCCATTGATATTATTATTCCTGGCCCAACAATAAAAGTTGAGGAGGGCAGAAAACTACTAAAGGAATATAAACAGACTGATGCAACGAAGAAAATTCCATACAAAGGTAAGTTCTTTGATAAAGTAGTTAGTAGATGGGCTCTTGGAGTTAGAATTCCTGGAAAGAAAGTCTACAAAGAATTAGCTAGAGTGTTGAAGCCTGGGGGGAAAGTTGAGGTACGAGTCCTAGAAAGTGATAGTAAATATATAGATGGGATTATCAAGAACTTGGAAGACGTTGGAGTTACAATTAATAAAACAGACAAGCACATCTACCCAACTAGGGGCAAAAAGGATATAATTGAATATAGCATTCAGGGAAAATTAGCTTAAATGGAGGTTACAATGATACATACTTTTACCCTTATCAATCTGGATGAACTTGCAAAGTCCTTTGTAAATATGAGTTATAAGTCTAAGCAAGTACATGCTGACTTAAAAAACAAACTATTAAATACTGGTAAAGTTTCTGTTAGGGAAACTGATATGCTAGGCCATGAATACCTTATATGGCTAGAGAAACGAGGAATAGTTAAAAGGAAATAAGGAGGTAGAATAAAGAATGAAAGCAATGGAAATAGTAATGCCTACAAAATTGGGCAAAGTAGTGGAAATTAGACGAGCTTGTGCTACTCCTGCAGAGCGTACACTGATGTACAAAATAAAACTAAGCGGTCTACTTGTTTACGATAACCTAACTACTGGCGAAAAAAGAATCGCAACCCAACTTGCCAGGATGGGACTTGTGGCTATAAAAGAAGGTAAATAGGGGGATTAACACAAATGTTTAAATATGGTGTTATATATAAGGATAAAGAAGGTAATACAATTTCACTTGACTGGTGGGATAACAAAATAGCAGTAAGAAATAGAAAAGGGCAACTCGTTAATCCAGTTGATAGTTTAGCAATATTAAAACGCCCTATCATAAAGAAAGCTGTTGCAAAATACTTTAAGGCACAGGGTTATACAGATGTTGAGGCATCCCTAACTCTCTTAAAAGAGAAAGCCAGGAAAGCTAAACTTAAGAAAAATTAATATGATATTAAAGGAGATGAATAATGAAAAAGTTACTTTACAAAACTGATGAGGGGTTAAGATTTTGTCCAGGGAAAGAATGCCCACACTATGGAAAGGCAACAAAGTATCCAAGGAAATGTTACTATGAAGTACAGTGCTGGAGGGGTTATTTGGATATACTAATAGATATGATTACGCTAAGGTTTAGAAAACATGAGAACTATAGATAAGTGGGAAATAGGAATAGCAGCTTTCTTTGTATTGCTATTTATAGTGATAACAGCATATTACCCAGGGAATACTACAAATTATAATGCAGCAAGCTATAGCATGACTGCACCTGATATAAATATAGAATGGGGAGGCACAAAATGAATAATGGAATAACATTTCGCGATAAGCTAGAAGCAGAAGAATACAGAAAGAATAAAGAATCAGAAGGCTATTATGCCCAAGTTGTTAAAACTAAAACTGGATACATAGTAAATCTTCTTGGAATGGAACCTCCTGCTCTTGGCTCAGATATTACTTGTCCATTTTGTGGCGAGTCTGGATTTGATAAGGCTGG
>Ga0075125_10000277_pt1 | contig 22384 bp, 32 predicted proteins | sample AntAceMetag02UKN_FD_69810 | JGI IMG/M metagenome (GOLD analysis project Ga0075125, IMG submission 69810) | Saline lake microbial communities from Ace Lake, Antarctica - Antarctic Ace Lake Metagenome 02UKN | ecosystem: Environmental > Aquatic > Non-marine Saline and Alkaline > Saline | place... | reverse complement strand
TAGTAAAAGTTACTTCTGCCTTTTCTGCACCGCAAAATTCACATACTAATTTCGTTGGGTTTGCCATTTGTACCTCGTATATTTTCCGATGATTTGAAATTATAGTAAAATCTTGGTAGATGCGTAAACTGCATCGTTCCACGTAATCCATTCTCTTTATTCTCAACTGTTACAAACGGTGCTAAGAAACTAATTACTCTGTATTTCTCCTGCAATTCCTTTGTTTCCAATACTTGACCATGATCTCTTTCCAAATGCTCACGCAGTTCAGTCTTTTCTTCCTCGATGGTAGTCATTTTCCCTCCTCATGATGCCGCTGATTCATACCAATGAACACCATTGATATCCTCATCGGTCATTGCGTACCTCTCAATCTCAAATGATATATCTGGATTCTTATGCTCCAGACATGCCTTTTCTTCTAACGATTGTTCAAGAGATAGGAGCGTTTTTATATAGATATTTTGCTCTTTATTGTTTTTGTCGTATACTTTCACCACAATCTCGAAAAATTCCATGAGTCCTCCGTTGATAATTTGCACTCTGTTTGTTGGTTGAAATACGATTGGAAAAAGAGAAAAATTGCACTCTGTTTATACACCTGCATTAGGCATCGTTTTTGATCTTGTTTTTGATCTTTCTTTTGATCTTGCTCTTGATCTCTACATGAGTCGTTAGTACCTTATATTCTATTAACTAAAGCCTCGTAGGTGGTTAAACCCACGAGGCCAAAGCTAACTGAATATTGCTACTGTTACATGGATTGCAAAATAAATGACTGTAAAACTAAATAAAGCGATTTTACCCCAATATCGCCAATTTATCATTTATATTTCCTCCACCATTCCCGATAGGACATTTGTTTCCTCGTCAAGTACAGCGGCATCTGCCTCGTTTACCGTCTTTGCCCTGATCTGGATTTTATCCCCGATTGGCAAAGCTGAGAGGTAGACGTTCAACGAACCGTCACGGTTTTCCTTAACAGTTCCGATGCGAGTCCAGAAATTCTTATCCTCGCCATCCTTCTGGTAAGACCTCACGCAGTATGCGCTCATCACTTTTGTACTCATAACAACCTCCTCAGTAACATTAGACCTACATTTCATCATAGATACAATTATCTATCATGTGTTCAAGGTCTGCTAAATAATCATCAAGAAATCCATCGTCTACGTCATGCATGGCAGCTAACAAGCTCTGCTCTAGGTCTGCATATCTGTTGTAGTGTCCTGCACGTTTCCATATTTCATGTGATTGCGGGTGATAACAAACTTCTCTAATTAGCTCCATGTCGGTACTTTTCTTCATATCCCCTCCTGTTGTAAGTAGCATTAAAATCATGAAAAAAGTGCCTTGCTCTATAAAGCTTTGTTTTGTTTGGTAGTTTAAAATGAAAAGTACATTAGTTTGTCGTTGAAGTTAGGTGTGTTGTTAGTGTTATTGGCGAGGGAGCGAAGCGACCGAGCATGGAAAAACCTGTGAAGTTATCCACAGGTTATCCACATGCTTAATGTAATATCTTTTCTAGCAATCTTTTTTCAGTTGCTAGGCGCAAGCTTTCTGCGTTGCGCTTGTGTGTTGCTCTGAGTTCCTCAAGTTCTCGCTTGTTTTCTTCTGGCGTGTTTCTTTTCAGTTGTTCCGATGGGATGTCATCTCCTAAAATCATTTTCCAATTATCGAGCCAAATGTTAAACTGTACTTTTTCAAAGTCGATTGAATAATCTTTTTGCGTTGGTTTGATATAGTCGAGCTTCTTCGGCTGTTTTAGTTTCATTAAATCTCGCTCAAGTATCCAATCTATCGGAGTGTCATCGTCTTGAAATCTTTCGGGGTCTGCGATTATGTCGGCGAGCAATTTCCTGTAATCGTCTTGTGTCTTTTTGCTGATAGGCTTGACGCAGTATTCCTTGTCGATTGCGTGTGTTAGTGGTGCTTCTGGGATGTAATTGTATTGAGCAGACTCAAATAGCTCTGCTTTGTGTGCTTCTTCGTTGTCCTCGCAATCTAGGCAATAATTAAGCGAGCTGTAAGCGTTCCACTTGCTGCTTACTGCTTCGTGCTCTATCTCTGCACCGCATAGATCGCAAGTGTGGACTATTTCGGATGGTTGGAATATCGGGTCAAATTTGAAGCGGAGTTTTTCGCTATATTGCTTTGTTTCATCTTCTTCTACTATGTCATCGGTTGGGTCAATTGTCTCTTGGTTTTGCATGGTTTGTTTCTCCTATTTAGTAGCGTTTGTTCTTCTCATCGAGTGAGAATAATCTATATTACATTGATAAAGACAATGCAAGGAATAATCACAATATAATTGAAATAGTTCATCTTTATTGAGATATTTCATATCTAATCCATCCCCAGCCGCCTTTTTTATAGAGCTTTATATCCCTTTGAGCTGATTGTAAATCAGCAGCAAGCATCTCTTTCTCTTTGTACAAACTTTCTATAGCTTCCATATGGTCTGCAAACTCGGTTTCCATGATGTCTATCACTCGATCTAGGCTTTCGATCTTTCTTTTGACCTGCATTGCTATTAGCTCTGCTTTCATGGTGTATTCCTTTCGGTTATTTACTAAAGAGGAGTGGTTTTCCATGAGCTTTTAACGCTTTAATAGCTCTATTAACACATCACCATGACAAGCTAGAGGCTTGCACCAGCAACCAAGTGTTTTACCTTCCAGCTCTTTCAAATCCTTCAATAACTCAGCATTATTCAGAATATATCTCTTATACTTCTGCACTACCTCTGCTCTACTACCATCCTTACCAATATTGAATGGATTTCCCCATTTACTCGGTCTACCAATATAAACATCAAACTTCTCACGCTTACAATGAACAACTTTCATATAAACCTCCAATATTTAATTAACATAAAACATGTGTGTTTGAATGAGCTTTTTGGCTTGCTATGACGAGTATTTAGTACCTTATTGTTATGTTTAGTTATGCTTAATTATGAACGCAAGTGATTTACTTGTATATAAACGCTACATTTCGTTATGTATAGTTATGCATAGTTATGCATAATATGTTAAAAATATCTAAGTTACTGACTTGTAAGATATAGGCATTTCAATAAAGTAGAATAAAGTAGAAGAAAGTAGGTTGACGGGAATCTAATATCGTGTATAGATGTGGTATAATAGAGAGTGAAAACTATAGAACACCGTTAGCTCTTGAACTTGTTTCACTTTAAATCCATTACAACAACGTTAATAAAGCACAGAGCCAGAGGGAGATGGCGTGTTCTTCCTTTCTTTCTTTAATGATCTTGTGACTTCTACCTTGGAGCGAGTGCTTGTGTTGTTGACGAGCGACCTATCTTATAAAGCGAGTGGCAACGAGCAATGCTAGTGACCTACCGTGTGAAACACGGGGGGGGGAGCGGAACGGTTCCTCTGTGAAGCGTACCCCATGAGGGTAAAAAAAGTTCTCTCTACATATAGCTCTAGTATATATTTTAAATACGTGAAACAGCTTAGTTCAAATACTAATCATAGTGTGGTTACAGGTGTAACTGTATTACATGCTAGCGTCTTGCAAGCGGGTGCTAGCATATTGATAGCAAGTAGATAGCAAGCAACTGAATACATATCTATCCCAAGCAGCTCTTTGATTGTGTTGTATTGCAATTTGATAGGTGGTTTTAGATGCGCTTTGGTTTCATCCCCACCATGTCTGTTTAACGGATAGCATCTCCCCTAACGGTGCTATCCCTTATATAGATTGGGGCTTCATTGGATATCAGAAGAAAAAAGGTTCTCTCTCTTGAGGAGATTATGTTCTGCAAGGAGTACGCAGAATCAGGTAACGCTAGAAGAAGTGCTTCTAGGGCTTTTAAGGGAAGATACAAGAACAGCTATATACAAGGTACGTTTACTTGTAAGCTTCTAAAGAGGAAAGAAATCTTGGATAAGATAGCTCAGATCAGGCAGAAGTTCCTAGACAAACATGAGGATATCGGTGAGGAAATACTTACTAGAGCTAAGATGGCTGACGATAACAACTGTCACCACCTTTACCAGATAGCTGTTAACATCATGGGAATAGAAGCTCCCAAGAAATCAGAGCGTAAAGATGAGAAAGTTTTTAGCATACCTAGTCATCAGGCTCCTCAGATTGACGCAGACATCACCGTGTTGCCCGAAGAAGTCAAAGAACTTGAAGAAGGTAATAAAGAGGAACAAGAAGATACTAAAGAAGATAGTAAGGAAGAAGCAAAAATAGATAATGTATAATACTTCAAGAACATTTGATACTTATATAGAAGCAGCTGATTATATAAATGACCAAGTAAAAGTATTCAATAAGCTTCTGCCTATGCAGATAAATATATATGATGAGTTTGATATGTCCACACGGGCTTGGAAGAAGATAGTCAGTATAACTTTAGCTGAAGCAAGGGGGCGAGATGTTCGACAAACTAGGGGTAACGAGTTTAAAAGTACACAAGGATGACCGTGGCTCGTTGTACGAAGTTATTCATGATAGGGATATAGAGCATGAGAAATTCGGACAACAGTACATAGTCAAGACAAGAGCCGCTGGTACGGTCAGAGCGTTTCACCGTCATGAAAAGTTGTGGGATTGGTTCACCATTCTACATGGTTCAGCTAAGTTTATACTTGTATCACCAGATGGTAAGGATGTTAAGACCTTCATACTAGATGGTAATCAGCCTGAAGTTCTTACTGTGCCTCCTACGTACTGGCATGGCTGGCAAGCACTAGAAGATAATACCATTCTAAACTCAGTAGCGAACAACTGTTACAATGCTGAGAACCCTGATGAAGAACGTATACCTCCTTCTTCCTTCGGACAGACTTGGAATATTGAGTTTAAGTAATGGATACTAAAAAGCGGTCTATAGGCAAGAGTATATCGTGGCGGTTGATAGCGACAACGAACGGCGTTCTTGTTGCCTATGCTGTTACGGGTAACTTCGCTTCAGGTTTTAAGATAGGCATCATTGGAAACATTACTGGTATGATTATGTACTATATCCATGAGCGAGTTTGGAATCATATCAAATGGGAAAGAAGGTGATATGCTAAAGATTGAACTTGGTGGGGGCCTTTATCCAAAGGGTGATGGATTCGTTAATGTTGATCTATTGGATTTCAAGTCAGTAGATGAGCAATGTGATTTTGAGAAAGACCCATTACCGTTTAAAGATAATAGCGTAGATGAAATATTTAGCGGTCATTGCTTTGAGCATCTTACTTCATGTGGTCATATAATTCGTGAGATAATGAGAGTGGCTAAGAACGGATGTAAGATAGAAATTAGGACTCCTCATCCTAGCCATGACCTTGCTATGTGTCCTGCGTATATGCCATTCGGTGGACATAAGGCTATCTTCTCTACTTGGTGGTGGACGGATGTTCTTACTCACTTTGCTAAAGATTGGTTCAAGGATAGCGGTAGAATCATCATAGACGATTTCTGGTTTCATAAGTGTGATGATTACGATAACCATCCTAAGAACCTTATACCTCAGAAGCTCAAAGACTTGTTTGATAGCGAAGAACAGTTTGAAGAATTTGGTCGTACTCATCTACGGAATTATATAACTGAGTTTTCAATGATAGGACATGTTGAGAAATGAATATACACTTTGCTATGGGTGCTGAGTATCATAAGCAGCACTTCGTTGATATAAAGGCCAAGCTAGAAGAACGTGGTCATATATGTAGCTATGAAGATAACGATCAAGAAGTAGCTATAATGTCTGATGCTGGATGCACCATTCTTACCAATGCTAAGAAGCTGTACAATATGAATCATAACTTGTGCAGCAAGAATACATTTTGGATTCATAGTACCCGTGACGAGAAGATGAACGATAGAGAGAAGGGTATGACTCATCTTGTTCCGTCTAAATGGTATGTAGAGCGACTAAATAAGCTAGGCAGAGATGCTATTGCAATAGGTTGCCCTCGCTTAGATAAGGCTATTGGTATTGAGCCTATCGAGAACAGAGCGTTCTATATTAATACCTGCCATCGAACAATTACTTCCCATTACGATATAGGCAAAAAGATTTATGAGTTACCTTATGATCTAAAGGTGAAGTATCATCCATACTATGCAAAGCAAGGTGGATGCATTTATGACGAGAACATAAACCAAACTTATCCTGACTCATGCAAAGATGGTTCGATAGAACAGAACATAGCAGAAGCACAGGTAGTCATATCTGATTACGCTACTGCATCCATAGATAGCGTTATGATGAATCGTCCGACAATACTTTATTACAATAAGTGTTATGGTGAATCCATTTATTATAATACGGATAATGTCGAGATCATATTTAGTAAGTGCGCTCATATTTGTTTCACACTAGAAGATATTAAAGCTGCTGCGGAACAAGTCATGGGTGGAGTAGATGAGCATAGAGTGCTTAGGCAACATGCTTCAGAACAACTATGGGATTATAAAGGTACTGGTCTTGATCGTATAGCAGAGGTAATTGAAAATGGTTAAAACTGTTTACACTTATGGCGTTTGGGATTTACTTCACACAGGACATCTACGATTGCTGGAACGAGCTAAGGCTCTAGGCGATAGACTTATAGTTGGTGTTGTAAAGGATGCAGCTGTCAAGAAGAAGAAGGGTGATGACCGTCCTATTCAACTAGAATCAGAACGATTAGCTGTAATCAAAGCATTGAGGATTGTAGACTATGCTTTGCTTCAAGACGAGTTCGACCCGTCTGATGATCTACGTAGAATAGTTCCAGATATCTTAGCTAAGGGAAACGATTGGGATTATATTCCTGGAACGGAAACAATAATAGAATTGGGTGGAGTGCTTATCAAGTTAACTTATACCAATGGCGTTTCTACAAGCGATACAGTAAGGAAAATTAAATGCTCCTAATATCCCAACACGCTAGGCTGTTGAATGTGCCTATGCCTAAAGATGCTGTGTTTCGTGTTAATGCTGCGTGGGTAAAAGATAAAGAAGAACTGATAGAGCTTATTGAAAATATAAAAGGAGATGTGTTCCTAGATTTTCCAGAAGGTAGAAGCAAACCTCCTAAGCCGACTTTAAAGTTAGATGAATTAATTGAAGTAATAAACTTGTTCTCAAAGATTAAATACTTTGCAATCACAAATGTTAAAACTGGATTGCAGATAGATTGGCTTAGGAAGGCGTTACCTCATACTGTTCTAGTTCCTAAGATAGAATCTGCTGATGGCGTTGATAATATCACGGACATCTTTTCATCCATGAGGCGTACTGAAAAATACCTCATGTTCGATAAAGAGGATTTATACACAGACCTTAATGGTGGTAATGGTATGTTCGTAAGGTATGTTGAAACACTAAGAGCTAAGTGTATCGAATACAATAAGCAACTGTTAGAGTTGCAAGGAGTTATCTTTGCATCCGATAGTTATCTTAGGGGGTCAAAATGATATTAGTCGTTGGTGGTGCTGGCTACATTGGTAGTCAACTGGTGAACGAGTTAGTAGGCAAAGGTCATCAGGTAAAGGTACTTGATAGAGGCTACTTTGGTTATGGTGGCTTAGATCAAGTTAAGGATAAGATTAAAATAGTTCATGCGGATATGCGTAGAGTTCCTGCGGGTATCTTTAAAGATGTTGATGCAGTAATAAATGTTGGTGGCTTGAGTAACGACCCTACTGCTGAGTATTCTCCAGAAGCTAATCATGAAATGAATGTGGAAGCTACCTATGATATCGCAGTCCAAGCAAAAAAGGCAGGAGTCAGAAAGTATGTTCTGGCATCTTCTTGTTCAATATACGACAGGGGATTGGTTGACGAATCCTCAGATATCTTACTCGATGAAAACTGCGAAGTCTATCCGAAGGCAGCTTATGGCAAATCTAAGCTGGATGCGGAAAACAAAATCTTTCCCCTTGCAGATGAGAAGTTCAAGGTGGTGGCATTGAGGAAAGGTACTGTGTTTGGATACTCACCTCGTATGAGATGGGATTTAGTAGTTAATACAATGATTATGTGTGGCATTACACAGGGCAAGTTGAAGCTTAATTACAACGGGCAAATGTGGAGGCCAATGGTACAGGTAATGGACGCTGTACAGGCTTACATCATGGCAGCTGTTACGGATATGGAAGGCGTTTATAACGTATCTACTTTTAATATTCGTGTGTCTGAACTGGCAATCATTGTAAGAGATGAGCTTATAAAGATAGGATATCCGTGTGAGCTAGAGCTTAACGAGAATGAAACTGGTATTAGAACGTATCGTGTGACTTCTGAGAAGATCAGGAGAATAGGTTGGGTTCCTAAGAAAACTCTACGTCAGGTTATCAAAGAAATCATAGCTCACATTATGACATGTGAAGAAGCTGGCTTACCTTGGAACGAGCATGAAAACTACAATATCAAATGGATGCAGACTATTGATAAATGCGGTGTAGTTCTTGGCGTTGAGAGGAAATCCTACGAATGTATCTAATACTAGGTGTTACAGGTCAACTCGGTCAGGAGATTTATAATAAGTATCCTTCTTCTATCGGGCTGAAACATTCACATATATCTATTACCGACCCTGATGTAATTGATGCGGTATGCGAGTTAAAGCCGAAGGTAATCTTTAATTGCGCTGCCTATCATGTAGTTGGTGATTGTGAAATAAATCCAGATGAGGCGTTTAAAGTAAATGCGCTTGGACCTAGAAACCTAGCTATTGCCGCTAAGAAAATTGGAGCGAAGCTAGTTCACTTTTCTACCGACTATGTTTTCAAGGGAGAAAAAGGTTCACCATATAAAGAAACGGTGTTGCCTAGTCCTACGAATACATACGGCATTACAAAACTTGCTGGGGAGCATTTCGTAGCTTCTCATTGCGACAACTACATTATAGCTAGAGTTTCTGCATTGTTCGGTAAATACAAATGCAAAGCTAAGAAATATAACTTTCCTCAGATGATGATAGAGAAGTCTAAGGATGGTCATGTTACTGTTGTAGACGATCAAACAGTTACTCCAACGTATACATATAATTTAGTACAGCAAATAGATCACATGATTGAAAAGGATATGCGTGGTTTGTTTCATGTAACTAATAATACTGCTGTTACTTGGTACGATTTTACAGTTATGATTATGGAAAAACTTGGTTTAAAGATAGATATAGTTCCAACTGAAACACTAGCTAGTACGGTAAAGAGGCCAATGTACTCAGCTTTAAAGAACGATAAGCTGATTAATCGTGGCGCAGATAAGATGTGGAACCTTGATAAAGCATTGGAACATTATCTAAATGGCATACACAAAGAAATTTCAAGCACTTCTAAATAGTTTGTCTGGCCTTTCTATGGAGGAAGCATCCAATAAGTTTATTTCTGGATGCATGAGTCTTGGACCAGAGGAACGACTACGCAATCTTTATAAGGTAAAGAATAAAGATGGCGCAGTAGTTAGCTTTGTTCCAAACAAAGGACAGATGCGTTTCTGGAAAAACAGAAGCAATAGAGATTTAATTCTAAAGTCTAGGCAAATTGGATTTACTACGTTTGCCTGTGTCGAAGCTTTTGATAAGTCTGTATTTGAAGCTGGTTCTCATTGCGGTATTATGGCTGATAAAAGGGAACGAGTTAAGGAAATCTTTGGAATGGTGCGTAGAACGTACCGTTTGTTCATGAAGGATTGGGGTCAGTTAATAAATCTTACTACTGATTTGAATAACCAGAACGAGTTGGTCTGGCATGAAAAGGACTCAGCCGTAAAGGTGGCCTATGACTTTAAAGGATATACCCTTAAATACCTCCATATATCAGAAGCAGCGTTCATTGACGAGCAGCGTATTACGGAATCTACTGAATCTATTCCTGATACTGGTCGTATTATTATGGAAACTACTCCTAATGGTATGGGAGGTTACTTCTTTCATCAATACCAAAGTGCTATCAAAGGTAAGGGTACTTATAGGAAACATTTTTTCCCGTGGTTCGAACATTACCCCGAACACTTAATTAATGTTCCAGATGATGTATCTTGGAATATTAAAGAAGAAGAACAACGTGATCTATATGGTCTTAGCGACCAGCAGTTGATGTGGCGAAAATGGAAGATTGAGGATATGAATAGTGATGAAGAAGAATTTAATCGCTTATATCCTACTGATGAAATTAGTTGTTTTCTATCTGGACGTAATCAAGTCTTTACTCAAGGTATCTTGAACAGACTGAATAAGAATAAATGCGACCCAGCCTTCAAGCTTAGTTTGGTTGAAGATGGTTTAAATGTAAAAGCTGAAGATGATGACTTGTCTGATTTTTGGGTGTGGGAGAAACCACTTCCAGGGGAGGTATATGCAATCGGAGCTGACCCTTCTGAGGGAATCGGTAAGGATTTTGGAGCAGTCGTCATCGTCAGGTGTAAAAATGGGCGAGTGGTTGCAGAAGGTCAGTTCCAGTTGGAACCCGACTTGTTCGGACGATGGTTATTCAGGGCAGGAAAGTATTATAACCAAGCGCATATATGCTGTGAAGTTAACAACATCGGACATGCCGTCTTACAGACACTTGTTAAGATGTATGGTAACTTATACAAACGAAGGACTATTGACGAAAGAACAGCCCAGCCTACAAAGAAGGTTGGATTCCACACATCTAAGGATAGTAAGATAACTATAATCAATAATCTTAAATCAGCTTTGCGTGATGGTAGATCATTGTCTAATAGTGCAAGGTTCATGCAAGAAGCTACTGTATATATTCGTGAAGAAACTGGTTCTTATAATGCTCAATCAGGAGCGCATGATGATATCGTTATGGCTTATGCACTTGCTTGGGAACAGGCTAAACTACTTGGAACATTTGATGGACCACCAGAAGATGATCTTGATGATGGAATGACTATTAATCCATATACAGGCTTTCTTGAATCTACAAGTTAAGGATAAACTATGGCAGATGTTAAAACAAATATAAAGATTGAGCGAGCTGAGAAACATGTAGCTTGGTGGATGACTAACGCTAAATCTTTTTGTCAACCATACTTTGAAAAGTTCAATCGGTTTTATAATATCTATCTAGCTAAACAGCATAAGTATGAGAATACTCCTGCGTTTCAACGTGCAAATCTTAAACCTCCTTATGCGTTCCAACAGATAGAAACAATTAAACCACAGATACTTGAAACAATATTTAATGAGAAACCTTATCTACAGCTAGCAGGGCGTAACATGGAAGATGAAGAACCAGCTGAGATAATGTCACAGTATATAGATCAGCAATTAGATGAGATGGGTATCTATGAGAAGTATGATTCGTACCTTAATCCACTTCTTATGTACGGTACTTCAGTAGCTAAGGTTCCTTGGGTAACTAAAGAACGTAAAGTAAAGCGTAGGAAGCTAGTCTATGACGATGATCTTGATGTAGAGATGCCTAAGATCGTAGAAGAATACGAAGTGTATTATGACAATCCTGATTTCCAGCCTATTCCTATTACAGATTTCTATCCAGATTGGAGAGCTACGAGTCCTAACATACAGGACTTTGATTGCGCTCATCGGGTAACAAAGAGTTATTGGGATTTAAAAGAAAACGAGAAAAAGAAGAACCCTAAAGTAGATGAAGATGAAGGCTATTACATAAATTTAGATAAGCTATATGCCGCTATCTCTGATGCAGATGGTGACATAGAAACAGATGCCACACCGTCTAGTGAGGATAACGAAAAGAAGGAAGCGTTAGATCAAGACGGAACATCTAAAGGTCTTGAGAAAATAGAGATAATCGAATGGTGGGGCATGTTTAGTCCTAAAGCTGGTAAGGCTCCAGTACCATACGTTATTACAATAGCGAATAAGTTTAATATCGTTATTAGATGCGAAGAAAATCCAGTTCCAGGTCAGATGAAACCATTTGTAGCTGGAGTTGATTATCCTGTGAACGGTGAGTTCTATGGCATAGGCGAGATTGAAATGATTGAATCGCTTATCCATGAAGCAACAACTCTTAGGAACGCAAGGCTAGATCAAGCTAACATGGCTTTGAATCGTATGTTCATCGTAGATAGGACAGCTGGTGTTAATCATCGGTCTATCTATTCCAAGCCAGGTGGAATCATTTGGGCTAACGATATAAATGGTCTAAGAGAATTGCCACCACCTGAAGTTACAAGCTCCTCTTATAAGGAGATTGGTCAGGTAGAGTTTGATATTCAGAATACTACTGCGACAATAAACGCTGGTCAGGGTTCGTCTAACTTCGGTAAAGCGTTTACCAAGACAGCTACAGGTGTGAACTTCCTTGATAAGTATTCTTCAAATAGAATAGCAGCTAAGATTAAGCTACAAGAAGCCTATGTGTTGAAGCCACTTCTTAATCTAATGATGAATTACAATCGTGAGTTTACTTCAGAAGAAAAGGTAGTTCGTGTAACTAATAAACCTTACAACTTCGCTGAACTTGGTGTTGATGATTTCGAGCGTCAATATGATTACAAGAAGATTGGCGTAAGTGAAAAGGTAACTAAATCTGAAAGACAGAATAACAGAGCTATGGTTTTTCAGACTCTAATGCCTTTTATACAGGCATACCCACAGGCGTTTAGGGTTAATAATCTTATTGGTGATTTCTTGAAAGATTTTGATTTCAAGGATGTAGAAAGATATTTTAATAACAATCAGTACGCAGAGATGATGGGTATGCAAAAGCAGCAACAGGAACAACAGCAACAGCAGCAGCAGCAACAACAAATGATGCAAGGTCAACAAGGGGGAACGAATGGAAATGGACAACAGGGGTAGAACAGAATGGCTTAGAGAACAAAGAGAAGAAATAATTGCACAGCAATCTCTAGCTATTAGAGCAAAGAGATTAGTTAAGAATAAAGATTATAAAGATTTGATTATAAATCAGTTAAAGGCAGAAGAAGAATCATTAATCAACAAGCTCTCAATCCCTACGAATATTAAATACGGTGAAGATACTATGCCTAGTATTGAATCTGTAAGGTATATTCAAGGGCAAATTAGGACAACTCGTGGATTAATACATTATCTCGATGATCTTGTTAATCGAGCTAATGAATCTGAAATTGCCTTAAACGAAATTGATGAAGAATTGCAATCAATAACTGGACAACCTGAATCTGACAACCAATAGTGGCTCGGCACAGGCTCCTAAAAGGAGGACGTAATGGTAGACGAACACGGTGAAATGACAACTGATGAAGGCCAAATAATTGAAGGCGAGTCGCAGTTTCCAGACCCCAACCTTGAAATTGTTGAACCTAGACCAGCTCAAGAAACTGAGGGGGAAGTACAGGAAGAACAGCAGATAAAAGAAGCAGCTGAACCTGAAGTCGAGCAAGAAGCAGAAGCTCAAGTACCAGACGATCAATGGAGTGGCAATTATGATAAACTCAAGGGTTCCTACGAAAACCTAAGAGTTTATGCCAATCGGTTGAAACAAGAGTCTGACTTACGTTTCGCAAAAATTGACGGAAGGTTAGAGCAGATTAATCAGCAGCCTAAGCCAGATGATGTTCGACCTGAAGATATGTTTGAAGAAGGCGTAAAGAATAATCCTTATGAAGCTGTAAGGACGGTAGCGGAAAAACAAGCTCAAGCCGCTACACGTGCTAACGAAGATAGGTTGGCACGAATTGAGGAGCAACAAAGATACAACAATCTGGAGAAATCTCAGAACCAGCTTAGGCAGGTACATGAAGATTATAATGATCTTATGCCAACTATGAATGAACTTTATTCATCTGGTAGGTTTAAGCATCTGATTAATCCGCAGAATCCTGACGCTCCTGAGTATCTTGAGTTTTTGTATTATAAAGCAAGAGAGATGAATAAGGGCGACCTTGTTGCTCGTGCTAAGAGCAAGGGTGTTAAAGAGGCTATTGATGTACAAAGAAACAAAAGAAAAGCCTTCTCTGAATCATCTAGTAAACCAACCGAAACAAAAGATTTTAAGAACCTTAACTTGAAAGAGATGGAAGAACTTTTGGGAGTGTCCAAAAATCGGACATCTACTGTTTAAGTTCTAGGTAGAGGAGTTATTATGAGATCAGGTGGAGCAATAAATACAACGACTACTTTGTCTGCTAATCTATGGACATATTATAACAAACGCTTGCTTTCTAGGCTTGAAGAAAACCTCAAGCTTTATCAGCTTGGCGATATGCGACCGCTTCCAAAGGGTTACGGAAAAGTAGTTTATTTCCTACGTTATAATAACATGACCGTTGACGATGCTCAGACGCTAGCAGAGGGTTCACCTCCTAACGACACGGCTCTTTCTAGTGTCAACGTATCTGCGGAAATCGTGCAGTATGGTAACTATACGATAGTTTCAGATATGATTACGACTACAGCTATTGACCCTGTTGTCAATTCAGCTATTGATGTATTGTCGTATAATGCCAACACAAAGATTGATACTGTACTTCGTACAGAACTCGATGCTGTTGGTGGTACACAGTACGCAAATGGCAAGACGGCATTGTCTGATGTTAGTACGTCCGATGTTTTGACGGCTAAGGAATTTCTTAAAGCGTCAACTACATTGAAATCCAATGCTGTTCCTACTCGTGCAGATGGCAACTTTGTTGCTGTTTGTCACCCAGCCGTTCTTTATGATGTTATGAATGACGTAGCTGTTGGTGGATGGACGGATATGACGAAGTATGTCACCGCAGAGAACATGTATAAGGGCGAAGTTGGTAAGGCTTATGGTGTTCGTGTTATCGAATCGCAGAACATGAGTCATGTCGCTGTTGGTACGTCTGGTACGGCTACGGTGTTTAACACGCTTGTAATGGGTAATGAGTGCTTCGCTGTTATCGAGCTTAGTGGTCAGAATCTCAAGACCTACATTAAGGCAGCTGGTTCTGCTGGAACCGCTGACCCGTTGGACCAACGTTCAACTGTGGGTTACAAGATGACATTTGCTGTTAAGTATCTTGGTGGCGAAGCTGCCTTCGATACTGACAGACTTATTAAGATCAAGTCTGGTACGGCATCTGGCGTTACTTCTTAATCAAGCGGTTATATTCCCCCATATAACAACGCTTTCAAGACCCCTGCCCCCCTAAAAAGGGGTGGGGTAATCTTGGAGCTTGGAGAATTATATGTATGCTAGAGAATTTGAAAGAAAGATAAAGTCTAAGAATAGTGGTCTTTGGATTAATTGGAAAGATGCTAATCCAGAATATGGCGATCATGGTAGCGTTGGTTTGTATTGGAACAAAGATTATGTTTGTGCAATGCCGCTAACAGATATGCCAGAAGCTACTCAAAGAGCTGAGAATGGTAAGATATTAGCCAGAGGTTGGCGTGATATAGAAACCATATTAAAGAAGAATAATTACCTGTAGGGGGAACATGCCTAAGATAGCTATGCTTCATAGTGAATGGAACGGTTGCGCTCATTGGAGAATGTTTGAGCCAGCTAGATTCATAAACAAGTTAAAGGGATGGGAAGTAATTAATTTCCCTAAAACTAAACAGCTATCAGGTGACATTGAGTATTATACTGATAAGTGCAAAGATGCTGACCTTATAGTTAGCATGAGAGTAGACAATATAAAATCACTTCAGATGTTAATTGTTCTACGGCATCTAACTAAAGTACCACTTGTATTTGAAACTGATGATGACTTCCATAATGTAGACCCAATGAATATATCTTCTCGGCATTGGAAGAAAGGTGGAGAGCCATATACATCAGCCACATTACAACTAAACGAGTCTGACCTTTTACAATTCTCTACCATGCCACTTAAAAGAACGTTTGGTTATAAGACAGGTAAACCTACGTTTATCATGCCTAACCTTATAGACGTTAATAAGTGCGCTACGTATAGAGTTGAGAACGATGAAGATACCATTAGGATAGGGTGGGCTGGTTCAGCTACACACTATCAAGACTTGAAGCTAATCGTTCCAGCTATCGAGCGTATCCTAGAAGAATACAAACATGTACGATTTGTATCTATGGGTATGAAGTGTGATTATATGTTTGACAAAGATAAGAAGATGAAACCTCAGTTTGAGTTCATAGAGGGTACTGACTTCAGAGGATGGAACAAGCTGATTGGTAAATCTAAGATAGATATTGCCATAGCTCCATTAGATGATATCAAGTTTAATACGTGTAAATCAAATTGTAGATACTTGGAATGGTCTGCTATGAAAATTCCAGGAATCTACACAGACGTATATCCGTACTCCAAAACAATTACTCATAGAAAAAATGGATTCAAGATACCTATGATGAGTTGGAATGGTAAAGCATCTAACGGAACTATAGAAGCTTGGTACAATAATTTAAAAGCGTTAGTGCTATCTAAGGATTTAAGAGATGAGGTAGGCAATAACGCATACAATAATGTGAACGAAAACTATTCTCTCCAAAAAGATATAAGCAAATGGACGGATAACTACAAGAGTATGTTAGAACTTAATCTTCCTTTGAATGACATAGCGGAGGCTGAAGCTGCCCTTGCTTACGAAGGAATTAATTCAGGAGCCTGATATGGTTGATTCAGCTAGAGGCTTTACTATAGACGAGATCGTAGAGAACGTACAGATACGAATAGGTAATAACTCAACAGCATTTAACACATTTCTTTTTAACATGGCTAATCTTTGCGAGATGGAAATCTGCAATATGAGTGATTGGTCTTTCCTGCATACTACTGGTTCCATTACATACACATCTGATACAGCTTCTTCTACGCTACCTACTAACTGTTTATCCATAGAAGATATAGTAGATGTTACTAATGGTGCTAAGTTACGACCAGTAGATGTTAGAGAAATAGATAGAAACAATCCATCTGCTGATGATACTGGTGAGATACAAGCATATGCTAAATGGGGAAACACTACTGTATTCTGGTATCCAAAGCCTAATGTGGATGGAACATTATCTGTACGATATAAACAGAAACCTGCATATATGATATCTGGTTCTTATCCTACCGTACCATTTGAATATCAATATCTAATCATGCAACGATTATTCTGTATGGGATTGCAGCACGAAACAGATGATAGGTATACAAGTGAATATCAAGTTTATAAAAGCATGATATTAGATTCGATACAATCTGATATGCTTAGACTTGAAGGTGACGATAGAATCAAATGGCCTCAAGAAGAAGCTGGTGACGTTATGTTAACTTACGACCAAGTGGTGAGGTCATGGTATGGTAGCTAGGAATTTACTTGTTGAACGTAACTATCAGAACTTCGGTGGAGTTAACACCACATCTGCTGTTACTAACTTAGAAATTAGTCAAGCATCTCAAATAAATAATGGTGAACTTACAACTACTGGTTCTATAAAAAAGAGGCAAGGTTACATACCTCTTAACGGAGTTGCATGGAATACCAACAAGATTAGATTGATTAAAGAATATGTTCGTAGTGGTGCTGAAAATCAGATGATAGCTTTTGGAACTGATTCAGCTGGAACTAGCGGAGCGATAGCTCAACTCTCTGGTGCTGCCTATGCCTCTGGTTCTTCCTTTAGCGAAATCCTTTCAGTAACTTCTCTTAAACGTCCTAGTATGCTTCAGTTTGAAGATATCTTCTTCGTGTTCAACGGAACTGAGGATAAGGTATGGGATGGTACTGATGGGTATCAGATAGGTATAACAGCACCAACAGTAGCTCCTACTGGAGTAGCTGCAAATGGTGGCAAGCTGAATAGCGGAGATTACTTATTTGCTTACTGCTATTACAATTCTTCAACAGGAGCAACGAGTAACATTAAACTTGTCGCAGCTGCCGTTACAGTAGTAGCCGATCAAAAGATTACAGTTACGAATACTGCTGGCGATTCTGATACAGCTGATAAGGTCAGATGGTTTAGAACTGTAGTCAATGGTTCTCAGTTATTTTGGGAGAAGGATGTAGACATAACTTCAACAGGCACAGACTTAGGTGATGCTGAAGAAGATAGAGATTCAGTTATAATCGTAAATACATTAGCTGAATACGATAATGATAGACCACCTAGCAGCAGCATAGCTCATAAGATAGGCAATCGTATCTTCATGCTAGACGAAGATAATAAGAATAATGTCTACTTTACTAAGGTATCTAACCAACATGGCTCTATGCCTCAATCTGTTCCAGCTGAAAACTACTCACAATGCGACCCTGATGATGGTGATGAATGTGTTGGTATCAATGATGCTAACGGTATCCCACTTATCTTTAAGGAGCGTTCATTTGGTAGATTAGTACAGACAGGTGAAAGCACATATATCTACAAGAAGATTGCTGACGTTGAGTGTCTGAGTCATCATTGTATAGCGAAGCAAGGACAGAATGTAGTTTGGTTAAGCCGATCTAATTGTCATATGTCTGATGGACAATCAGTTATTAAAACTGGCGATCAAGTAGAAAGCACAATTAAAGGACTTAACTTTACTAGCGGTTCTAACTTCTCAGGTATGTTAGTAAATAATAAACAGCAAGTACTATTCTCCGTGTGTGACGATAGCGTAGGAACTGATGGAGAATGTGATATAGTTATGGTTGGTGATTTCAAGAAACAAAGCATGGCTTGGTTATTATATGAACCAAAGGGAGATAGCTATCCTGCAATACAAGCTGCCTCTTTTGGAACACGAATAGGTGATAGCAATATAATAGAATATCTATTCGGTAATGCTAAAGGTAATGGATATGCATATAAGATGGACCACGGGTATACAGATTATGAAGATGTAAATACTGGTTATGGTATTTATTTCGAGTTCATAACAAGATGGATAGATTACGGAATGGATAGCAGTAAGCTATTCAAGTACATCAATGTAAAGATAGATTCTACTACAGGTGGTGAGTCTACAGTATTCGTAGGAATAGAATACGATCTAGGAACTACTATCAATGCTGTTAAAGATATTACTCTAAATAGAGGCCAACAGATATGGGCTAACGAAACAAGTTATACACAGCTATGGGGAGAAGAAATTTGGGCTTCTGGAGAAAAGATAGATGAGAACTGTTATCTGCAAAGAAAAGCTAAACAGGCAAGAGTAATCTTTAGAAACGCAACATCTGGTATAGCAATAGATTTACTTGGCTGGGGTCTATATGCTGGAAGGATGCCATTTAAATAATGAAAGCTATAACCAACAGAATAATATCTGATGCTCAGATAGATGAGTCGATAGAGGCTTTGACCAACGTAGTTAACGGTCAGATAGAATCAGATAACATTAAGTATGAAAAGATAACTGGAACTACAGACGCTTCAGCTGGAACAGCTAAACAGTTTCAGCATAGATTAAAATCAAAGCCTACCTTTTGGCTTCCAGTATTAGGTGATGTATTTGTAGATGAACTAACAGATATATCGGTAGATATTAAATCAACTATAAATTCAGAAACATTTGAAATCTTGTTAGTGAGGTAATCATGGCTTATGTGACTTTGCCAAATGACGATGTTAACGGAAATCTGAGGGATGGTAAAGATTACGCCAAAGGTTCATACGTTTATGCAAATGACGCTGCTATTGTTACAGTAATAAATGGTAACTTAGATAATGATAATATAAAAACTGGTGCTAAAATAGCTCCTGCTAAGATCAATGGAACAGCGGCAACATTAGCTGGAACAGAAACGCTAACTAATAAAAAGATAGTTTCTAATCAGCAAGAGATGGATGTTAGTGCAACTACGCTAGTTAATAAGCAGAGCATAGCAGTAACTACTGCTGGCATTGTAGTTACATTAAAGACTACTGAGTGTGTCAACGGAAATAGAATTACTGTGTTTGATGCATCGGCTGGTGCTGGGTCTGATAGCATATCTATAGTTGGTGAAGGTGGAGAGTTGCTTGAAGGAAGTGCTACTGTCTACATAGTTGAAGATAGTGGTTCGATAACCTTTGAAGCGTATGAATCAAATTGGTATATTTAATAGTGAGGTAGTTAATGGGATATATAACTTTACCGAATGATGACGTTAGCGGGAATCTTAGAGATGGAACTGATTACGCTAAAGGGTCTTACGTATTTGCTAACGATAAAGCTCTAAGAGATGGAATAAACGGAAACCTAGATAACTCTAATATTAAAGTTGATGCTGAAATAGCATGGTCTAAAATATCTAAAACAGGTTCTAACCTTACAGACATAACAACTAAAAGCCATGCTGCATTATCTGATATAGGAACTAATACTCATGCTGTAATAGATACGCATATAGCGAATACATCTATTCATCGTTCAGTATTCTTATGTTCTAAAACAATCGTATTACCTGAGTATGTAGAGGATTCAGTATCTAATTATCTTCCAATACTTCCTATTGAAGTCGGTGCGTTTCCATACGGAATAGTAATAACTAAGTTTGGAATTAAGACAGATGCAAATACAACGTATAGCGTTGTCTTAGAGGATTGGTCAGACCCGCAAACTCATTCAGCAGATATTTCTACAGTTGCAACTTCTGCATCTGATGATGCTGAAAGTGCTGCGTTAACTACTACTGTTACAGCTGGCAACATTGTCAGCATAGACCTGCCAGGAGATGCTGGAGTTAAATCACTTCAGGTCTGGTTTACTTACACGATAAAGGCAAGCTAATGGAAACAGTAACTTATTACATGAACGCCTATAGTGGTGGTGATGTAGGTTGGGATTACGCTGAAGATTCGGTAGATGGTAGTACATCAACATTCGCAAGAGCAACTTCAGATACATCTAAAAGTATCCAATGTTCGTCTAATACTTGTGATGGTACTTTTTTAGGTGTAATTAATAAGGTTTACTATAGAGCATTTTGTAAAACTGATTCTTCTCTTGGAGGTCAGTTCGGAGTAATAATAATGCCTTACTTTGGCGGCACTTCTTTTGGTACTCCAATAGCTATGTCAAATACATCTACTGGATGGTCGCAATACTATGATATAACTGATGACCAATATCATCCAGAATGGGGAATAAATTGGAATCACATAAAAGATTTAGATATTATATATTCAGGTTTTGGTTGGATTAATATCGGAGTACCTTACCAGCCGCTTCTTCATTATTTTGATGATAGGGTTTATAAGATTGAAATAAAAGTAGAATATACGCCTGTTGTTCCAGCGCAGGTAATCTAAAGGAGAATATCATGGCAGCAACAAATACAAGCGTGACGGTAGGTTCAGCAAGTACAAAGGTAGCAGAGGCAAAGGGTTCACGAAACTCATTGGTTCTTACAAATGATTCTGATGAAATCATGTATCTATCATTTGAGGGTGCTGCTGTTATGAACAAAGGTGTTCGTTTAAACGCAGCTGGTGGTTCCTATGAAGTTAACTTTACCAATCCATTCATAGGTAACATATATGCAATATGCACATCTGGTAGTAAGAACTTATGCGTTTTGCAGATAGCATGGATGTAAGGAGAACAATATGCCTATAAAGAACCCTACTGAAAATGTAGACGTTAGAACTTGGTACATCAATCCAAACATTGGTGATGACGAAAATAGTGGTACAGAACCATACGAAGCATTTGAAACATTCGATGCAGTTATAGCTGTGTTGAAAGAAGGTGACGTTATAAAGTACAATGAATAGGAGATAATATGCCATTATCAAATCCAGCGGGTAATGTATCTATCAATGGTACAATTACCGTTACTGCAACAGATTTAGACATACGAGATTTATCTAGTGCTACAGACAGCGTTCTAATGTATGGGTCTGATGACGCTGGCACTACTAAACGTGTCATTAAAACTGACGCTGGCGGTGCTATTCAAGTTGACCTTGAAGTAGCTAGTGTAACTGTTGACAACTTTCCTACTGAGTATGCTTTGCCTACTGCACAAGTAAGCACACTTACTCCTCAGATTAATGGGATAACAGATACAGAAATAAGAGCTACAGCCTTGCCAGTTTCAGCTACCGATCTAGATATCAGGAGCCTAGTAAGTGCAACCGATGGTGTTGCTATCTATGGTTCTGATGATGCAGGTACTACAAAGAGAATAATTAAAACTGATGCTGGTGGAGCAATACAGGTTGATTTGGAAGTCGCTAGCGTAGAAGTATCTAACATGATTCCCGCAGTAGAAACGGGTCTTGCTACTAGCGCAAAGCAGTTAGCTGACGGACATAATGTAGCTGTAAGCAATATGATTCCTGCGGTTGAAACTGGCCTAGCTACATCAGTTAAACAGTTAGCGGATGACCACAATGTTACAGTTAGTAATATGATTCCAGCTGTAGAAACAGGGTTAGCGACTTCTGCAAAGCAACTAGCAGACGGTCACAATGTTACAGTCAGCAACATGATTGCACCTGTGGAAACTGGCCTAGCAACAAGTGCTAAACAGCTTGCAGATGGTCATGCGGTTGTTGTTTCCTCTGGCGCAATAACTGAAACCAA
>Ga0075125_10000276_pt1 | contig 22397 bp, 19 predicted proteins | sample AntAceMetag02UKN_FD_69810 | JGI IMG/M metagenome (GOLD analysis project Ga0075125, IMG submission 69810) | Saline lake microbial communities from Ace Lake, Antarctica - Antarctic Ace Lake Metagenome 02UKN | ecosystem: Environmental > Aquatic > Non-marine Saline and Alkaline > Saline | place... | reverse complement strand
ATCAGACTTGGGAATCTTGGCTCCCTCTGAGAGAATTTCATCCGTGTCCGTGCCTATCGCCTCAAGCGAGTGCTTGTTATCGTCGTAGTCGGCTACATCGCCGTCTATCGCCAATATATGCCCTACTATGGAATCGTCCACAACGTAAGCCAACGAAGCATCGGCAGCACCGAACATGTATTTAAGCAGGTATCCCCAGTACACGCTCTCATGGACGATAACAACGTAGTCTGCGGTAGTCATAGCTGCACCGAAAGCTACTGTGGTGAACGTGCCTGTAGCAGAAGCGTAGTCCGTTACGGCTCTCCACTGTCCGAGAGGTGCAGCGTCGTCCGTAGTGCGGGCAACGAACATATAATAATGAGACGTTGTGAACCTGTCATCGCCCAATCCGAGTAAAGTGGATATCACATGAGCCGTAGTTGACCCGCCCGTAGTGACCGCCCCCGCGAACTCCATGCCGTTACTGTCGTTACTGGTCGAGAGTGACCTGTCATAGACAGTACGCAGCATCTCGATAACGTTCTGCGTCCCGTCTGAGGCCGTAGTCGTTGCCGTTGCCGACCTTCTGCCTAATATCTGTTCGATTGCATGAGTGATAGAATTGCTCATTTTATACCGCCTTACTTAGAGATAACACGCGCCTGTATGGTTATGTCCTGCGACCCGCCCGATGTGTCAAGTATCCTTAATCCTACGCCGTCCGTCGATTGCAGGATGACTTGCAGGAATGAGAGGTAATCCGCGCCCCAATCGCACACCATGAAAGCCGTCGCTCTGGTAGCTGCGCTCGTGTAGATTGTAGACAACGTAACGTCACCCTCCCACGCTAGGAACATCACCAATAGCTGCGTCCCTGCCGGTGCGAAAACGTCCGTGTAGTCACCTGACGTTAAGGGTACAATATACGAGTAAGTAAACGGGTCTGCTGATGGTTCCGAAAGTAGATAACTTGCCGAAGCTACTAATGCCATGTCTAACTCCTTGAAAAAGATTCTGTGTAATCAGTGGGTATCCGACTGTTTACGGCAATCTTGAACATCTGCACCTTTGACCGCCCGCTGTTCACCCATTGCCCGCCAACGCTGATGCCGTCTGTTATGCGGTTGATGTTGTGGTTGCCCAAAGACTCCAGAGCATAGCCAGTTGCTCCGTCAATCAAGAGTTCCTTGAACCTCTCAGGAACGGTAACAAGGTCGTAGTTCAATGTGTGCTTCTTGCCCCAATCTATCCGTATGTACTCATCTTCTGCCAGTGAACTGTCGTACTCTACACGCAACTCGTTACCGCAATGCACTACGTTATGCCAGTTTCTAGGGTTCGCGGTAGCTATCTCGTATTCCGCACGGTAGAACTTCACCGCATCCTCGAAATACGGCCTTGTGTAAGCATCCCTGCACGTGGTTAGGTCTAGGGTGTTTGTAGCGTCGTCAGGGTCAAGGGAGAAGCCTTTAAAGACCTTTTTACCAAAGCCGACATTCAGAACATCAGCCGTGCTATTGCCGGTTATCGCTGTGCCTGTGACGGAGGTTAAGGAGGAGAACAACATATCCCCATCTTGCTCCAACCCGCCAGCCCAGTAGAACACCTCTGTCTGGGCTGTGCCTCTTATGTCTTTACCCACTACGGTAAGAGTGAAGGCTGTTATAGAATAGTCTGCATCGGTAAACTTGAAAGACACGTTTCTGGCAACGTCAGGGTCTTCGCCAGTAAGCGTTGCAGCGGAGCCAGCCGTCCACGCGCTTATATCCGCAGCATCCACGTAGTAGTCATCGTCAGGCTCCTCATAGAGAAGGAATTTCTCCATAAGACGATTGGGAGACAAGCCGGATATGAAGTCCGAGGATTTCTGCAATGCCCCGATGATACCGCCGTCCGAGTCGAACTTTAGTATCATGTCGGCAGACACAGCCTCGTCCATTAAGTCCTCTCGGACACGTTGCACACCATCAGCTAATATCATTTCAAACCGCCTTTTAGATTCTATTCTTTCTTTTTACGATGGTTTATCTTCCTGCGAGGTTTCTTCTCCTCATCTTCCTTCGGAGGGTCACTGAATGGAAGCTCCTCAGCTTTCCTGCTCCTAGACAGATCGAGAACGCTCCTGCGGTATTCTTTTTCCTCAGCCCTCTCTGCGTCTGCTTTTTCTGATTTGATTGCAGCGTACTCGGCCTTGTGCCTCTTTTCCATATGCCTGACTACTTGGAAGGGAGAGGTGATGTTTGCTTTCCTGCACTTCGGTAGACCCATCTCGTCGTAGTGTGCACGGTTGGGGTCGTCTACGTGCAGCATACACTTCGATTTGCCACGCCAAGGCACGATTTTAGGGTTTACAGTGGTGAATACGAAAGAGCCGTCATCACGCTTCTTTCGCAACTGTGCCATTAACATATTACGATTGACGATGCTCCTCTCACCAGTTTTGTTGTCGAAAACATAAGCGTAGCCCGCCGACTTGAGGCTGGACACTACTATCGGCCCCGTGTTGTCAGAGCCTTTGTCTACTACCTTTTCGTTTTTCCCGGGCTCAGGAGCATCCTTAGCGTTTCTGAGCATTTCTTCGATTAGTTCTTCGTTACTGCGATTGTCCTCCATTGCATACTCCTTTAGTTTATTTGTGCAAGTTCCCGTTTATCGCAAACAGGTTTTTCTCTTAGTTCGTTAGCCATGTTTATCAGTTCGCCTACCGTGTGTAAGGCTTCACCGCGTCCTGTCTTTGGGTCTTTGACACCCCCTATGATTCTGAATTGCTCACGCTTGAACTTCTTTGCTAGTCCGAGGTCTATCCTGAACTCTGCTGGCTTATCGTTTCGTATTACTTCAATGATTTGGTAACGATGCCATCCCTTTGAACCAGGGCTTTGCAGGTTCATCTCACAGAGCTTAAAGCAAGGCTCGTTTTCGTTAATTGCTGATGTGCCTAGAATTAAGTCACTCATTCAGACTCCGTTACCAATAAACCAGTATACTGGTCTGTTTTCCTTGTTATTCCGAGAATGGTTTTATCGGAGAAGAACTTCCAACAGTCAGGAAAGGACTTTATAAAGTCGTTGGTAACTATTATTTCCTCCATAGCACCTCCTTTTTAAATAGGCGGTGTTTCGAGGCACACCGCCAAAGCCCTTTATTCAATTTTAGAGGTCGCCAACCAGAAGTTCTAGCCACTCGACCTGAGCGAAGCCATTAGTAGCTACCGTGCCACCCCAATAGATTATCAGCATGGCAGGGCCTACAATTATAGGTGCAGTCTCAGGCACATATAACAAGCCTAGCTTGCCCCATAGTGCATTAGCGGGAGCACCGTTCATGTCGCCAGTTACAACACTACGCGCCAATTCAACACTCAATGTTGGTGTAGTCATGGCACTAGTATAAGCAGAAGTTGCCGTGCATAATGAAGTGCTCCCAGAGCCTCCAAACATTTGCAGACAAGTCTCTGCTGTGCTAGTTCCATCTCCAGCCTGTGCCGCAGCCTGATCCCACGCTAGTATAATCTCAGCCTCATCAGCATCGGTGACTAAGAGTGGAGTCTGACACTGTACCGAAACTCTCAATGGTAGTATCACTGAGCCTGTAGGAACGCTAATCACGCACTCAGGCTCATCTGCCGTTACGGCAGTACCATTACCCCCACCAACGATGGCGGTGGAGAACGCACCTACGTCAACATGATAGCATCTTCCATCGAAGGCTGCTCTCTGTCTCCAGTCCCCATTTAATTTGTATCTATAAGCCATCTTACTTCCTTCTCGCGGCATACACCGCAGTTGATTTAGGGGGCGGTTTATACGCTACCGCCAAACGTAGTTGCTAAACTATGCCGAGTTCGGCCTTAGTCCACTCAGCCCATGTAGCCTGAGCGTACCCTGTTACCGCCGAAGTTCCACCCCACATGAGAACTACCATAGCTGGCCCCACAATTATGGGGGCTGCTACAGGCTCATAGCGGAGTTCCATTATGATAGGCACAGTCCCGACAGCTGTGGTCTGCTCCATGAAAACGTCTGTTCTCATAAGCTCCATAGCTATTGCAGCAGCGGTCATGTCAGCCGTGACAGCACTTACAGCAGTGCACGTATTGCTACGCGGTGCATCAGTCCTCAAGTTGTAGATAACCTCGGTTGTGGATGTTCCAGAAAGGTCGTGCACCTGCGTCCTGTCAATGCCAAGTATGATGTTTAGGTCATCGTGGTTGGCAAAGCCGTCAGCAGGGATAGTGTTTGCATAGACACTGAGAGGCATCATCACTGACCCCGAAGGGACACTGATTACCAACTCAGGCTCGGCAAGCTCTGGAACTGTGCCTGAACCGCAAGCTATGGCTGTTACTAAGGCTCCTACCTGTACATGGAAACACCGTCCCTCAAGTACGAGAGCCTGCTTCCAAGGGAAACTAACGGTTGAGCCGTCTTTTGCAAACCAAGCCGAGTTTGACTGTCCCTCAGCTACTCTGACAGGGGCAACCGCGCTTCGGCCTGACATTTCGATGTCTTTTAGGGTTGCTAACTGTACATCAGCCATCTTATACCGTCCAGTCCCTATTGGCTTTGATACCAAAGTAGTCAAGTTTGGCATACTGAATTTCCGCAGCTTTTGTCTCTACCATAGCCATGCAAGCCAGATCAGTCGTGAGTGAAACAGCACCAGCAACGGTCTGCTTCAGTACGCCGTCCACGTACCACCTTGCGGTTCCGTTGGGATCAATCTCCAACTTCAGGATGTTGTACTCACCTGAAACCGCGTCAATGCCAGACTCTATATCAGTAGAGTCCGTTTCTCCCGTAGTAGTACCTCCGTTGTAGACCATGTGCCACATCTCATCTTCGGTAAGCTCTGACGAGAAAAGGAATCCGCACAGGTCAGACGCCGTAAGGGTTATAGTTTCGGTGCTTCCGAGCAGGTTCCCGCCTTCAAGAATAGCTGTGTCGTCGTTTACATCGGTAAATCCGAAGTAAAACTGTTTTTCATCAAGGTCAGGAAACTGTACCCTTATCTCGGCGACGAGCGTTCCCATCTTTGCAACATCGAACATCTTTGCGGTTGTCAAGCCTAAAGTATGCTCAGTTTCATTAGTGGTTGTCAGGACTATTACCCCGTTAAGGTTGGGGTCTGTTTCCATGCTAACAGCACCGGAATCAGTATCCTCTTTACCCTGCCCGATAACACGGAATGCGCCACAATTCATGGAATCATCGGCGGTTTCCGCTACCGTCCATTCTTGGCCTGTAAAGTCATCGAATATATTGATTCGACCGTATTCACTTTGCGCCATTTATTTCTCCTTTTAAGAGCTTTAGCTCTAATTTTCTTATACGTTCTACGTATGGTGCGGTCACTTGCCCCTGATGAACAGGATAGCGGGGAACCGCAGCAAGATTCTCTAAACGAATATCCCCCTTGTCTCCGTTCAAAGAATGAACAAGCCACCCTTTAGGGATTATGCCGTGTGCCTCTTGCCAAACCTCACGTCTCTTATTCATGTGTTACCTACGAAGTCGGGGCAGTTGCGTCACTGTAAATTTCAAACAGCCAGTAACCAGCGGTACGCTCACCGTAGGCATACTCGTCGTACTGGTAGATTGAGGTTCCACCACCACCGATGTTCTCACGTCGTACAGCAACGGTTCTGGGCGAACGACCCTGCACCAGTATGATGCCTTCCATAGCGAACACTCCACCCTTAGCATCGTCAGCCGTATCAATGCTGATATTGTCGTCCCTGAACAGGGTGACTCCACCAACCTGACCGATAACGCCTGATTCAAACACACGGGCGGTAAGTCCTTCGGGGATAGCGTAAGCGCCGACACCTGCGGTAATCTCATCCGCTACGTCCTTCTCCTGATATGAGTGGAGAACGCCATAATACGGAGCATTACCCTTGTAGTGCGCTATCTGAGCCTTCGCAGCCGTGAGGTGTCCTGTAGTCAGTGTAGCACCCGCACCGCACAATGAGGTTGTCGCAGCGTCGAGCATTGCCAGCCCATCCTCGTCTTTCTTGCGCTGGATGGCATTCTGCATTTGCCCGCCTATCTGGGCGTAAACTATAGCACTGATTCTCGCAGCCACGCGGTCAGTAATGAACGTCTCAACGCCAATCACAGTAGGGGTGATTGAGAGCAGCGTGTCTGCAAGCTGTTGAGGGTTATCAAGTTCCGTAGTCTCGGTTACAGCAACAGCCGTCAATGCGTCAAGGGTTATCTCGTTCCATGTAAGGCCGATACCTTCGCCAAGGGTTTTCTTATCAACGAGGTTAGGCATTACGCCTTCATATTCCCTCGTTACCATTGCTGAGGAGATTACAGTAGGTAGACTGTCAGCAAGGGAGCCAGTCGTTATGTTTCCAGTGGCCATATTTAGCCTCCTTTAAGGATTCTGTCGTTTATTTGCTTTGCTCGTTTGTGATCGGCAGGCAATATATGTTTCCCCTCAGAGTATTCCTTCTGGAACTGCTCATCAGAAGGGTTCGCCCCGCCGCCACCTATTACTTTTGCTTCGGGAGTATTGACTGGAGGCTTCACTACTATCAAGCCAGCAATCCGTTCGACATCTTCCGGTGTCTTGGGATTAAAGGACTTGATGTTTGCTATCAAGGATTTCCTTAACTCAGGGTCGCCTTCCTTGGCGGTAGCCAGCTTGTCTATCAAGCCACTAATTAGGGTCTCTTGAAGAAGTCTGGCATTTTCCCCCAACTCAGCCTCCTTCCACGCATTGTCTGTCTCTTTCTTGAGAGCGGTATTTAGCCGATCCTCCGCTTGCTTGCGGAGCTTCACCATATCCGCGCCGCCTTCGCCCTTCGCCACGAGGGAATCGTAATCCTCTTGCAGCTTGGAAATCCTGCTATCTCGCTGGCCTAGTTCGTAGCCTGCCAGCTTCAGGTATTTGCCATGAGCGTCTAGGTCTTTTCTGAGCGTGGAGTGTACCTTGTTAGCCTCTGTGTCAATCGCTTCCTTCAGCGTTTGCAGGACGGATTCATCAGGAGCCTTAGTTTCCGCTTGGGAAGCCGTTGCAGTTTCCTGAAGCGGTTGCCCTCCCGTAGTCTCTGGTTGCTGCCCTCCGTCAGTCATAAAAACCTCCTATAAGCCTCTATACGAGGCTATTCTAACCCTTCAAATTCTTCCTTCACGGTCGTATCCCACGTAGGAGCCATGTTCTCGGTTACATTCGATGTCCCTGTGAAGAACTGCTGCATGTTGCCTCTCACATTTAGGGGGTAGTCACGAAGTAAGGCTTGGCATTCGTTCCCGCCATACATAGGAGCCATCCCCTTGTATTTCACCAGCGCAGCATCTCCGGCCTGACTCTGGCATCGCCACACGTCTTTTAACTTGCCGTCTGTTATGGCTTCGTATGCCTCGATTAGAGTATGTTCGGCAGGATTAGGGAGCCTGTTGAAGTCTATGGTTTCGTGGTTCTGTTCTACCCACCATTGATAGAACTCAGGGTTGTCTCTCATGTAGTTCTTCTGACTCCAACCCCAATTACCTTCTACCTTATAATATTCAAGATACGGCTCTTTCAATTCAGGGGTGATAGCACCGTTATCTATCATCTGTAGGACTTCTATTTCCTTACGCACGTTTGCGAAGTCAGGGTGACTCTCCAGATACGCACTCTTTTCCTCCGATGTTTCCAGTTCTTCGTAGGTATCGAAGGTAAATCGCCAATCGTACTGTAGGTGTAGGACTTCCCCGTTTATGTTAGCTAGGGAAGGTATAGCATCGTCGGGAATAGAGTACGCTTCCATAAGTTCTTCGAGTTTTATCAATGCTGCGGGGGATTTCAACGTAGACACTTCTCCCCACAAGAACATCAGCGCATCAACTTCGGGATTGTTCCTGCGATACTCAAACCGCAATTCCTCGTCTAATTCCTTGTAGTCAGCCCACTGATCCCGTGAGTAGAAGAGTAGTTCGCTTAACCCGAATACGCTTGACTCCATCTGTTCGGCACGTACATGACCGTCAATGATGCTCACGAATCTGGCGAATACCTGCATGGTAAACACGTTGCCTTCCTCGTCTACCGCACCAATCAGCCCCTCGCCATAGTTCAGCCTCTCGCCTATATCGTAGGCACTAGGAGTATCTATAACTAGGAAATCACTCAGATGCCTTGCAATGAAGTCGGGGGCAAACCCAGAGAAGAACCCATCCTCTCGGCGTAGGTAGCCCTTCATGTCCTCTATCAACCCCTCGCCGTTTAACAGCCCTTCAAAGTATTCTTCCATCTCACCTGGTAGTAACTCTTTACCCTCAAGGTACTCAACACCAGCCTTAGTGCCATACGGCCCCATAAGCAAAGCCCTGAATATCTCCCATGTATCTTCCGTGTCTAGGGAGAATAATTCCTTACCGGCGGTATCGGTAACACCGCCCTCGGAAATTGCCTCCATAGATTTCAAGAGTCTATTTATCTGCGTACCGCCAACAACGTGATAGCGTACCATCCACTCTCTTAATCCATCCCACTCGTCGTATTGCATTTTCTGATTGAAGCCCGTCCAAAACTCAGAGACGTATTGAATCGGTATAGGATGATTCCAAGGATTAGCTACGTTTGAACCACCTGTTAGAAGATTAAAAAATGGCACGAATGCGGATATATGCCACACCGTTTTATCAGCGATAGCCTCAGTAGCCTCATTCCATGCCCACATACCGGCGATCCACTCCGCTATCCTGAGCATCCGTATCCTTAGCAAGCCTTGCCCGAACTCAGTATTGGCAGCTATGGTCTGGTAAGCACCTGTGCGCCCGTATCTTATAAAGCTAATCTCCCTAACTTTATTAAAGCACTCGAAAGAGAATGTCTGGAACGGAGCGACGGTTCCCATAAACCTAGACCTCAAAAGACCTGGTAAATCCTCTTTGTTATACATGGATTGCGTCTTTGCCCCAACATCCGATGCCCATTGCCACGCCTTGCGTCCAGTGAAACCACGCGCCAACGCATCCTGATAGCCAGCCCATGCCGACATACCAGTAACATTAGACTCAATTAGGCGAGTCAGAAAGTTACCGTAGTAGGTAGCCCTATCTAATATATTTCCCTTGGATAGCAGTACCTCAGATGACTTCTCCAAGTCTTGCATCGAAACACTACCAAATCTTTCGGCCTTGACTTGCCAAGAATATACGTTTTCTTGTATTAATTTCCTAGCAGTAGAATTAACCAGGTACTCAAACCCCCCTATTGCCCTGCGTAACCCCACATGGACAGGAGTTAAGAGGTAAGAGCTAGGCTGTACTGTAAGGTTCCACGCAAAGTTTAATGGGAACACAGCACGGTTTAGCTGCGCTCTCATAAAGTAAGGGAACGCCCACAGTGGCTTGGGTAGTTTCCGTATATACTGCTCTATAGTAGGCAACACACCAGCATAGCATTCTTGTGCCCACCTCTCTAGGATTGCAGCATTACTCTTGAAACCCATAGCCAATAACGCCTGAGCGTGTATCTTGGTATTCTGTAGTATATTAGTGTTAAATATTGCTTTGCTTACAGCGTCTATGTAGTTCTGGGTAATTAAAACAAAGTCCTTCTCTAATTCCCAAGACTCTAAGCCACCAAGTCTTTCCAACTCCTGCGGTATGGTAATTTTCTTAGGAGCCTTCATAAAGTCAAAAGCATAAGGCACTTCCTCAGCACCTTTAGCCCACCCACCAAACTTCGCCCACACACCGGTTTTACGAGCATAAGTCATGTAATCTTCTATATACCCTATCGCATCTTCTCCACGACGCACACGAACCTTGTTTAACATATCCCGCATCTCATCGTAGAATGGCCTTAATCGCATAGCCGTCCCAACAACACGTCTTTGCATATCAGGAGACAGCTTAGAAACGAGAGAACGCATCTCAGCGACTTCCATTAGGTCATCTAATGTCATTGATGCCCTGACCTTATCTATCTTATCGGCAACATCGAACACCTTCGTCCGTACTGATTTGTCAGCATCAACTAATCCAAATTCAGAAACCCTATCCTTGAAATCCTGAGATAAACGTGGCACAAAGTTATCCCTTGCCTGCATCGTTCTTTCAGCAGGCCAATGGACAGACTGCTGAATCTTTCTATCAAATATTCCGCGATCCATCTGCTGAAAGAGATACCTTGGGGGAGAAAGTAACGCACTTGTTCCAGAAACTTCGACGTACATCTCAGGGTTCATAAAGTCAGCCTTGACGTAAATGCCACTCTCCCTGATTAGTGGTGCTATCTTCCCACTCTTGGTTGACCTAGTGGCTATACCAAGCCTATAGGCATCCTCCACTGTTAACTTACCACCTGTGGGTATTCGTCCAATCAAATCATCGTAGAACTCTATATCAGACTTTAATTCTTTCGCAGCAAGCAGAACCATTTTCTTAATCCTGGTTGTTTCCTTGCCAATATCAACCTCAGCACCCTTTATTAATGGCTTGCTCAGGATGCCTTTGCCGTAGCGAGTTAATAAGATATTATTTACCCTATTAGTAGCCTCCTCAGTGGCTTTCCCTGCAAACCGAAGGGTTGCCTCATATTCATTTACGGCTAGTTGCCTTAGCCCCTGCAACTCTTTCATGTTGCCTTTAACAACACTACCGATTGCTTCTATCTTCATTGCGGAAACGTCCGGCATTTCCCTTACCATAGCATCGATGCACTCGGATAACGGCTTGCCACTTCTTACGGACTTATTTAGGAATGCTGTGGAAGCCCTGTCTACGGCGTTATCGGTAGGTAGGTACAGCTTCTCGTTGATTATCTTCCGCGCCTCGGCTGTGGTGTCAATGACGTAAGGATGCCTTATGTTCCACTGTGGGAACGCATCTCTAGCTGCCATACTAGCGTAAGCCTGACCAACATTGCTTTTCAAGGCATCAAACTCAGCCTGCTCAATAGCGGTCAGGGGCCCCCTCCGTGTCAACTCTTGGATGCGGGCAAGCCTCGTTGTGCCGTCACTGTAGCCGGTGATGTTATGTGCTTCAAGGAAGTTAGTCGCCTCTTGCAGATTACGGGCATAGATGTTGTCGCCATTGCCTATGATGCGATAACCCTTCCCCTTAACCACGAAATCATACCCCATGTTATTAGCTAGAGCAGACGTTTCCTTTATACTGCGTAGTTTAGGAACAGACTTGCTTTCCTTTATGGCAGCATCCATGAAAGGCTTCAGTTCCTCTGCAACCTTAGTTGCGGCATCAACGACATGCTTGACGTTATTGCCCTTGACGCTAGTTGATGCTTTCTGTACCGACGCGGAGATTTCCTTATTGTGGTTCGTGAGGACATTACGCATAATCCTTAGTGCGCTATAGCTAGTTCTACGAATCCCTGCCCGTGACAGCATCCGGTTAAACTGTGCATCCATACTTACGTTAGCAAGCATCTTCATTACTGGTTTGACTACACCCTTGCCAACCTTGAACGGGAAGCTGATACCAAACTTTAAGCCCTTAAAGGCAACAGTCTCAAACGCAACTAGAGGGCCAAGGCTTATCCTAGCAACCCTAGCAGACGTTCCTATAAGCCCGCCCCGTGCCACTACAGGCACTAGCTTCATTGATAGTACCTTGGCACCAGGTATAATCCAATATAGAGGCATACTTAGCTCTAATGGGACGCGATACCATGTAGGAAGTAAATCGTTATACGACTTTTCTACTGCGGAATCTCCGAGGAACCCAAGAATATTATCGGCTGTTGCCGCTTCGTAGGTTCTAATGAATTCATCTAGCTTCGGATACTCGACACCAAACAAGCCACACCCCGTACTTACCATCCTAGCAGATATATAGGATAACCCCTTCGCCCAAACGTCAGTAACACCCTCGAAGAACTCACCTACTGGCTCCAGCACTTCAAGAGCCGTTCCAGAAATGTCTTGCAATACAGGATTCCAATATCCTTCATTGTCTGCCAACCCAAGCGCATCGGCTGCGCCACGCAACGCAGTAGGCCATTGCCATTTGTGCGGATCGCCAAAGAATTTATTTATCTCGTTGTCGTCCAAGCCATAGACTTCACTTAAGAATGTTTCTGTGCTTTCGGTGCGGCCAACCCCTGCTATAATTCCAGTTATCTCCTCTGGATACATAGATAATATTAACGACCACTCAAGGTCTTTAGAAACATCTAGCGCAAAGCTACCATCGCCAACGCCCACATATTTAGGCAAATTGATATTAGAGAGATAGTCTGACCTGATACTACCCAATAGTTCTTGGATGTGCTGTAGCCGTGTCATTTCCTCGTCAAAGGATTCCTTATCGTATACCACTCCCTCTGAAGATATAAAACGAATATCGCTGTCGGTAACACCATACTCTACCGTCCAACCACTAACATCAACCGCACTCTTGATTGTATAGGCCGTGCCAGCCTCGTTAAGCCCAATAACGAACGTGCCGTCGCCTGTAAGTTCGGGGAAATAGAACCGAGCCTCGTCTGCGGTCAATACCTGGTCAATGGAGAAATCACGCTTGCGGAACACTTCGGGGTCAACTATTACCTCGGAATAGATAAAGCCGTCGCCATAGTTCTGTGTTCCGATTTTCTTCCTTATAGTAATAACATGATTGCCGTTCTCGTCCCGCGTGACGACCATAGTGGCATCGCCGTAGTCCGTGTTGAATGAAGATATATCAAAGGAGAATCCAGCCGCTTCCTCTACTGTAATCACATCGCCGTAATGTATCGCACCTGCGTTTATTATGGCATCTAACGATACTGGGATGATATCATTGAATGCGATATGACTTATCAAATCGGGGATGTTCATGTCCATAGCGTTCGTGTCGGTAGCGTCCAGCCATGCCCCGAAGTAAACTTTAAATTGAGCATACTGGTCAGTAGTTACAGTACCACCATATACGCCAGCAAGGTATACGTTTTCCGACATCTTCCATAAGGCATAGTCGGCACGTTTAAATATATCGTTCCAGTATTCCTCCCGGGTGATTAACTGTGCAGGGGACATTAAAGATTCCCACGCCTCTTTGCGCTGTGACACCTTGCCCACGCCCTCACGGACATCAAGCGTGTCCTGTAGAGACATTCCTACCTCGGACTCAAACCTACCGTATTCCCCAAGACGCTGTTCTTCAAGGGACTCATCAAGAGGTATTTCCTCTACGTCGTATCGTTTGCCAGCATCGTCATAATATTTACCAGTCTCGGCATAGACCCTGCGCTCTTTGACTCTCGGCTCCCTGCCAGCACGTTTTAAAGCCGACTGCCTGCGCTCTTCAGCCTTTGCCGATGCTTTGTCAGCCTGAGCCTCGCGCCATTTGTTATAACCGATATGCTCCTGCCCCTTCGGTTCCGCAGCCATAGCCCTCTCGCTGCCTGTTACAGCCCAAGGGGATATAAGCCCACGCCGGATTTGCTCGATGCGCCCACCGGCGTGTCGGGACAGGTCGGGGACAGCGCCCGTTTTACCGCTAAGATACGTTTTTATCTTACTGTCGGCCATTTGCCTCGCCCATTGCCATAGGATACTCTTCTTTCATATTTGAAGTAGGGGGGTTAAGAGGCTGGTCGGGGGGTTTACTACCCGCAAAGCCTTTGGAGGGCATTCCCGTCAATCCTTGCGACGCTTGTACGGGCGCAGGACGGTTTGCCCATATCTTATTGAGGCTGGTGCACAGGTTGTCAACGAGTTGGTCTGCTGTTGGGTTCATCTTTACCTCCAGATACCGCCCGTTCTGCTATCATCTTCAGGTCGGCTTCCATGAGCTTCAATCTTTGGAGAAGCATCTTCCTCTCCCGTCCATTCTTCATGTTGTCGTATTCTTTACAAAGAACCGAGTAGAGTTCAAACAAGTTATGCTCAGGGCGTAATTCTAACGACGCTCTCTTGATACGGTTCTCCCTGACAGTCTTAACATCATCGTATTCCAAGATATGCTCATCAACCCAATCAGAGTCCACGCCAGCCTGTAGAGCAATCTCAGCTTTCTGGAACTTCAGCATATCTCCCTGCGGCTCAACCGAGGTCACAAGGAACTTAACCGAGAATTTACCTTTGAGCTTTTCCAACTCGGCAGAGGTTATCTTCTGATCCGAGTAACCCTTCTCCCCACCGGCGTTAATTTCGAGGTTCATCTTGCAGAATTGCTCAAACATGGAATTAAACAGATGCTTGTAGGCTATCTCCATTGCTTTTCGACGGGGCATTAGAACTTTAGCCATCTGGAACGCCCGCCTGTCCCACAGCGACGTAGGCATTCCGGCGAACTCCTGTCCGCCATAGGCAATCTCAGGAACCGAGTTTTGCTCCACCTCAGCCATGTTATCCCTGTCATAAGAATCAGCAGCAGCCAGCCCCGTAGGTGTGTTGATAAACACCGGCAGGATGTCCTCGTCCTTATTGAGCATATCGGTTACTGAGCCGTCTTTGGGATAACGAGCAAGGGAACTGCCAGGTGTGCCATCAGCCGCTACGGACTTATGCTTTAACGCGGGGACGGCCTCTCTCATTAGGAAGGTAGCCTTGATAGACTTAGACCTGTTCAACTCGTCAAGCTGGTCACGCTGCCCCCAATATATCGAAGCACCAGAGGTCATTAAGGTAGTTCCGATACGAACCTGCGGAACCAACAGAACAGGGCTTATCGCTATCGGAATCTTCTCCATAGACGCAGACCAGTCGATAGTTCCGTTTGGTACAACATCCTTTTCAATGAAAATAATCTGTGTTACCTTGTCGTCTTTGTATCCCCACCAATGAGTCTCGTTGGCCTCATCCTCTTTTATCTCAATCCCATACTCGTCTTTTATCTCGTCTTTGGTCTTGGGGAACCTGAAGGCTACCCACTTGATTCCGTTTTTCCCCTTAGCCCAACATGCGGTTGTAGTTTCGGCAACCTGAATCTTGAACCTAATCTTTTTGTCGATATGCTCGACTATCCCGCACATAATGTCCGTGTCTGTCATTACTGACTCGAAGGAATTATGCTGGTTTATAGGCAACTCCCCATTCTCCTCACGCTCATAGTTAGCCGATGTGTAGACTACATCCCAGAAGTTCTTTAGAAGAGCAATGTCAGTCGGGGTCAGGTTAGAGTCACGCTTGGTAATGTTTATCACAGGATCGGCAGAGGAGAGGATGTTCATGCAGTAGTTCGCCCACGTCTGAGCTTTGTTGGAGGAAACGAAGGTCATGCCAGGGAGAGGCTTGTTTTTAATATCCCCCTCTGTGCCAAGAATCTCGTACTTGGTGGTTTGGAAATACCGCCCAAGGTCATCCTCTATTACCTTGACCCTATTCCTGAACTCGGTAGAATCGAACTTCTTGTCAATCTCTGCGATAAGTTTCTTCATTTATTACTCCTAGAATGGATATAAAACAAAGTCTGAGAACATCAAGGTATAACCACCAGATGATGCGTTCTTCCCATCTATTGCAAATTTTATCTCGTGCCACGATGAGGCCGCTTCTGGAACAGTAACCGTCTCATCAACCTCTGGAAAAGCCGCTACATCGTACAAGTCTTGTTCCCACGCTAAAGTTGAATCAATATATACTTTTGCAATACAAGTATTTGCCCCTGCGAGGACACTAAATCTTAATTTATATTGCCCTGAAGGTATCTTAACTTTATACTTAATCCATGTTTGGTCGGTACTTCCCGTTATAACTGAACCGTATAGGACTAGGCTTTCGCCAGTCCAATCACCCAACTTGGAACTATAAGCCCTGCAAGGAGTGAACACATAGAGGTATTGGTTTTCCTCGTCAGTAGAGACTACTCCAGCCCCCACTCCCATAACATCCCATGCTGCACGAGGGTCGAACCACTTGCCTGTTGATATGTTCATGTAGAACTGAGGCTCACCCTTAGACGGCTCGTACACACGCTCTGCGGTGGCTATGTTGCCTTCATACGCTTTCTTGGTTCTGCGACTTGTTAGCTTCACTCTATCGAATAAATCTTGACCGAACTGCATGGGTATCTTAGCGGAGAACCCGTTGAAGTAGGCTCTTAAATTCGCAAGCACAGCGTTAGCTACGAGGTCAGCCTGGGCGTTCCCCGTCAGCCCTGTGATAAATAGCGTGTCAGCAGACGGTATAGCACTCCATGATTTGTTGTCCCTCGCCCTTCCAGTATAGGTCAGCCCCTCGTTGCTAGGGTTGGTAACCGTGATATCATTAGGAGCGAATATCTCAGAGTAGTCAGATGTGATAAGATACTTATGCTCTGTATCCTCTAATGAGAACCAATGGGTTACATTCTTGGAAGGGATGAACAGATGCACCGTGTCAGTGGTGCCAGACGGCTGTTCGCACCCTGCTTTTAATCTCACGTATGTCATATCGAACAGTCGAGCCAGTACGGTTGCTCTCGTATCCTTGCCCTTCTCGATATAGAAGGTCGGGCCTGGGATAACCACATCGAATATGCCATCATAGTCCGTATCGGATACGACAGTGAATGCCTTGCAATCGCTGAAGCATGGCATGGTTGCTCCCAGAACTGCCTTAACAAGAGTCTCTATCGTGTCAGTCCCGTTAAAGATATAGTTACAGTTAGCTTTGTCCTGCCCGAGCCAGTCTGTCAATCCCAATAAAGTAAGCTCGGTAGCCATGACTCCCTGAGACTCCACGTTCACCTGAGCCTTGACGTAATACGGCGGTTGCGTGTCGTACAGCCTGCCCTTGGTGGTCTGCGCTCCCCAACTTATCAGAGACCGCTTGCCTTTGAAATCAGGCAACATAAGGTCGTGGTTGTTCAGGACTATCTTGGACTTATCATTGATATTACCGTATGGCTGCTCGAAGGTATGTACCGACTTTATCCTATTTCCGCGAATGGTCGTCCACTGTGGGCCGACGTCCGTATTACGACAGGTCTGCATACCTTCCGCGTCATTATTGCAAAAGGTAACATCACCTATCTGAATCTTTATAGCAGTAGCGAGGCTGCCGGAACGCCCCGCCTCTTCCAGTAATGTGTCAACTACCCTCATAATACCTCGTAGGTCATGGAGAATTGAGTTGTTATACTGTCAGTGATACAGATGATGTTGGCTTTAAACACACCGCTAGGAGACGTGGTGGCGGTTGCAGCGTTGTAGTAGTAGTCTCCTGTGGCTTGGTTAGTCATCACGTCCGTAGAGGCAACGAGAATCTTACCAGCAGGGTCTTCCCATTCCAAGAGGGGATAGCCCGTATCGCAGTCCATTACGTCGCCAGCCCTGCTCTTGTTCACGAAGTTTACATACACATGGTCGCCTAATCTCGGTCTTTCCATTATCGTCTCCTGAGCCTTAAAATCGTGCTTCTTCTGTAGACCTTCCGAACGGTCTGGAACATCAGCTTCAGCGGTTTAGCTACAAACCTTGAAAGCCACGAAGCGTAGTGTATGCCCCAACCCATAGCATTAACCCCGTCAAGACCCACAGGAGAGTTCCACTCATCCCAATTGCCCCTCACTATGAATCCTCTGTCGTCAAGACCGATGCGTGTTCCCATGACGATATAAGCCGGGAGGTTGGAAACCCACGCTATAGGAACCAATTGAGAGCAATAAATCCCTACAGTTGCACGTATATCACTGATATTACCGAGGGTTATGCCGAACTCTATGTCCTCTAAATCTTCTCTGGTGAACACGCCCCCGCCAGGTTTAGCCAGAACATCATCGAACTCCCATACGGTAGGCTTGTACCACTTGGTACCATCAGTCCACATAGCATCTTCGTCAGTTGATGTTATCGTCCGTTCCGTCCCGTAAGCGAACACCCCGCCTAGATAGCAGAATGGCTTGGCTGTAGCAGTAACAGAGTACCCGTCTGTGCGATTGAAATGCAATACGAACACCCTGTATTTAACGGTGATCCTGTGAATATCGCCACTGTTAATGGTAGTTTTTACAGTATAGGAGTCTTTCTTCTCGGCAGCGCACCATTGGGTTGCGGTAGTCTCAGAGCTTAAATCATCCTCCACCCACGTTCCAGCGTACTTGGACTTCCCGTCCAAGCCTTCCTTGGTGTTTATAAAGGTGTCCCAGTTTGTTAATTGATTATCAGAGTCAACGGTTGTGACTCCATGAGCCATGCCTGTGTTTTTCTTAGTCGTGTGACCAGTACCGTAATAGTTACCAGTAGCAAACGTCGTATCGGGATACGCGCTCAAAGCAGCACCGCCAGCGGCAGTAATCAGCTTCCCGCCTCCTACCTCTGTCCACACACCAGCCATAAAGGTCATTGGAATGGTGAGGTTGTAGCGGTTATCTTGCTGTCCTGTTAGTTTTATAGAGTTTATCCAGCCTGCATCGGCGGCGTCAGAGTCTTTAGGTGTAAAGAACCACGAGTTGCCAACCCTATAATTAGTAGACAGAAAGGCTTGACTCTCTGAAGGTTTGTATGTAAATGTAGCACCTGTGTTACTATCGACGCTAGTAACCTGAGACACCCTGCGGTTCTGACCGAGATACCAATCACTTAAATTCGGAGTCCTTACAACGTACCCTTTCGCTAACTCCGAGGTAAAGTCTGTTCCAGTACCCGTGATACCCGCTACGCCTGTTTTCCACAGGACGCTCGTGCCGGTCAGATAACCTGCAACAGTAGTAGCTCCTGATAGGAACGGGTCGTCTATCGACCAGCCAAATGAATTAGTAGGGTCGCCATTTACTACCATATCACCCAGAGCATAGACCACAACGCCTGAGTCATCGGGAGCGTCCAGAGAGTTAGCTACGTTCTGCCAATTGGCTGTATTCTTTGGATTGCCAAGCTCGGTGTACGTTCCCGCACCGGCGGGGAGCAAGGGTATCTTGTACGTTCCATATAAAGGCAACTTCTGACCCCATTCTTGAAACAGGAACGAAGCGTTGGCGATAGCGTTCCACGTTGTCCCGCTGTTGGGGCTGGTGAAAGCGTAGCCGGAATACGAGCCTGTACCCTGATACCTTGCGCCAAGTCCAGTAGCCGCCGAGGATAGCACCGCTGCTTTCTCGGACGTGTCCATCTTCAAAGCCGTAGTCACCGTGTACGTGTACTCGTAAGCAACTGCCGAGATAGAAGCGTTCGCTATAACCATTGTCGCTAGAGCCGAGCCTGTGGGCTTGTGGTCAGCGTCCACGTCATAGATTCGGATTGTCGCGTCTCCACAGGTTGCCGCATTGATTATCTTGAAGCAGAAGGTATAGAGGTTATGTGCTGTTGAAGGCGTGAACGATTGAGAAACACGCACAATACCACCCAAGACATACGTAGTATCGTCAGCCTCGCAGTTCCTCTCGAATAAGGTATAACCTAGCATGGAAAGTACGTCCTATTAAATTGAGATTTTATCTGTACCGTTTCGGGTGTAAAGTCTGACAATAGATACCTCTCAGCCGCCAGAAGATGAAACTTGCTCTCGTCCTCGTATTTGTCCGTAGCTTGGTACTTCTCGTCCAACTCGTAAGAGAACGATTTCTTCTGGTCTAAGTAATTATGCAAATCGGAGAACACTTTCACCTTGTTCAGCTTGTGCATGGCGTACACCCGCCCGATCTGCTCGGCTACGTTCTTTATCTTCGGCATCTGTATATGCCAGCCGTGAGCCGTGTAGCCCTGCCTAATCTCGTCCTCTGACGTTCGGTTCCCTCCGACTCTTGCGACTACGTTGTAACCAGCGGTCATCCTTTTAAACTCTTGAGCGTGGTTGTAGGTTGACCTAGACCCAGGCATATACTCCTGATACGCATAGAAAATACCCGTAGCGGGGTCTTGGGCATAGAACATGGCTGCCGGGTTGGCTTTGCCGAAATCATGCCCTACATAGACCAGCCAGTTCTTGGGAATATCGAAGCGGGGGATTATGCAGGCAGCAGGGTCGAACGAGTCGTAAACCAGTCCAGTGGGTCGTATGAACTTCCCCTGACAGAACATGGCGAACTTCCAACTCGGCATTGTAGCTCTGGCCTTCTCGTACTCCTCTTTAGGGAAAGCGGGGTTCATGGTTGAGTCGAACTGCACTAGCTCAAAATCAGGGTCTCCCCTGAGCGCAGCGTCGTAAACCTCGTCTATGAACCAACCGGCATTATAAAGAGTCGTTCCGTATAGAATCCGTCCCTGATGGAGACTCAGCCTTCTAACGATAGCCTCGTGTGAACCTCTCTGAAATTGCATCTGTCCACACTCATCTAGGACAGCCGCTTTAGCTGTAGCAGACTCTATAGACTCAGGATGCGTTGCAGAAGCGAAGATTATCCTGGTTGGGTCTATCGACTTGTCCTTCCCGCCCGGGAGTACGCGACTGAATTGAAACATCTTCTTGGAATCTAAATACTCCCCTAAATGAAATGACTGCTCGAACACGAGCCGAAACTCAGGGAGCAGCTTCAACTCTAACAATGGGAACGTAGCTGTCACTACCAGGTAGTCACCGTTCCCTCGCTCATTGATTTCCCGCCTTAGCCAGTCAGGTTGAAAGCATGTTTTCCCAGAGTTGTGAGTTCTCATGCCGCAGTAAGAGATAATCTCACTATTGCCAATCGTCTCCCAACCCACAACCTTGCCGATACCGATACATTTAATACTTCTAATTGCTATCCAATAGCCACCATCGATATCCTTGTATTTGTCTATATTGGTGTCTGGTAAATCCTCAGCCTGTTTAAACTTATCCGGGTACTTCCACCAATCTAGGAGCGGAAGAAGCATTTTAACAAACTTGCCATTCACAGAAACCCTATAGAAAGGCATGGTGCTTTTCTTCATCATCTCGTGACGTACCGTAGAGATGATACCAAATTTCCACAGAATATATTGCATCTCAATAGATTTCTGTTTGGTAGCTGTGCAGAATCCTATCTCAGCACAGTCAAGCCTCTTATCACCAGTCTCTCTCTTAGTTATCCTTAAATAACCGTCACCATTGAAATACCCACGAAGGAATTTAACAAGAGAGCCTTTGCTAAATTGCGTAACATCTCCAAAGCTATCCTGTGTGATACTCAGTATTTTTAGATACTCGCGCAATGGATTTTTCTGCCCCTGATTAAAAGTAAGATGTAAATCCCAACCCTTACCCTTTGGCTTTGCCTCTGTTTTCATACCAAACGACTGCGCTAGTTGGGATACGTCGTCGATGAAATCACGATTGATATTAGTGAACTTAACGGCTTGCCCATCAGTAAAGCTACCATCAGAAGTCATGTACCCAATTAGCTTTGCGAACGGTTGGTATTGTCCTGAATCTGATCCTGGTTTTAAAAACTGAACATACCCATGACTACGCTTGCTTGCGTCAGCTACAGTCATCCACTTAGCAGGACAACGCACATCCTTCCTGTACCATAATGGATGTTCAGGGGATAACCTAATGCTTATGCCGTTAGCAAATTTTACCTCGTAGATATCTGAGTCAAATTCTACCCTGTTCGATACATTACCGCCAAGTACCGCATCACCATTATGGATATCTTTAACTACAACCACACCGTGTTCTGTATAAACGTACTCATTGGCATCAAGGCATTGGTATCCGGCTGACATAACGATATACCGCTTCTTGGACAGCCAAGCCTTACCCTGCCCTTTGTGCAGGTTTAATATGTACTTCCCATCCTCTATCTCACGGTATTGCTTTACTGCTTGCATATGCTCCTTACTTCTTACGCGGCGGGCATTTCCCAGTACCCCCGCCTGTGCGAGGCCCCTTGCCCCTCGGCCCTGTCCCATCTCTACGTGGCATGCTTACCTCCTTATGTCTAGCTCTGCATTTCTTGCAAAAAAGTTGGGGGCTACCACTCATATACTCTAATAGCCCTCGCGATTGCCGTACCCCCTTGCTTGTGCACTGGCCCCAGCGCTGTGCTGCTGGCTATTTCAAAGCATACTTGGCAGGCTGGGTACCAATGGTGGTGCCGATATCTTGCACTGTGATGCCAGTGATGCCGAACTGTACCGCGTCAGCATTGGGTCCGAGGCTGCCTGCTATCCGCTGTATGCGCTCAAGGTTAGGCATAGCTGGCCCGGCTCTTTGAATGTAAGACTCCAGGTCCCGCCATCCCTGTTCAATGGCCTCAGGCTGTCGCTCCTCATCCCGGGCTGCTGCCTGCTGCCTGGGCGTAACATCGGGCGTAACATCGGGCGTAACATCGGGCGTAACATCGGGCGTAACATCGGGCGTAACATCGGGCGTAACATCGGGCGTAACAGGATTGCGGTGTCGCCTCATACGCCCTTTGCTTGCTGCTACTGCTTGCTCTGCGTTCTTGTATGGCATCTATCCCTCCAGTCTTACCTCTACCTCGTGTATCTCTACCTGGCCTTCCAGCCTGATCGTAGACTCGTTCGAGTAGCCGTGGTTGTTTACCAGGTCGAACTGCATGCCTCGTGTGTTGCTAGTCAGGCCACTCACCATTAGCTCCATGCGCTGCATCTCGATCCGCTGCCTTGCGCGTGATACCGTG
>Ga0075125_10000273_pt1 | contig 22487 bp, 36 predicted proteins | sample AntAceMetag02UKN_FD_69810 | JGI IMG/M metagenome (GOLD analysis project Ga0075125, IMG submission 69810) | Saline lake microbial communities from Ace Lake, Antarctica - Antarctic Ace Lake Metagenome 02UKN | ecosystem: Environmental > Aquatic > Non-marine Saline and Alkaline > Saline | place... | reverse complement strand
AACTTCTGGTCTTTCACGATATTCTTTATTCTTAGCTTTAACTTCTGGTCTTTCACGATATTCTTTATTCTTAGCTTTAACTTCTGGTCTTTCACGATATTCTTTTTTCTTAGCTTTAACCTCTTTAATTATTTTATCTTCATTTTTTAATTCAAACAATATTTTATATCTTTTTTTAAATTGACAACTACGATTAAGTAAAGCTAAAGATTCTTCTAATGGTTTTCCTTCTTCAACTAATCTTAAATTTTTATTTACTAATTTTATGCATAGTTTTTCTTGTGTTTCCATTTTCATTTCCCTACCTCATTTTCTTTATAATTTATTTGTTCAATCCATATTAATATCTCTTTTAATTCATCAATTACAGATAACATTCTAAAAGCCATAAATTCTCCATATTCTCTCCCTGATTTATCTTCATCTTCTTTTGACTGTTTATCATATCTATCAAACTCTTTATTTACTTCCTTAATTCTTTTCTTAATATATTTTACAACTTCATTCTTTTTCATTTTCCTACCTCACTATTAATATCACAGCAAGGTGATTATCCATATCCACAGGCATAATCTCTTGTAATTGTCTTCCCCTGCTTTTATTTCGTGACTCCAGATAGTTACCCAAGAGCAAACTCCTATCCTTTTTTTCTTGCTGATTATCATTCATTTTGTTACTCCTTGTTTATCAACCCCAAAATTCAAAAAATAAAAAAAATCATATTCAAGTTCTCTTAATTCATTAGGTGGTTCTAAAATAATAATATCATTTAATAAAACATTTAATATTTTTTCATTCATTTTGTTCTCCCTTGCTACTCTTTGTGTTCACATTAACTCCATAAATTTGTTCTTGAATATTTAATGCTAATTCCTCCTCACTTACATCTAATTTATTAGCATCTAAAATATAAGGATTAGAATATGGTGTAAATTCTTTATAATCTTTATAAATTATCCAAAGTCTTACTTTAAATTTCATTTTATTAATTTATCCCCTGCAAGTTCTTTAATTTCATCAATAGTTATAGGTTCTCCCTTATCAATTAAATCATTAATAAATTCTTTAACATCTCTAACCATTAAAACAAAATCTCCATCTATCATTGACATAGCACTTTCATTTATTTTATCACTTAAACTCATATTAATTTATCTCCTGCGAGTTTGTCTATTCTTTTATGTATTTCATTTAAAGTATAAATCATAGTTTCTTGATTTGTTTCTGGGAGTTCATCAAAAGGTTTTAACTTACAATCTTTGTGTGTTTCCCATCCACTTTTTCTTGCTTGTTTTTCATAAATCTCATGAAATAATTGTGGAGTTAAAACTTCCTTCAACTCCTTAATAAATTCTTTGACATCTTCTTCTGTATAATCGTATGCTACAACTTTAGATACATCTCCATAGTTTGCTATAATTGGTTGTCTCTTATCACTCAAACTCATATTAATTTATCCCCTGCTTTTATTGAGTGCCTTTTATCCCAAGTATTTTTAGAAACTTCTTTATTGAATATCCAATACTTAGTTCTATCTTTTTCCTTTAATCTTAAATTAAAACACATAAACCCATTTACTAAATTCTTACAGGAATTACAGAATTTACAGGAATCACAGAATTTACAGGAATCACAGAATTTACAGGAATCACAGAAATAACAGAAATCACAGGAATTACAGAATTTACAGGAATCACAGAATTTACAGGAATCACAGGAATTACAGGAATTACAGAATTTACAGGAATCACAGGAATCACAGGAATTACAGGAATTACAGAATTTACAGGAATCACAGGAATCACAGGAATTACAGGAATTATTCAAACTCATTTATGCCTCCTATTTAATAAATTAGAAGAAGATGAATCTTCATCAACAATTTCAAAAAGGTCAGATTCATCTATTAAAGTTTTTTGTTTTTTAGTTATTTTTGTTTTATAAAAGACTGCATTAATGTCTGCTTCACTCAAATCTGCTTCACGCAAATCTGCTTTACTCAAATCTGCTCCCCTCAAATCTGCTTCACGCAAATTTGCTTCACTCAAATTTGCTCCACTCAAATCTGCTTCACTCAAATTTGCTCCACGCAAATCTGCTCCACGCAAATCTGCTTCACTCAAATTTGCTCCACTCAAATCTGCTTCACTCAAATTTGCTCCACGCAAATCTGCTTCACTCAAATTTGCTTCACTCAAATTTGCTTCACTCAAATTTGCTCCACTCAAATCTGCTTCACTCAAATTTGCTCCACGCAAATCTGCTTTACTCAAATCTGCTCCCCTCAAATCTGCTTCACGCAAATTTGCTTCACTCAAATCTGCTTTCTCTTTAACAGCTTTTTCTACAGCTTCTTTTAAACTTTCTGCTTCACATTCATAAATAACTTCTTCTGTATATCTATTTTTTATTTGTATTTTATTTGTCATGATTATTTATGCCTCCTTCCCCAACTACTCCACCTTAAAGCATTTTCACTAATATATTTTGAAACATATTCAATTTCATCTCTCATTTCAAGTTCATCTAAATACTTTCTACCTGCTTGATAACTAAAATCTTCTTCAACATGAATTTTTAGTGTTTGTTTCAAATTCCAAGTAGTTACTTTACTTATTCCTTGACTTTTCATTTCCAGTAAAATCCACAATTTAATTTTGAATATAAAACTTTATCTTTTTCATCAAAAGGATATGTTCTACAGTGTAAAGGTAATGCTTCTTTACCTTTTTCTTTCCATAATATACATAACTTTGTTTCTGGATTAAAATACTCACATTTAACATCAACTACACCACAACAACCACACAATAAACATTTACCTTTTCTTTTAGCTAAACTTTCATCAACGTATCTTCTATTATATCTTAATAAAAGAGTTCTTCTAATAACTCTTCTTAATCTTGTCCAAATAGGTTCTCTCCATCTTTCTTCTACATTTGTTTGAAACACTTTTTTAGTTAATCTCATTTTAATAATAATGAATCTACTTTAATCTTTTCTTTATTTAATACAGAATGTAAGGTTCTAACTGCAAAAGAATTTATATCATAAAAAGATATTAATGCTACTTTATTTCTTTTCATTCTTTGTAAAGTATTAACCTCATTGAATCATTTTCTGTTTTAAGTGTCACTGATCCCATTGCCCTTGCTTCTCTGAATATAGCACTAACTATTTGTTGTTGTGCTTTAATATCTCGTTGAAGTAGATAATTTTGCATTTGTGGTTTAAAAACAAAAATATATAGAATAAAAGCTATGATTATAAGAGCAATACAAAATATTATTACTATTTGTTTTGTTTCCATTTTTATGAGTATGATGGGTGTTGTGGTTGAAAAGGAGGTGAAACAAAAAACTTATCTCTATGGTTATTTTTGTATTTCCCACAACACCCTTTCATAGATAAGAAGAGGTTACTACTAATCTATGAATATGAGAGGTGGATTACTCCACCTTGTAAATTCTTAACCCTTCAACTTCCATTCCTGTCTTTGGGTTACGAACAAGCACTTTTTTAAAGTAAATTTTCTTGCCTTTCAAATCTTTTGGACTTGTAATGCCTAACTCTTTTACTTTTCCAGCGTTTGTTTTGTTTAAATCAAAGTCAAATTCTAAATTCTCTTTCTTTAACTTTAATCTCAATCGCTTTGAACTGTCTGCTTCATCTACATAATTTGAAATTTCAATAACTTCAAATGATTGATCTTCAGATGTTACATTGATAGCTTTTAGGAAACTACCTGAAGTGTATTCATCCCAAGCATCAAGTCCTGCTTCTTGCTCGTTTATCTTTTTCTGTTTGTCTTCCATTTTTTACCTCCGATTTTATTTAGGTTAATATGTTTCAAAATCTGTTACTTTAACTGGTTCTAATTTAATTGGTAGTGGATTTTCTACAATAGGGTTTACTGGTTTTGAGTCTTCTGTTGGATATCCATAAACCTGAGCTATTGGTTTTTCTTCTACTTTATCTTCTTTTGGTTTTGCTTTCCCTTTCTTTTTACCTGCAAGTAATAAATACATAATACCAATAAGAACAACTAAACCAACTAAAAACCCACCAATCAAAATATCTAAGCTTATTTCCATTTATACTAATACCTCCCTTTGTTTGTGTCTTGAATCTAAATATTGTTCAACTGTTTTATTAGGATATGAAAGAGATAATCTTTTGATTATCTGGTTTACATCTTTCACATCCCCAGCGATTATTAATTGTTTCATTTTAGCTCTTTTTTTAACTTTTTAATTATCAACGCTATTGTTTCTGGAACGTTCTTTGCGTTTGTGTGAAGTTTAAATAACATAATATTTTTATGATCATCTCTGTAAACTTCAATCATTGTTTTTTCTTTTGGTTGTTTTTCTTTTTGTTTCATTTTGAGTATGAAGGGAAGCTTTGGATTTTATTATCCTCGCTTCCTCTTTCTTTAATATCTTTAATATCTTTAAGTATTTAAACCCTTGTTTTCTTTTTTGGGTAGTGACAATATTATAGTTATCCACCTAAAAGATATTCTATAAACAAAATAGTATAGTATTGTAAAGGGAGTTAATATGGTTGTGAATATACCTGAGATACCCCTAATTTACTTTTTAAGGGCTATGACAAACAAAATAGCTAAAATTAGTAGAGTTACTAGTCCAGTTACTAAAAGTGTGCTGAAAGTGAAGAAAGTGATAGGTAACTCTACCATCCCATCTCCTTTTTCACTTTCTTTTGATTTTTATAAAATTCTTTGATTTTCTTGATCTTTTCTTTCCTTTCTTTCTTTAAGTTATCAAGACTTCCATATTCTTTGATTTTATTAAAACAATCTGAACAATAGGTTTTACAACCATATAAAGCTGGGTTCTTTTTGATTGTTTTCTTACATAAATTACATTTATATTTGTTTTTTGTCATTTTTTGTTGTATTGTGCGAACTTCTAGGTCGTCACCAGATATATAGTATATACATTATATATTATATCTATATATATTTATAGTGACGACCCCCTAATTAAATTTATATAATCATTAATAAATTCATTTTGTAAGTTAATTTGCCAGTAATCTGTTGGTTGCCATCTATTTCCTTCTTCTTTCTCATTTTTATTTACTATTCTCATATTCCATAACACATTTAATTCTCTTTGTGCTGATTTCTTACCAATTTGTAAAGTATTAGCAATATTTGAAGTAGAATACAAAATCTCTTTGTTTTGGTTTAAATAATCTCTAATAAAAAACTCAAATATGTTTATTCTAATTGGAAAAGCACAACTCTTAGCTAAGTGCCATAATATCTCAAATGCTCTTTTTTGTGAGTAATCTTTTCCTAAACTCATTAAACACATATAAATTCTTTTTAATTGTTTTACTATCCTTGTTGGTTTTTCAGGATAAACTATATTTCTCAATTCATTTGTATAAGAATCAATTTCAGCAGAAGCTCTTACTTTAGTAATAAATTTAGCAATATTCATTAATTTTCTTGTAACATCTTTATTTAGTTCCATTTCAACCACTCTCTTATTTTTCATGAAATTAGTTGTTATATCTCTAAGCTCTTGCTTCATTTTTTTCTCTTGACTTTCATTTCTCATAGCAAATTCCATTAATTTATCATGATCTAATGTTTCTTCAGTTCTATAAATTAATTCTCTTGTTCCTAAATCTTGATGCACTAATATTTGTCCATCAATCTTTGGTGTAGAACAAGCAATTAATGTTATTCTTAAATCATCATACCTTGCTCTCTTTCCCATTCCAGAACTTTTACCTGCAAATCCATCATATAAATCTCTAAGTTGTCCCCATAACTCTCCTTTCTCTTGTGGTGGCAATTGAAGTATTTGTGCCATATCTGGAATAACAACAACCTTTCCGCTAAGTTCTGGAGCTAAATCATTAACTTTTGGGTTTCCAGAAACAAGTGTTTTAGAAGTTAAGTTATGTTCAATATGAAAATCATCTAAATTCTTTAAAGCTAAAACTTGTTCTGTTTTAGCATCACCAGAATTTCCAACAATTATTAACCAAATTGGAGTTCCTTCTAAATATTTTGAAAGATATGTTGCAAGAACAATATCAATTCTCTTTGTATCTTCTAAATATAACCATTTTTTATATACTAAATATAAATCATCTAATGTTGGATTATCTATTGTTTCCAATCTTTGTTTTGTAATTAATTCTATTGCTTTTTTATAACTTAATTCTCTATAATTAATATTAGCTTCTTGCCACTTTCCAATTTTACACGAAGCCATTACTCTAAATATTTGTTCTTTATTTAATCCAACTCTAACTAATCTACAAACTAAGCTTAATTCAGCTTCACTTCTAGAATTAAATCCCTTTACTTTACCATTAAAAAGGTATTGAATATCTTTATTGTTTTTGATTTTATCTTTTAATTCATTAGTTAAACCACCAATAACAATTTTATTTGATAACTTTAGATTCAATATATATTCTTTAAGTAAACTATCTTCTTCAAAGTTATCTTTAATAAATATAGAAGTCGTTTTAGATTTTAGATTATAAGTTCCAGCAATTCTCATAATTCTAGGTAAATCACCCACTTGGTCTAATCTTATTTTTTCAGTAGAATATTTTTCAATTAACCTATTTTCAAATTCTTGTATCTTACTTTCAATATCATCAATATTATCTTTTGTTATTTCTATTTGTGGAACACAAAAAAGAATTTGATAACCATTACCTGAAAAGATTATTGGTGGTTCTTTAAATCCCTGTTCTTTTCCATCTTCTATTATTTTAATTGCAACTTGCATTGCTTCAGCAATATCAACATCATTTGCTGGTTTATTAACACAATCGATATCTATTGGAATTACTTTAACATTTTTTATGTCTTCTCTTTTAGTTCCATTTTTAATTCTTTCATTAACCCCTAAATATAAATTAAAATCTTTTTCATGTTCCTCACATAATTTTAATAATTCTTCTTCATTATTAATATGAAATGTTTTAATTAGTTTTTTTTCTTGATTGATAGCTCTAAGTTCTGTTTGTTCTTCATGCCGAAGTAGTTTATAATATTGTTTAATTTGTTTTTTGTTCATTGAACCACCTCTTAGCAAATTGTATTGCAACTACTATCATTCTTTTTTTTGTTTTAGAATCTGCTTCGTTTACCATTACTGAAAATACAATTTTTTCATAAATGTCATGGCACTTTTTACAAAGATAATGTCTACCATATTTATCTGCTTGTTGTTTTTTTTCTTTTCTGTCTGCTCCAGGAAAAATATAACAAGGAACATCATGACTTTCAGATAATTCTTTTTCTTCAAAATCTCCACCACACTTATCACAAACAATACATTTACAACCATAAATATCAGTCATTTTACTTCATTCCCCCAAACATCCCACCCTTTAGTCTTATTCCTGGCAAACAGTTCTATTCTAGGTAAATCACCAACAAGCTCCACAATTTTGTCCTTTACTATATCTGGTTTTTTACTATGTGATTCAACTGGTGTATCTATGATTTGTGAAACAGAAGCCGATTGCCTTATTGGTTTTCCTCTAGTTGCAATTAAACATAATTCTGAATTTGACCTTGTCCAGTTACCTAAACCAAAGTGCCACTTTTCTCCTGTTTTAGTTCTTTTAACCCAATTAAAACCACAAGTGGAATAGTTAAATCCCCAAGATTCAATAATACTAAAAACATCTTTTAAGATTGGAAATGTAACCCATAAAAATAACATACAATCTTCATCTGCTAATTTATCTACTGGAAGATTCTTTATTTCATCAATTTCCATTCCTTTATAATGAATAGATTGATTCTTATTACCTCCAGCAAAATATTTCCAAGGTGGGTCTGCATATATTATAGAATACTTCCTTTTAGATTTTCCTAATTTTGGGGCATCCTTAAATTTCTGGATTACTTCTTTTCTTTGCTCTTTTTTCTTCAAATCAGTATAAACTTTATTAATTGAAAGTTTTTTGTTTCCACTTCTTAATTCTACTTTTGTTTCTTCATCTGCATTATCTCGAATGAATCTAACCCTTTCAACAGTTCCAGAACCAACTTTAGATTTTTCTGCAATAATATCTCTTGTTTTACCTTTCAAGGTGTCTAATTGGTTACTTTGAAATTCCTCTGATTTTCTATCACCTCCTTGTCTTCCTTTATATAATTCTGCTTTTCTTAAATTAAGTTCAACCCTTGCATAATCTGGAATATTCCTTCTACCTAGTTGATTATCAATCATCCAAAGTATAGCTTCATTTTTATCTTTAAACTTCTTTTCTTCTGTTTTAAATTTAATACCTTTCTTATTACAAATTGAATATCTATTATGCCCATCAACAATAGTTCCCTTCCAAGTAATTATTCTTTCATTACTTCTCCATCCTTCGGATTTAAGATTATCTTCTAATTGTTTTAATTCATCTTCTGCTAAAGGCGGAATTAAATTTTGTAATTGTTTATCAATTTTTAACCCCATCTTTTAGAATTCTCCTTATTAATCTTATCATAATATACTTTTAACTCTTCAATTGCTTCCATTTGGCTTTCAGATGGATACCATACACTCCAATTATCTTTCCTAACAGAATTTCGATAAATTACTACAAGTCCAATTTCCCCAGTTGATTTATCCATAGCTATTAATTTAATATCTACTTTATCTAAAATTATTCTCTTATTTAAAATAGAGATATTATTCTCTCGTTCATAGTTTGTTTGTTTAATCCAATCAAATGCTTCCTTAAAATTCATTTTCCTTCCTCCTTAAACTTATCAATAGAATCTTCATAAATATCTTCAAGAAGTATTGGAGTAATTTCTTTTATATCTTTAATAACAACAGTTAATTTATTTTTATTTAGATCAAGAATTAAACCATTACGATAACCAAAAATAGAATTAACATGAACAGAAATTTTGTTTTCATAATAGTAAAGAAGTTTTCTATAAATCCTTAATCCTTTTTCATTAATCATTGTAAATTTCTTAATTAAATTTACTATATAAATCCTCGTTGTAACTTTAAAATAATAAAAAAAAATAAAAATTGATTGAATTATTTAAGCAATGATTATGCTTGCATTATATTCTCCAGATTCTAAACATTTGTCAATTGTATAAACTGGTGTTATAACTAATTCACTATTACCATATATAATAATTTTACCATCACTATTAAATTGTATTAATGCTGTTTCAAACAAAAATTCATCTGCTCTACTCCAATCCAAATTATCACTTCCATCAATAGCATCACTTGGAACATACCAAAGTTTTGCTCCATGACAAGTGTCATATTCTCCAGTTGTACAATAATCATATTCATCTGCATTTCCATCTGTGCTATATGGTAAATTACCTTCAATATCTGCAAGTTTAGTTGCTTGTGCTGGATTATCAAATCTCTCACTATTATCTTTATAATAGATTAATTCATAACCACTTAATTCTCCACTAACTATTTCAGCTGAAAATTCATCTCCAACAATTGTAAATTCTACTGTTGCTATGTTTCCACTTTCATTAATATCCCATTTAACGTCTTCAAAATCAACAATTTTATTTGTTAAATTTAATTCAGATTTAAATAGAACACTAATTCCATCATCTGTTTCACTTGAAATATTTAATTCTCTTTCATTTTCTCCACTATTAGTAATAGTTATATCATTACCTTCACAAGTTTCTCCTGTATCACAATCAACACTTTGTTCTAATTCTCCATCAATTGAAATTGGTTGTGTTACATTAATAGTTACACTGAACAAAGCATAATAACTAACAGCTGCAACTAACCCAATCATTAATAATAGAGGAATTGCAAACATAAATATTTTCTTATTCATTTTTTCTATACCTCCTTTCATTCATATAAAGTATAAATTCAACTACAATTAAAATCATAAGAATAATCAAAACAACTAAGACACCTGTAGGTATATCTTTAATTATCTTTTCAACACCAACCTCAACTTCTACCTCCTTATCCACATACTTAACAACTTCTTTATCTACATACTCTGTTAAGTTTCTATCTTTATAAATAACACTTGTTCCACTACTTCCACCACCACCAGAATTATAATATTCAACAACTATTTCTTTTTCAATATTAAAAAAAACAATTTCAAATGAATCTGATTCAGAATATTTATCTGGAATAATTGTAACATTATTTCCATTTTGAGTTATGTTTAAAATAATTTCAGTTGAATTACCAACTACTGAATAATAACTATAAGGTTGTTCTAACTCTATTTCAATTGGTTCTCCAGAATATATTGTAACAGCTGAAGTTAAACTAACGCAAAAAAACAAAAACAAAATAACAAAAAGATATTTCATTTTAACTTCTTCTTTCTTTCGTGTGATTTAATATGTTGCTCATAGTTATACTCTAGCTGAGATTTGTAAAGAGATGTAATTTTTTTATTACATATCTCGCATCGTTTACTAAAAACCTTAGCTTCACTCTTTTTTTCTAACATAGAATTGGTAGGGTAGGGTAGTATATAAAGATTTATATATTTAAAATAATTAAAAATATTAAACGTGTGTGCTTAATTGTAGTGCCTTAACATTTTGTGAAGGAATGCTTTGAAACACACACATTGATTAAGTTTTTTCAATTTAAAAACTTACCTTTTCTTTTTCTTTTTTCTTCCACGTTTTCTCGCCATATCAATTACCTCCTTTCAATTTTATTATGAACAAATAAAACTTCCACTATTATCAGGTCCACATAACCAATAACTTCCATCTTCGCTGAACATGGTTAAGTTACTTCTAATATGCAAACTTGAAGCATTAAGTAAACCATCCCTTCTAAGACTTAAATAATTAAATGGATCACCAATAATTCTAAAATTCCAAGGGAAATCTAAATCTCCAGAAGGTTCTCCAGCATCTTCAATATGCAACCACCAAGTTTCATTAGCTTGAGTATAGTTTTGTGATGTTGGATAAATTGCTGTGAAATTAATAATAGCTGAAGTATTAAAAGCAGATTTATTTCCAATAGGACTTACACCAAAGTTCCATATATCTGTTGCATTATATAAACTAACATTTGAACCAACGTCACCAGTGATTAAAGTTACATTAATATCTATTGTTCCATTTGTATAAATAGTTAAGTTAGAACTTGTCCCATTTAAATTTAAATTTACTTCAGATATAGCTTTGTTAATAATTAAAACATCAAAGTCACTAGCATAAGTATAGTTAGTGCAACCTGTAGTTGAATAATTATAAGTGTAAGTGTTAACACCTAAAATATCTACATCACTTACAGATTTACCCAAATCAATAGTAGCATTATTTCTAGATAAATCAAAACTACAATCAGTATCTGCAACATTACTTACACTCCCAATATAATCACTTGCAGTTCCATAAGTTATTGGACTTGTAACAGCACCAGCTAAAATTGGAGTATTCTTATTATAAGTTACATTAATAATTGTTGAGTTTAAATTATTCAAAGTATCATTAATTGTTATATTAATCATATAAACACCAACTTGTAAAGCAGTTTTATTTCTTAGAGTTCCTGTTTTGTTAATTGAAAAATGTTGTGTGTCATTAACACCAAAGCTATCAAACACTTCATTATCACTTGCATTAAAATTAACTTCTAAGTCATTACCATGAGTTAAAGTTTGGTTTAAAGGTATCTCATCAAACCATGGTGGAGTTGTATCAGCTGGTTGTTGAACAGTTACATTTATCATAGTTGTATTAATATTATTAGTCGTGTCATTAATTGTTATTTCAATAAAATATATTCCAGGATTAATTAAAGTATCATTTTGTAAACTTCCAGTTGAATTAATTTTAAAAGTATCTGTCCAATTTATAGCATAACTATCAAAAGCAGTTTCATCACTTCCATTAATATCTACGTCAAGTGCTACATCAAAAGCTAATGTTTGGTTTAAAGGAATCTCATTAAAGTAAGGTGGAATACTATCAGGTAATTCTAAAACAGTTACATTCCATTCTTGATAATTAGCTGTATAGTTTTGTGATTCAATATAATAACCTGTAAAATTATAATCTCCAGCTGTGTCCATATAAGTTAAATTACCTAATGGATTATTACCATAACTAAATAAATCATTGTTCCAATAGATAGATAGATTAGCTCCAGCATCTCCAGTTATAATTGTTAAGTTAATTGTTATTTCATTATTTCTAAAGATAGTTATATTATCTTGCGTTCCGTTCATTGTTAAATTAATCTCACTTGCTATTTGATTAATAGTAAACAATTCAGCGTCATTAACATTAGAATAATTTTGGGTATCAGTTCTATCAACAACAAAATTCCAAGTATCTGCACCTAAACTTTGTTCTGAATTATTTAAGATAGTTGTTCCACTTCTTGCTAAAACAAAATCACTATCACAATTTGAATAAGATTTAAATTTATCTCCATAATTAGTATATAAAGTTGAGTTAAACAAAGAATCACAAGCACTTGTACTAGATAAAACAGTTATAATATATTCTTGAGAATCAGAACCATGACTTATGTCAGTTGTTATATTAATTTTATAATCCCAACTATCTGCACCAAGAGTAACCCACGTTCCATTTTCAGCAGTTATATCTTCCCACACACCATCATTCTTTCTCCACATTTCAAAATCAGTATCTGGATTATCACAACTCCCATTAACTTGAACTTGGTCTGGATAAACTTGATTATCAGTATAAACTAAACTACAACTAACTGAAGTTGGATTAATAACAAAATCTTCTGTGTCATAATAATTACTAAAGTTTGTATTAAATCTTTTTACACTAAATGTATGAGTTCCAGCAGGTAAATCTTGTTCTGAATTATTAGCTATTGGTATAACTCCATAATATAATTGAAAATCAGATAAACAATTCGTATAAACTTTAAACTTCCAAGGATATGTTTTAATAGCAACTGTTTCATTAAACAAAACATCACAAGCTGTATCATTAGGATTAATTACATATTGATATTCTGTATCTAAATCAGTTCCATCATCACTTCCATAACCCCACCAATAATAATCATAAGTATCATTACTTTGACTAGGAATTTCTACATAATATTCATCACTATAATTTCCAGCAGTATAATTAACATTATTAAAAGTTAAAGATAAGTTAGTATTATTTGTATTAGTTGCAGTTATATTAAAATGATAAAGGTTATCAATTCCATACATTACTGGAGAACTAGGAGTAACAAATTCATTAGTAAATTCAATATCTCCACCAGCAGTAGCAACATAAGTTATAACTCTTGTTCCAGTTGTATTCTCTGTTCCTTGTGGAGGGCTAACAAAAACATTATGGTCATAAGCTGTTAAAGAATAATTATAATCTTTTTCTTCTAAATTAGACATATTAGCAGTAAAAATATATCTTGTATTATTTATTTTAGTTAATTGTGTATCATAATTATATTTAACTTGTTCATCTGTTAAATAATAATTAGAGAATCTTACTTCATCTATACTACCATTATAAACTAAATTACTTGTTTCATCATCACTTCCTATTGTAAAATTATTTGCTTTATTAACATAAAAATATTCACCTGTATGATTAAAATTCTTTTCACTAATTCTAACTCCATCAGCATAAATTATCAAAGCAGTTGTATTATAAACACCAGTTACTTGATGCCATTCATTTTGAACATTAAATCTATTAGCTGTTAATGGAAATGAAACAGATATAGATGTTTTATTTTTTTGATTAACTTGAAATATCATAGTTCCAAAAAAAGTAGATAAACCATATCCACTTGATAAATTAGCTTTTCCTATTACTCTTCCAGTAGCAAAACCACCAAACCCATTTCCAGTAAATCTAACCCAAGTGCTTACTGTAAATCCATTTTTGTCCGCATTAATACCACCTAAATAACCATTTTCATCTTTTATTCTTATAATATCTCCAAGAGAATTAAATTCGTAAGCACCTCCATACTTTCCACTTGCATTCCAATTAACTCCAGTTAGTTTAGTTGAATTTAAACCATAAATCCCTACATCAGCAACAAAAGTATCGTTTTCATGTAAAGCACTTCTATTATCAAAATTATAAATACTTGTTCCAAAAACACTAGCTAAAGAATAATAATTAGTTTCATTAAACCTCATTGTTAAAGTGTTTAATCTTGGAGTATCAATAGTTACATTCCACTCATAATTATCTTTTGATATCACTGAATTATTTGCAAGAGTTGGAGAAACAAATTCTATTGATGGTGCTAAATAAGGGACTATTGATAAAGGATAATAATCTATGTTTCCAGAATCTAAACTATAACTTGTATCACAAATTCCATTTTCATCTAAATCATCACAGAAATCTGAAAACCCACTACCTTCACCATCTCCCCAATAATTACCAGCAAATAAACCTTTCCCTAAAATATTATTACCATATTCAAAAGGACTTGATAAATTATATACACCTCTATCAGAAGAGTAAGCACCAACAAAATTAACTGTTCCATTAAATATATTATTATAAATTAAACTTATTTCTCCAATTGGATGAGAAATATAAATATCTCCAGTAGTTGATTGAATATTATTTTTAGTTATATTATTATCTTCAGTTTGATATCCTAATTCAATTCCATATATTGTTCCATTGATAGTATTACCAATTACTCTTGTATTAATTGTACCACTTTTAATTACCATTGCTCTTCCACTATAATCTCTAATTGTATTATTTTCAATAATTGCACCAAGTGAAGCACTAACACTAATTGCATTAGAACCACCTCCAGAAATTATAGTATTATTGTAAATATAAATATCATAAGTATTTGGATAAACATAAAAACTTCTATAATAATTCCTAGTTTCTAAATTCTTAATAGTTATATTATAAACATCAGAACCTAGTAAAAAGCAATATCTTCCACTTGCATCATTTCCATCAATATAATGCCCATTACCATTAACAGTAATATTACTTCCAGTTGTATAAAAACAATTTCCACTTGTTGAAATATCTGAAATTAAAGTATATTCAGCATTACTTGCTAAACTAACACAAGAACTAATTTCAACATCATCAATAGCTAAAAACTTATCTGGAATAGAATCATTTTGAATTGTAATAGTTTCATAATCACTCCAAGAATAAATAGGTGTAGAAACATTATACTCACAATTTATTTTTTCATCTGGTGTACAATTAGAATCAATTTTAGTATTAATTTCATAACCAGTAATCTCTCCAGTTTCAATAGTTAAATTATTGAACACAGCTTGTTCTTCATATTCTTTTAATAAACATTTACTGTCATCAATTTCAACAGCACTAATACTTATAGCTACTTCTTCTTTTAAATCATCTAAACAACTTTCATTATACTTAGCTAAACTATAAGGTTTAATATTCTCTTTTGTTAAAGCACTATCTTCAAATAGATAATGAATATCAACTGTATCTTGAACAAGTCCATCATCATACCATGTAATCCTTAAAATATTATTATTTCCAGAATCATTTTTAACAGTTAAATTATGAACTATAATTTCATACTTATCCCAACTATTTGGGTCACCAATAGTATTCCCTCCTGAGTAATGTGTTGCTTGTCTAGGAATTATAAAATCAACATAATCATCTTCTATCTTTTGAAAACTATCTCCAGAGATTGCAAAACTTGAATCAGTTAATAACTCTCCTGCATAATCAAACATACCTTCACTAACTTTTGCATCTATGTTTTGTTGATTAAAGATTGTTATTTTGTCGTTGAACACAAAGAAAGCTCCAACTCCAATTACTACAAATAAGAAAATACACATCACCACTATTGTTTTTTTATTCATTTTTATTCTGCCCAGAAAGTGAACACACCACTAGCATCTATTTCCATATAGGAACTAGAGTTCGTTGACTTTACAATGTTTGTATTTACTTGGTGAGCTTGAATTGTTCCATTAACATCTAATGTAGCATTAGGTTCTGCTGTTCTTATCCCTATATTAATTACAGTGTTATTAAATATTGCACTACCGTTAGTTTCCCATAATCCACTTGAAGCTCCAATTAAAGCGTCATAAGTTGCATTGTAAGTTGAACTCCAAGTTTCGTTCCACATATTTGAAACTGCTAAGCTTTGATTGTATCCCCAAATAATATCAGAGTATAATTCATCTGCCCTAGTTTCATTCCAACTATAATTACCTCCAAGTCCTTGGTCACTGATTACATTTGCAATAGTTGTGTTAAGATAAGTTTCATTAAACCAAAGTGTAGAACCATTGAATGTTAACCAGTTATTACTATCAGTATCAACAAACCAATCAAATAATCCAAAGAACCAGTTAGCTGTAATATTATTTACAACTTCAAAGTTTGTTCCACTTAATGACCAAGGGTCACCACTTATATCCATAATCCCTCCAAACTCTCCTTTAATGAATTGTCTTATTGTTATATCTCCAACATCATAAATATCATTCGCAGATAAATTTAAATCTCCTGTCATATTATCTCCAGTTGCGAATACAAAGTCACCTCCACCTGCAAAGTCGCTTGAAGCTCTACAACTTCCATTACCTAAAAGAACTTCATCACCTGCACAAATAGAAGATGCGTTTCCATCAGCTGCACCTGTAGTATTATAATAATTAGTTACATTCCCATAAATAATAACTGAGGGATCAAGAATAACTCTAGGTATAGTATCGTCATCATAAGGAATAGTTAATTCACCTGAAACTAAAAAACTAGATGTAATTAGAAATACAAAAAGGAGTAATGCAAGTTTATTCATATTGTAATAAGAAATGTATACTATATTAATTTTTCTATTTTCACTATCAATCAATAGTTAAATTCATCTTCTTTCCAGATTTCTTAATATCTTTAATAACTTGCTGATGCTTTTTATTAAAATCAATATTCTTTTTAACTAAAGGTTTTGCTTTTATTGTTTTCATTAATTCCTCCTTTTCACTTATTTCTTTACAACCACCTCTACCTTTATTTGCTCTTATTCCTCTTCCACTTCCATCATGTTTTAATATTCCTTTTCTTGCCATATTATTTCCTACTTCTTTTTACTCTTTTTCTTTTAGGTCTTGGAAGTCTTTTTAAATGTTTTATAACAATTCCAGCACCGTATAAAGTAGCAGCAGGACCAACGAACCCAGACATAGTAGTTCCAACTGTTTGTAATGGAACACCAGCTGTTCCTGGAAGTGCAGAACCAATTAAACTTGCACCAGTTGAACCAATAACTAAAGCTCCAACTCCTCTTGCACCTTTACTTAATTGCTTCTTTCTTTTTCTTTTCATAATTGTTTCTTACCTCCTTTCACTTATCTTGTTTTAAAATAAAAAAATAAAAAAATAAAAAAATAATCGTTTGTTTAAACTGCTTGGTTTTTTCCAAATGAACTAATTACTATACCCAATACAATTGCTGCTGCAAGTACTACAACTATCACTGCAATCCAATCTGCTAAACCACCAACACCTGTATTTGTAGTTAGCATTGCTGCACATGCACCTGTTCCAGTTGCTGTTGTTTGTCCTGTATAAGTGTAGGTTACATTCCAATCTGTGTTATTAACACCATCAGATAATTGTCCTCCTTCATACCATATCCTTCCAGTATCTGCATCATACGAATAATTTGCTGTTTCTTTAAGCGTTACATCTGTGTGATTTATAACACTTGTAACTGCAAAATCATGGAATCCACAATATGTAGATGTGGCAACATATACACCAGCTTCAGTTACAGCTGCTACACTTTCATTAGTTACTGTTTGTGTTGTTGTTACAACAGCATCAGATGTTTCTAGTATTACAAACATTCCAACACCCAACACAATTCCTACTAATAATATGGTTAGTACAACAGGGTATAAATCTCCTATAGATACTCCTTTCTTGTTCATATTAGAAAATTTAAACTCCCCTTGCTCTTCCACCAAATGAACTAATTACGATACCTAATACAATTGCAGCTGCAATTACTACAACTATTACTGCAATCCAATCTGCTAATCCTCCTAATCCAGTTACTGTAGTATTAATAGCAGTTGATCCTCCTGTCATATTTGATTCAACTTCTGCTAGAACATATAAACCAATTCCAAGAACGATACCAATTAGAACAATAGTTAAAACAGCAGGATACATATCTCCTAAGGACATTCCCTTTTTACTTAATTCCCTTTTGCTTTTTAATATTGACCTCATTGTTTAAATTTTACCCCCTTTCAATGTCTTACGACTTGAAGTAATCTTTAGTTAAATATTCATTTTAATATATAAAAGTATATATCAAAGTGTAACATAATGATACTACTTTAATCCACCTGCATTATTAATTCTTTTATTTAAAATTTCACTAGCAGTATAATCACTAGTATTAGAAATACCTTTTTCTTTTTCTTGCTCTTTGATTTTCTCAAGCTTCTCTACTAATTCTTTACAAATTCTTGTTACTTTACTTGCCATTTAAAAGTGTTGGTTATCGTTGACATCACTTTCATATCCTTTATTAGTCCTCATCATCTCAAGGACTTGTTTTGTTTGGTTAATAAATATGTAATACATTATAACTATAAACACCATTCCAACAACAAACACTAATCCTTTCATTGTTCCTGAAATATTACTTTGAATCTCACTACTTTGTAATAATATGTAACCAGTTCCAACAGTTAAAAACATTGTGATATAACTTATAATATTAAAGAATAGTTTAACTGAGGTGTTTTGAGTTATAAAGGCAAACATTAAAAAGAATACTGTAACGCAAAACATTAAGAATAAAACTATTCCTTGAACAACTGCTGACGAAAGTGTAGTCGCACTTCCTGTTGGAGTAATAGTATATTCAAATGTAGAGTAACCATTTATATTTGTATCTGCACAAGTTACGCCAACCCTATAAACTCCAACTGCTGTTTCATTATCTAATAAAGTAAAGTTATGATAACTAATAGAATTAGTCATAAGATTATTATCAACTAAAGTTGTTCCATCAGATTTAATAATAGTAAGATTACATTCAGAAGTTGGTGAACAATAAGTTCCATTATTAAAACAAGGAACTTTTAAATCAACTTGTGTATCTTCTTGATAAACTTGTTGTGCTGTTACTATATATAATAATGTTACAACTAATAAACAAAGTGTAACAAACTTTATATTTTTAGTTTTCATCTTCCTTTATTCTCCACATAAGTCCATATCAATGATACACCAGTAAGTATTATAAATATTCCCATAAACTGAGTATTAATTAAACCAGCTACTCTTAACAAAATTCCAAGTACCATAACTATAAATGATGCAGCTAAAACTGACTTAGCAACTTCGCCAGAGTTAAACATCAACTTAATTATAATAATAAAATAAATAGCTGTAAGTATTCCAGGGAAAAATAAGTTGTTAATGTTTGAGTTTATCCAAGTAAAAATACCAATTGAATCAGTTATATTTGAACTTGGTGGTATATAAGCCATTATGCTTCTCCTCCTTTTAGTAACGCACTAATTATTACAAATGCAATTACACCATAGATTAACATTAAAATTATATTTAATATTTTATCTCCAATATCTGTCATTGGAACTCCTATAAAAACAAGCATTTTAGATATTACTGGTTCTATATAAATAGGTAAAAGTACAATTATTTTTAATGTGGAAGCTGCACCTTTAACTGTTCCTACTACTAATGAACCAAGATTATCACTTGTTGAAGCTGTTAAATTTTCAGTTGATTCTTTCAATGTACTTGAAAAATTTTCTGTTCCAAACATATCACCACCACCATCAATATATTCCTCTCGCATAGATGCAGAAGAATATTCATCTGCCATATCTAAAACAAATACCCCTATCAAAGTCATTAACCCTGCAAATATAATTGCCATAAATAATAGATCTCTTAATATAATCCTACCTTTGTTATTCATTTTTTTAACTGCCATACTATCAATCCTCCAATTAATATTAATGAAATAATACTTATAAGTGGAATACTAATTATTTGCAACCAACTAATTAATATAACTGAAATCAATAAGAAAACAATTGCAATTGGTGGACTATATAATCCAACCATTACTATTCCAATCATTAAAAACACTGCCCATAAAACTCCTTCAAGTCCAACTGATTTAACTATACTTCTTGTCTTTGTAGCAGACAATATTTCAATCAATAACGTATCATCTGATGTTCTATTATTATAAGCATAAGCATAATATGTTCCATTATTAAGTGGAGTCAAATCACAAGTTAATATTGCTGCACTAGACCCACTTGAAGTATCACATACTATTGGTGTTGTTGCATTTCCAAAATCTACTTTTTTAACAATTAAAAACCCACCATCAGCTTCAGCAGATGTATCTTCATAACTATAAGTTATGGTGGTGGTTACTTTTGAATATGTTAAACTAAAATCTAAGCTAGATACATTATAGGTTAATGCACTCCCAGCATCTGCAGGAAGTGTTAATGTAATTGTACATGGAGTTGCTTCACAAAATACTTTAGTTGAAGTTGAAGTTAATTCTAATACTCCATCAACATAAACTAAAAATCTATAGTTAACATCTTCAGCTTTAAAATGTCCAATACTTTTACCATCATAATTTGTTTTAATAATTTCAATTGTTTTCCAATCAGCTAAACCAGGATAATACCTTTGAATATAAACGTAAGCTCCTTCGACTTCTGTGAATGAACTATCTCTTACATATACAATAAAGGAAGTGGAATCTGTTGAGTTTAAAATATATAAACTAATTGAAGTAGTAACATTAGAAAATGATTGTTCCTGTAGTTCATAAGTTCTTGTTGTGTAACCATCTCTCGCATAAGTTAATACTCCTGAAACATAATAATTTCTATCAGAAGTATTAATAGAATAATCAAATGTTGAATTAAATCCAGTATCATCTTCATAACTAAAATTCTTAACAGCTGCTGTTGCACCATACATAAACGATGAAGCCATAGATACATTAATTTCGTCTAGGGTTTCTTCTTCATACACTGTGAAGTTTAAGTAAGGAGTTATATATGGTCTTCCCCATATACTCATATTAGTTATGGTAATAAGTTGTCCTCTTGAAGTTGAGTTAACATAGAAAGTTCCATCAGCACTTGTCATAGTTAACTTCCATTTGAATGAAACATTCTGTTCTGTTTCAAATGTTGGAGTTGATAATGTTCTAGTAAAAATAGTATCAGGTGTTGAATCTATTTTTGTTCCTTGATAATCTGTTCCATTATAATCTAATGTAGCAGACACTAATGTATATATTGAATTGTTATAGGTTACATTTAATGTGTATGCTTGAACTGAATTTTCAACAGTTGTTGTATTAAATGTCTGTGAGTTTTCAGTAAACCTTGTAATAATCAATGTATAATTATCATCTCCATACTCACAACTATATCCTGTAAAATTAGATGCACAAGTATAAAAGTTCCATAGATAAGTATCTGGAGATAAATGTCCGTAAGTTATATTAGTTGCATTAATAATTCCCTCAAAAGAATCATTCCCTCCAGTAATAATATCACCAGTGCTATTTACTAAATATAAAGTTGTGTTTGTAAAGTTTCCATTAACTACTTCAAAACTTCCATCAAATGTTATTGTTGAGTTTAATGTTGATGTAGCATTTGTTGGTGCATTTAAATTAGTTGTAATTGATATTGTTGTTAAATCTGGATTATAAAATATTCCACTACCTCCATTATATAATTGAGTTACTTCAGCTGAAGTTAATGACCTATTCCAAATACCAATCTCATCTAACTTGGCAGATAAATGCACATCAGTTGCATGACTTATTCCAAAGGTTATATTTGTATTTGAATTACCGTAAGTTGGGTCATAAAAAACATCCAAAGTTTGTTCAGTTCCATTAACATACATTCTAAATGTTGAAGTATTATGAGTAATAACTATATGTTGCCAAGTACCTATATTAAATACATCATCTCCAGTAGATTGAATTATTGCTCCAGCTTCTGCCCATCTGTAAGAATTAAATTTAATTTTTTCTGTTACTAAACTATAATATACTACTAATCCTCCACCACCGTTTCCAATTGTACTAAGAATAACTTCATTATTTGTAATAGCACTATTATTAATCCAAAAGCTAAATGTTTGACCAGTATCATTTCTCATTGTATAACTTACATTACCCCGAGTTACTGAAAAGTTAGTTGCATTTTCTATTAACCCAACTTGAATAACTGGAGCTGTTCCTGTGAATGTCATATTGTGAGTTCCATTTACACTATCCCTTCCATTAATTAAATCCATAGACCAATAACCTCTCAAACTAATATCTAAACTTTCTGTCCATATTGCCCACTGATTAATATTAACTCCCATTATTGTAGGAATACCATCATAAGAATCACCTTTGTTTACATTAGTTACAAGAGCAATAGTAATATTTCCT
>Ga0075125_10000270_pt1 | contig 22616 bp, 20 predicted proteins | sample AntAceMetag02UKN_FD_69810 | JGI IMG/M metagenome (GOLD analysis project Ga0075125, IMG submission 69810) | Saline lake microbial communities from Ace Lake, Antarctica - Antarctic Ace Lake Metagenome 02UKN | ecosystem: Environmental > Aquatic > Non-marine Saline and Alkaline > Saline | place... | reverse complement strand
ATTGCTTTCGATAGTGAGCATTCCCATAATTCAAACTGGTGGGCCAACAATTACTGCCCCAATGCCTGTTTGAAAAAGGGACTCACTTATAATGATAACTGGCATGTAACAGGTCCTTATTTTTCTCAGCACATGTTCTGCGACTGCAAGAAGTAGAAAATCATTTGATTGTTCAGGCGAAATAATCGGGTAGGAAGGGGCGCCTAGCCCCTGTCCCCCCACACCACCGACCTTGTCGGTGGCTCTGTCTACAATAAAAGAAGCCCGCAGAACGCGGGCCCTTTTATTGTTTGTGAAATATCTTTTAGCCAACTTCGATTTTAACAGCAAGCGGGCCGCCATTTTTATCTAGAAGTGTTTTACTCTCAATTAATGCTGGAATATCAGCGTCCTTATCGAGAACAAGATCCTCACCAAGGACTGAGCCATTACTCAACCTTGAACCTTTACCAGGGACCAAAAAATACCCATCTTTTGTACGAATGATTTCATAGTACCTTGACTGAACAGTTGGATTGTCTTGAACATATGGACCTTCCCAACCTTTAGAATCGCGCAAATTCATGGAACCTACTTCAGAACCCACAAATGAGCCAACGGTTAAAAAGTCGACATAATTCACATCATGCTCAAAACTAACAATGCCACACCTATCATTTATATCCTTAAAAATCTGCTCCATTTGATTGATATCACGAACGATGATGCGATTCGTTGCCATTTTAGCATTATATAAAAACACACCGATCGTCATCGATAATAACACAATCAAACCTATCGCCGAGCCAATCATCCACCACGACCGTTTTTTCTTTAAAGAACGTATACTAATAGCCGTTGGACGCCCCCTATTTATAACTTTCTTCTTTTTCATCATAAACCCCCGCTTTTTATTAATCTAACAAACCCCATTACTTTCTATTAGTATATAAAAACTGAAAACAAATTGTCTACAGTTACCACAAGACAACTGCCGCCAACGCTTTAAGACGGCCCTTAAATCAACAAAAAGACTTGCCGACATCTTGACAAATTGAAAATTAAGTGTATTCTTAAAGTCAGTATTAATAAATTATCCGTTAATTGTTAAAGGACGTTAATGAAGAAAATAATTGCCATTATTATGTTGTTATTGAGCTTTTTATCTCAAGTCCCCGCAATGGGCATGGAATTTTCACCAGACAAACCCATCCATAAAGGGATTCTCCCAGCTGTCGATCTGACTACTATGCCCGCAGAAACTGTACACTCAATGTACTGCACAAATCCTGGATGTCCGTCTAAGTTCGCCACAAAGGATGAATTAAGTGAACATCTAAAAGAATGCCCACTTGATCCAAAATCTTTTGAACCACTTGCTGCTCGTACACAAGCCATTCTTGATTTCAAAGGCACCCTCACAGTTGCCGCAAATGCACCCTTTAGGAGCCAGCTTTTTGATGCTGAAAAAAGAGTATGGACAGACGCAGAGCTTAGGGCCACCATAGACTCGCAACCATATAACCTAGATGAAACACAAGAAAAAGAAAGAGACCGTTATTATGAGCTATTAACTTCTCTAGCAAGTCAAAGCGCACCCTTCCACTGCCCTTGCAGCCACAATGCTCCTCCGTGCCAATATCAACAAGTACACAAACGCGATATCAAAAAACACATACAACAAAGCCATACACACTATCGACCATACTGGTGCCCTATTTGCGGCGTTGGTAAAAGATTTACTCTACGGGAAAGAATCCGGACCCATATGCAATCTGCTCACAACAAAGAAAAAAGAGCCCTAAAGGGGAACACAACACGGAATATGTTTGATAAAGTAGAACCGTATGGTCCAGATCGTAGACGTTCAAGAATAAAACGAAAAAAATAAATTAAAAATATTCAAGCTTCATTGCCTTCTTAACTTCTGACAACGTCTGCGCTGCAACATCACGCGCATGTTCAGTTCCATCTTTTAATATTTGCATAACCTGTGTTTTATCTTTCGCATACTCTGCCCGTCGCTCGCGAATAGGTTTCAAAAGGTCTTCTAACACATCAACAAGTCGTTTTTTTAGAACAACATCACCAAGTCCACCTTTTTTGTAACGAGCTTTAAGCTCTTCAACTTCTTGTTGATTTGGATCAAAAACATCAAGATAGATAAAAACTACATTGCCATTAACTTGACCTGGATCCTCAACACGAATATGGTTGGGATCGGTGTACATACTCATAACTTTTTTCTTAATCACATCAACTTCATCAGAAAGATAAATAGCATTCCCCAACGACTTGCTCATCTTCGCTTTCCCGTCCATTCCAGGCAAGCGCTGCATTTTTGCAAGTACTGGTTTAGCTTCTACAAGAACATCTGTTTTATAAATACGATTAAACGAGCGCACAATTTCATTTGTTTGTTCAATCATCGGCAATTGATCTTCGCCCACTGGAACAAGTGTTCCTTTAAACGCCGTGATATCTGCAGCCTGGCTTATAGGGTAGGCAACAAAACCAAGAGGTGTGCTTTCACCAAATCCTTTTTGTTTAATTTCGTCTTTAACCGTCGGATTACGCAATGCACGATTAAGTGTCACCAAGTTCATATAGTACATGGTTAACTCAGCAATCTGCGGAATCTCTGATTGAATAAAAATTGTAGCTTTTTTTGGATCAATTCCAACGGCTAAATAATCAAGCGCAACTTCCATAACATTGCCATGAACCTTTTCTGGTTGCTCAAAATTATCAGTTAATGCTTGCATGTCTGCAATCATAACAAATGTTTTATATTTATCTTGCAACTCAACACGCTTCACCAAGGAGCCAATATAATGCCCTAAATGCAACGGCCCCGTTGGTCGATCACCAGTTAAAATAACACCGGAATGTCCGGATCGCAATTCAGTCTTCATATAATTTTTCCATCAAAAATTTTTCATCATATATTTTCAGTATACCGTAATGACAAAAAAAAGAAGGTCATCTTAACCAGTGCCCCATGACCCTACTAACTCTTCAATTTTTCTCCTAGGCAATCTTCTTATATATTCTAACATACCAATACGATCGAATTACAAAAAACGTGCCTCATCAATTATCTTATAGGCCTCAACTTCTTCCATACACGATAACGATTCTTTCAACGCATTTTCTGCTGCTTCAAATCGCTCTTGCATGTCAAATAAATCACAACACGCAAATCTCAGGAAAAGTTTTCCGCGTACTCTGGATAAGTCACTTTCATCAGGAACAATGGTAGCTGCAATACTTCTTACCTCACCATCGTTACCTAACATAGACTCCAAGTTTGCACGAAAAAATCTAATGGTATTAAAAAATTTACTTAAAGTTTCATCTTCCAGCTGTTCCCTACATAAATAACTAGCCAATTCAAAGCGATGCGCAAATAATTGTCTCTCTAAAGGATAACGCTGCAACATTCTACGCGCATCCTCTACACGACTGAAAGAACTTTCAATATTTTGTAAAAAAAACACTAATCTTTTTCGATCAATCAATTCAGAAGAAAAAATCTTTTTACCTTCATCAAGAAGTTTATCAAAAGTTTCACGGGCCGCCTCACATTCTTTACGCATAGATTGCGTTTCACAAAAAGATCCCAATAAAACTATAAATAACAATTTCTTATGTAACATTTACTCACTTTACGCTTTAAAGTTTCCTAAAATCTTGCTTTCATGATAAAACGATATAAAAACAGACCTCGCCTGAACAGGCCTCGCCTGAACAGGCCTCGCCTGAACAGGCCTCACCTGAACAGGCTTATCCTGAACAGAATTATCCTGAAAAGGTATCAACCAAATAGGAAATATTATGAAACCAATCATCTTAAAGTATACAAATCTAAGACAGACAGACAATAAAATAATTGAAAAGCTAACAAATGAACAACAAAACATAAAAAAACAGGTATCACCTGAACAGGTCTCACCTGAACAGGTCTCACCTGAACAGGATTATCCTGAACAGGCCTCACCTGAATCACATAGTTACCATACCCGCTATGCATCGCTAAATCTTCCATTTGACCAAGAACTCATAACAGAGATTCATAAAACTATCAAAGAAAAACGCGCTCTTAACATTGATGCACTTATTGTCATCGGCATTGGTGGATCAAATTTAGGTACCATCGCCATTCACGAGGCAATCAACGGGTTACTTTACAACACATCAGAACCACCAATGAAATGTTATTTCGCAGATACTACCGATGCCACCTACATCGCACATCTGCTAACCATTCTTGAAAAACTTTTACAACAAGATAAAAATATACTTATTAATGTTGTTACAAAGTCAGGAACAACAGCAGAAACTATTGCAAACCTTCAAATCTTCCTTGAACTTCTGAAGCGCTATCGTACAGATTACAGGAAGTATATTGTTGTAACCACAGATAAAGATTCAAAACTCGACCAATGGGCTGCAATTGAAAAAATCACGCGCCTGCATGTTCCAAAACTTGTTGGCGGACGCTATTCAGTATTCAGTCCGGTAGGACTTTTTCCTCTCGGCATGACAAGCATTGATATTGATCAACTAATTATTGGCGCAAAAGAAATGGTAACACACGAGCTCACTCACCCAGTAAACGAAACACTTGCCGGACAAACTGCTGCACAAATCTATCAAGCATATAAAGCAGGATACAAAATTCATGATCTATTTATTTTTTCGAAAGAGCTTGAATCAGTTGGCAAATGGTATCGCCAATTAATGGGCGAAAGTTTAGGAAAACCAACAATAACAGATCCACAAGAACGATGCGATTTAACACCAACCGTTTCAATCGGCAGCACTGATTTGCATTCTGTTGCACAACTTTATCTCGGCGGATTACCTAAAACAGTCACCACATTTTTAACCATCGAACGGTGGCGAAATGATATACCTATTCAGGATGATGAACCAGCCAAATCAATCGCACCACACCTTGCAAAAAAAACACTCACAACAATTATGGATGCAATCTTTTCAGGAACCTATGCGGCATACGCAAAACAAAACAAACCAGCACTCCATCTGATATTACCAGAAGTTACGCCATATTATATCGGGTCCCTATTGCAAATGTTTATGATACAAATGATCTATCTCGGAACACTATTAGATGTTAATCCGTTTGATCAACCGCAAGTAGAACTATACAAAACAGACCTAGTCTAAACAGGATTATCCTGAAAAGAAACTAAAGGAACATTAACCAAGGAATAATAATGTATTCGTATCTTTCATTTCTCCATATTGTTCACTGGATAGATATCCTTGAAATAGGATTATTTAGTTCTTGCATCTTTTTTTTCTGTAGATGGCTAAAACAAGATCGACAAAGCAACCGGCCATGCCTAAAATTGCTTTCATATTTTTATCTAGGATGTGCCGGCTTTGTTAGTGCATACGTCTTTGATCTTTATGCAGTAGTACAATTTTATACATACTCTTGGCCAGCACTCATTATGCTTTTCATTATTGTTCACCAAAAAAGTCTACAAAAAAATTATGTTGCTGCTCGTACCATTAAGCCAACACAACAAGCTGATTTAAATACATGGCTCCAAATAATGATAAGCACTGCCTTTAAAAGTATTCAATACAAAAAAGATTTAATTTTTATTATAGAAGGAAAAAACAATCTTGATGATTTCGTTACATCAACAACAACCTTCAATGCTCCAATACAAAAACAACTCTGCAATATAATTGTTGAAAGTTCGCTCTGCAAATCAAAGTCACAAATTATTATTACACAACACGGAACTCTCCGTACTATCAGCTCAGGATGGAAAAAAGAGATTGACCACGTATGGCTCGACAATAAAACAAAAACGTATGCTCCATGGGAACAGGAAGCTCTCTACTGGTGCACACATCTTGACGCACTGATATTTTACATCGAACCAACAACAAAAAAATGTACGATCATAGCACAAGGCAACCGCGTACCTCATCTGTCCCTCGAAAAAGCAATGTCGATTATTGCACAATATATTCGAAAAAGTTCATTGTCGCTTCAAAAGAACACTTCAGAAAAAGGAGCAACGCTATGAACCTCTCATTAAAAAATCTCTTCGCTTCAAATGCCGTCACGATTATATGTTCACTAATTATCGGCTATAGCCTCTGGACTATGCTCACACACAATCAAATAGTACAAGAAAACATTATAATTCCCGTAAAAATTTATCAAGGCAAAAACATCATAGACAAAGAAACGTCTATCAATGTGCTAATCGAAGGCGCACGGCACCAATTAAAAGCACTTATCAACCATCCACCACAAGTAAACATCTACCGTGACGAACAGGCCCCGCCTGAACAGGCACCGCCTGAACAGGCCCCACCTGAACAGACCTCGTCTGAACAGACCTCGTCTGAACAGACCTCGCCTGCGCGGGGCACACCTAAACAAGATTCCCCTGAAAAACCTGGCAACTTTATTAAAATTTCGGAGAATGATATTTTGCTACCAGAAACACTGAGTATAATAAACTACTGGCCACGAGAAATATTGCTCTAGCATTCACCATGGTAATAGCAGTGCACTTTATTGTGCAGCAACAATGTCTATGTTAAAGTTAAAAAAAACATCGAAAGAAAAAAAATGAAAAACAGGATTAACCTGAAAAGTTTCATCAAAGTTATTTTAGATCAACTTCGATCATTATTTTTTAATGGTCTTCTCATGTTGCTGCCAGTAACAATTACCTTTTATCTTTTTAAATTTCTTTTTCACATCATGCAATCATGGTTATCACCACTGCGAGACTTGGAACCGGAATACTTGCAAGCAATTCCATATCTTGAATTTGCACTCGCCGTCACACTTATTTTAATTCTTGGCCTTATTTCACGCAACATCATCTTCAAACAAATCATTAATCATCTTGAAAAAGCGATAGGAAAAATCCCACTCATTAAACCAATCTATAGAGGATCAAAGCAATTAGTTCACGCTTTTACTCATCATGATAAGGATAGCTTTCAACAAATCGTCTATATTGAATTTCCACGTAAAGGTGTTTATTCAATTGGATTTGTTACAAGTGAACTCAAAAAATCACTCTCACCAAATAAATCAAAAAAATATTATAATGTTTTTATCCCAACATCACCAAACCCAACAACGGGATATTATGTTTTAGCAACCGAAGAAGACCTTATACCAACAAGTCTTACACGCCAAGAAGCAATGACTTTAGTTATTTCAGGCGGAATCGTTCAACCAGATAGATTTGAATAGAACATTTCATTCAAAACGTGTAGAATCGATTCTAGTTAATTCTTAACTCTGTTTTTTTAGCTCTAATAATAATTCCGCTTTTAATGCTGCTCTCTTAGCCACCTCTTTTGCTAAACTTATAACACGAGTGTAAACTCTATCTTCTCCTGGAGGTTTCTCAATTTCAAGCAAAAAGTCTTTGCGACATCCATGTGCCAACGAAAAAGAAAGCATTAACAAACAACATAAACGTTTCATCTTAATCCCTATGATAAAAAACAGGCACCGCCTGAACAGGTCTCACCTGAACAGACCCCGCCTGAAAATAAATAAACATTCTTTCCAACAGTACTTCACTACCACCGTTCTTAAGATCTCCATCTAAAGCATAAAGCATACTGTGAACTTTAGCAAAAACTTCTGGTTTATACCGCTGCCAATCTCGCTGCAAAAATGAAAATGGCAACTTAAAGCTAATCTTTTTTGCTTCAACTAACTTTCTATCGTTTCGAAACTGTACATAATAATACGCTCTAAAAAATTGTTCCGAAAAACATGCTAACCAAAAGGGAAATTCATATATATCCTGCAACCGCTGCCATTCTTTAAAAAACAGCTCCTTCTTTCCAGCAAACAATGCGCCACTTAAGATAAATAATGAACTTTCTGGTTTTACAATATATTCAAGCCACTGCTCAACAAAAGCATCACGACCAGAACCAAGCACCGATCCATAATCCGTAAGCGTAACAGCTTGATCAATCGTTAACGTACCAACTTGCTTAAAAACGGATGCCGCAAAATATTGTATCCGCTCAAGTTCATCTTCAGACCAAAGTATCGCAAGATTTTTATACTCGCTAAGTGAAATCTTTTCCGGCACATTTAGCTTTTGTATATTTTTTTGATCTTTGTCTGAAAAAAATAATACATAATGTGGCCCTGTGTATGCAGATAAATATGCTAACCATTTTTTATACTTCGCAATAGGCAAGGCAGAAAGGTTTCCAAGCCAATATAATTTCTGCTGGCCTAAAAAAGTCATCTCAAGCTGCGATTTAATATATTCACTATCATGTTCTGCAACATCAATAACATGTTTTTGCACACCAAGCTTCGCTTGCACATACGTCAATAAACGCTGGATAAACAATAATGGATATGCTCCCACTCGAACAAACCTCGCCTGAGCGCCAGCCGCCTGAACCGGCCCAGCCTGCACTTGAATAACAAAATTTTCAGTAAAAAATGAGGGGTTTTTTATAACATGTTGAATATTCATATATACTAATTATATCGCGATAAAAACCTTTAAGCAAAGGCAAAATAGACCTCGCCTGACCACCCACTTGCAAAAAATAGTCAGAACCTTATACTTGCTTACACATAATGTACACAACACAAAGGACGCTATGAAAAAACAATCTATCCTTTTACTTTTATGCTTTTATTTTTCATCATCACATGCAATATTCAAAAATTTTAATTCTTTTGCCACTAAAGATCTGAGAATGAGAAATTTCGTCGCAGGCCTTCTCACCGGAGCGGGCATCAATCTAGCAGTATTTCGCAATGAAGATTTAAACAAGTATCTTGATACATTTGCCATTGGCTTGGGCGGCATGATCTTCATAAATATTGACAATACAAATGAAAACTCAAAAAAAACTGTAGCCATTAGTCATGAAAATCAATCACTTCTAACTAGAATCACAGAATGGTATCAACAACACTCAAAAGGTTTCTCTATAGCCTTCTATTACGCGGCTGGCCTTACTACAGGCATAGCCTTAAGTGATACGTTGCAAAAAAACATTCGTGACGCATGGAATGGCCTAAAAAACGTTAATCAAAGGCGACAAGGACAAATAGGCGCTTAGACAAAATAACAAAAAATCAAAATACGATTAAGGATCAATCATGAAAAAACTTTTAATTATCTTTCCCCTTCTTTGCACACTTTCATCCTCTCCAATGAACAAAGCAAATCGCGTTGCAAACCTTGTTGCTGGCGCTGTAACAGGCTCAGCCGCAGAATCAATGGATAGTGATGCCTATAAATTTGCATTAAGTACCGCAAGCTTCGCGCTCTTAAATCACAATGCAGATAATTTACAGGAACTTATTGTAAGAGCAATATTATTTTATGGCACTCATTCCAGCGGTTATTACACAAAAGAGAAACAAAAAAAGGTCTGGAATAAATTTCTAACATGGTACAAGGAAAAATATCGCAAACAACCATCAAACGCTAAACAATAATACGAAACAAATAAAGATAAACACTCGCCGCACAAGGATAACGTAACCAGACAGTTCCAACTTCAACAAAGGCCACAACAAAAAACCTAAGTTTAGTTAAACATGAGGCCTTTTGTCTTTGCTTAAAAAATCATGTACCATTACTAAAAAACCAAAGGGGTTTTTATGAAAAAAATGTTTATTCTCCTTCCTCTTTTATGCTCTCTCTCACAATCACATGCTATGGAAACATTAAAAAAATATAACCCTTATGACATTGAAAATGTCATAATAAAAAATGTAGCACTCGCAGCATTAGGCGGCGTCAGTATCGGATTCACAATTAACGAAAACAATAATAAACAGCAATTCAGTCTTGGCCTTGCAAATTTTGCTTTGGCCAATTACGATGCCCCTAATCCCACAGACTTATTCATCAGATTCCTCGTCTACATGAACATTTATACTGGAAGCTTAGCTAGTACAAATCTCACTAAAAAACAACTTAAAAAGTTATGGCAACAATTTACCGGCTATGTGTACCAAGAAAAAAATAACAAAAATCAAACAACGGCTGAATTTATAACCAAAAAATAATACATAAAAATAAGTTTTTAATTTAATCGACAAGCGGGGCCTTAATGGCTCCGCTTTTTTACTTAAAACGTTTTGTATCGTGTCCAAATTAAAATAACCAACACTTTTAATTACACCACTCTAGTAACAATAGAAAGATAAATTACGAAGTCTTTTCTTTGATAAACGATGCGATTTCTTGTGTTCCTTTTTGTGCAAGTACGCGCATTTGATCAAATTGGCTCCAAGAAACAGTTCCCATTTCTGCTGTACCTTGAATTTCAACAATCTCATCATTTGCCGTTAAAACAAAATTAAAGTCGGTGTCGATGTTATTATCTTCAAAAGCACTTAAATCTAAAAGCGCCGTACCTTCATAAACACCTGTTGAAATAGCAGCGACTTGATTTTTAATAATCGATTGCTGAATTAATTTAACATCTTGCCAGTACTTATCAGCTAAATTCATTGCAGCCTGTGCTGCACAAATCGCCGCACATCGTGTACCACCATCAGCTTGCAAAACATCACAATCAACCGAAATCGTATACTCTCCAAACTTTTCTAAATCAACAATCGACCGCAACGAACGGCCAATAATCCGCGAAATTTCTACCGAACGACCATTACGGCGGAAAGAGGATGATTCACGTGGAGAGCGCGTAACTGTAGATGCAGGAAGTAATGCGTACTCGGCCGTTAGCCATCCTTTGCCTTTGCCACGTAAAAAGCGCGGCACGCCTTCATTCAGCGTGACCGCGCACAATATCTTGGTCTTACCGATTTCGAAAAGAACAGAACCGGCGGCATATTCGAAAACATTTGTTGTTAGACGCAACTCTCTTAACTGATTAACTTCACGTCCATCAACACGTTTCATTATTTAGCCTTTTTTTTCTTCATCAAAACCTAAACGAATTCTTCCTGCTGCTGGATCATAATCAAGAACCTTGACCTTTACCGTTGAACCAACAGGATAATATTTATCTATATCACGTTGCTTATCTCGTGGAATCATTGAAATATGCAACAGGCCTGCTTCACCTGGAACTAAGTCAACAAATAACCCAAAGTCTGCAATACGTGCAATTGTACCAGTAAAAGTATCTCCAGCCTTAAGTTGGCCAGCCATAACTTTAACCCATTCAATCGCTTTTTCAATATCTGCTTCAGGGGTACCAAAAATATTAACAGTTCCATCAGCATCGATATCAATTGTTGTACCAGTTTTGTCGATAATTTCACGAATGACTTTACCGCCGCCACCAATAACAGCACCAATCTTCTCTGGATTAATTTTAAATGAGATAATTTTTGGTACTAACGCTGAAAGCTCTTCACGAGGTTTATCAAGAACTTTTTGCATCTCTTTCAAAATGTCCGCGCGTCCTTGCCGTGCCTGTTCCAATGACTTCTCAAACACTTCGCGTGGTAATCCACCTTTGTATTTAATATCCATCTGGATTGCAGTAATACCTTCAGCAGAACCCGCAACTTTGAAATCCATCAAACCAAACGCATCCTCAAATCCACTAATGTCAGTTATTGCTTGGAACGAACCATCCGGCGCCTGTAACAATCCCATTGCAACACCACTAACCATAGTTGAAATTGGAACTCCACCATCCATTAATGCAAGTGTGGCACCACATACAGTTGCCATAGAACTTGAACCATCAGATGACAAAATATCAGTAACAACACGCAGCGTGTATGGAAAGTCTTCTTTCTCTGGCAAAACTGGCATTAATGAAGTAGCCGCCAAATTACCATGACCAACTTCACGACGGCCTGGTCCACGCATAGGACGAACTTCCCCAACTGAAAATGGAGGAAAGTTGTAATGCAACATAAATGGCTTGTTCGAACCTTCATCAATTAATTTTTCAGTACGAGGCTCATCTTGAGCACTTCCTAATGTTGCTGATGTTAATGCTTGCGTTGCACCACGCGTGAAAACTGATGAACCATGAACGTATGGCAACAGACCAACATTTCCAACAATCGGTCTTACCGTATTAAAATCACGACCATCAAGACGTTTTTTATCAGCAAAAATTATTTCAGTCGCTTTAGGTTGTAACGCTTTTTCAAGAACATACTTAACAAACGATTCTGAAACGTCAGTCTTTTCAATTTCTTCTTTGCCAGCCTCAAGGAATCCTTCCTTCAAAGCAGACATCGCATTCTTGCGTTCTTCTATAGTCTTTGTACACAACGTACGCACACGATCAGTTGTTAAATAATTATTAGCTTCTTTTTGCCAATATGACCAATCGAGCGGTAAATCCGCAGGTTCTTTTTGCACATTCACTTCTTGCATGATTTTTTCTTGCCATGCAACTTGCTCTTTAATAACTTCGTGACCAATGAACAACGCTTCAACTAAATCTTTTTCCGCTAACTGATTTGCAGCACCTTCAACCATGTTGATGCCTTCTTTAGTCCCAGAAACAATCAGTTTCACATCAGACTGAAGACGCTCTTCATGTATCGGATTAACCTTCCATTTTCCATCAATACGCGCAACTTCAACACTTCCAACTGGTCCCATAAACGGAATGTTTGATGTGCTTAAAGCAATCGATGTTGCCAATGCTGCTAATGTTGTTGGCGAATGTTTTTGATCGTATGAAAGAAGGAGCGTATAAATTTGAACTTGATTGAAAAATTTTTCAGGAAAAAGTGGACGAATTGCACGATCAATTAAACGTGAAGTTAGTACCTCTTTATCTGTCCATTTTCCTTCACGCTTAAAGTAACCCCCAGGAATTCTTCCAGCTGAAGAAAACTGCTCACGATAATCTACCGATAACGGCAAAAACCCTGGAAAGTCCTTTTTTGGTGCCTGAACAACGGTAGTTAAAACAATTGTGCCACCTTGCTGCAACCAAGCGGAACCGTCAGCTTGTTGCGCATAAGTACCAAGATTTAATTGATACCCAAACTTATCCAGTGTAAACATTCTTGACATATATATTACCTATCTTTTACTTACGAAGGCCAAGTTCTGCAATCAACGCCTTATACCCATTTAAGCCTTGTTTTTTAACATATAGCAAAAAACGTTTTCGGCGATTAACTTTTGCCAAAAGACCACGCCTTGAACTATGATCCTTTGGATTTTCTTTACAATGACCCTGAAGTTCATTAATTTCCTCTGTCAAACGCACAACTTGTACTTCAACAGAACCTGTATCTTTTTCATGCTTCTTAAATTTATCAACCACGGAAGCTGCATTCTTTACCATAATTAGTTCAAGCCTCTTTAAATTATCCTTATAACGTCTTAAAAATGGTAGGCACGAGCGGATTTGAACCGCTGACCCCTGCTACGTCAAAGCAGTGCTCTACCCCTGAGCTACGCGCCTCCCGATTTCTATTCTCGTTCTGCTTCGAGCCTTTCTTGCTCCTCAGCTTTTCGTTCAAGCTCAGAAACATCCTCACCTATATACTTATCGCGGAATGATTTGATTCCTGTACCGGCTGGTATCAACTTACCAATACTTACATTCTCTTTCAAGCCATATAGATGATCAACTGCACCCTTAACCGCCGCCTCTGCTAAAATACGTGTTGTCTCTTGGAAAGAAGCAGCAGAAATAAAGCTTTCTGTATTTAATGATGCCATAGTTATACCCATAAGTACAGGTTTAGCTATCGCAACACGTTTACCTTCAGCTCGAAGTGACTGATTAACCATCTTAAAGTGAATCTTATCTACACGATCACCAACCAAGAAGTCTGAATCACCTGCATCAACAACGCGAACCTTGCGCATCATTTGATGAGCAATAATTTCAATGTGGCGATCGTCAATATTGACACCATGCAAACGATAAATAACTTGAATTTGATTTACCAAATATTTTTGCAAAGCAACTGGTCCTGAAATACGTAAAATATCATGCAGAACCGGTTCACCTGATGTTAACGGATCTCCTGCAGAAACTTTTTCACCACTAGTTACATTCAACTGCTGAGTACGTGGTACAAAATATTCAAATTTAGTGTCGCCTGATACAACATTAAGCTTAATCATGCCTCTATGCAAACCACCAATAACAACTTCACCATCAATATCGGAGATAATCGCTGGATCTTTCGTTACACGAGCTTCAAACAACTCCCCAATACGTGGCAAACCACCGGTAATATCACGAGCTTTTGCCGCCGCTTGTGGAATCTTAACAAGAATGTCACCTGGATGCACTTCTTGATTTGGATTCACCACTAAAAATGCCCTTGGTGGCAAGAAATAATTAGCAACCTCATTGCCTTCACTATCAACGATACTTAATGCTGGTTGATAATTATCACCTTTAGGCTCAAGTATAACTCGTTGTTTTACATTTGTTGATTCATCAAACTTTTCTTGTAGTGTTACATTTTCGACCAAATCAACATAGTTAATAGTACCAGCTTTTTCTGTCAAAATAACTTTGTTATCTAGGTCATATTCAAAGAGTTTTGCACCCTTCTTAACCTTATTTCCGTCCTCAACAAATAGTATCGAACCATACGGTAAAGCATAATCTTGCAACCCTCTACCTTCTGGTGATGTAATAAGCATTCTTGCCTTACGGCTCATTACCACTAAATTGCCACTACTACTTCTTACAAACTTAGTTTTAAGTAACTTAACAACAGCATCCTGTTTTGCAACATACAATGCCTGCTCTGTTAAGCCACTAATAGCACCACCAACGTGGAAAGTTTTCATAGTAAGCTGAGTACCAGGTTCACCAATAGACTGTGCTGCAATAACACCAACAGCTTCTCCAGTTTCTGCTAATATGCCACGAGCTAAATTCATACCATAACATTTTGAACAAATGCCACGACGAGCTTGGCACATCATTACTGAGCGAACTTTAATTTTTGTTACAGCAGATTCACTAATTTTTGCAACAACATCTCGATCAATTAATGTACCATACGTTGCAACAACTTCACCCGTAACTGGATCTTTCAAATCTTCTGCCAACACACGTCCATACGCACGTGATGCAACAGAATTAATAATTTCTCCAGCCTCACGCAAATCTTCTAACTCAACGTATCCCAATGTTTTACAATCATACATGGTGATAATAATATCTTGCGCTACGTCAACAAGACGACGTGTTAAATAACCAGAGTTTGCCGTTTTCAACGCGGTATCAGCCTGACCTTTACGAGCACCGTGAGTAGAGATAAAGTACTCAAACACACTTAAACCATCTTTAAAGTTACTCTTAATTGGTGTTTCCATAATTTCACCAGATGGCTTAGCCATCAAACCACGCATACCAACGAGCTGCTTAACCTGCTCCTTGGTACCCTTAGCGCCAGAGTCCAACATCATAAAAACAGAATTAAATGCTTTAAGATCTTTGTCAGTACTCAATGATGCTTTCTTGTCTTGCTCGACCATATCTGCAAACATAGCATTTGCAATATCTGATGTTGTTTGTCCCCAGATACTTATAACTTTACTGGAACGTTCCCCATTGGTAATTGCACCTTCACGGTACAACTTTTCAACTTTTTGAACGTCTTTTTCAGCCTTAGCAATAAGTACTGTTTTTTTTGCGGGCACCACAAGATCATCAATACCAAATGATACACCTCCAACTGTAGAATAATAGAATCCTAATTCCTTAACAGCATCAAGCATCAAGACCGTTTTTTCTCTACCAAATTCTGTATATATCTTGTCGATTAACCTAGAAACATCGCTCTTCTTAAGAACCATATTAACCCATTCTAAGGGTGAATTCTCAGGCAATGCGCGATATAAAATAACTCTACCTATTCCTGTCTCCACAACAGTATTATCTTCTAAACGAACTCTAACGCGTGCATGCAATGAAACTTCCCCAGATTGAAATGCAGAAATTGCCTCATCAGTACTTGAAAAAACAATGCCTTCACCCTTTTCACCACAACGTAACTTGGTCATGTAATATAGACCAAGAACCATGTCCTGCGACGGAACCGTAATTGGACGACCATTTGCAGGTGACAACAAGTTTTTACTTGAAAGTATAAGCTCACGTGTTTCCGCCTGAGCTTTAATACTCAATGGAATGTGAACAGCCATCTGATCACCATCAAAGTCAGCGTTAAATCCTGTACAAACTAATGGATGAATCTTAATCGCTTTGCCTTCAACCAAGATTGGGAAAAACGCCTGAATACCTAAGCGGTGCAATGTTGGTGCACGATTCAAAAGCACCGGACGGTCTTTAACAACATCTTCAAGAACATCCCACACTTCATCAGCACCATCTTCAATCAACCGTTTTGCAGCTTTTAAATTCGGTGCATGTTCACATCGAACCAACTCTGCCAATACATACGGTTTAAATAATTCTAATGCCATAGCTTTAGGCAAACCACATTGATCCATCTTAAACTCTGGAGCAACAACAATTACAGAACGACCAGAATAGTCGACACGCTTACCAAGCAAGTTCTGACGGAAACGCCCCTGCTTGCCACGCAACATTTCACTTAATGATTTTAATGGACGCTTGTTCGTTCCACGAACCGGCTGTCCACGACGACCATTATCAATCAATGCATCAACAGATTCTTGAAGCATACGCTTTTCGTTTTTAACAATAACGGATGGCGCTTCAATATCAATCAGACGACGCAAGCGAATATTACGATTCAGCACTCGACGATATAATTCATTTAAATCTGAACTTGCAAAACGGCCACCTTCCAACGGAACCAATGGTCGTAAATCTGGGGGCAAGACAGGCAACACTTCTATAATCATGAGATCTGGTGTTAGCCCTGCACCGTGCAATTCACTAATAACTTTAATACGTCTAAGCAACTTATGCCGTGTTGTTACTGAAGAGCTTTTTTCATAAGCTTTTTTGATCAGCTTCAACTCTAACTCAAGATCCATACGCTTCAATACTTCACGTACAATTTGAGCCCCCATATCAGCATGAAAATCAGCATCATCGGGATGAGCATCACAATATTCTTCATATTCTGAACTAGTCAACACGGACTTCGCAGCATACGGCGATTTGCCTTGATCAAGAACCATGTACGCATCAAAATAAATGACACGCTCAATATCCTTAACCGGCAACTCCATGATTAAACTAAGATAACTTGGAATACCCTTGAGATACCAAATGTGTGAAACTGGCGCGATCAATTCAATGTGACCCATTCGTTCACGACGAACACGAGCCTGAATAACCTCAACGCCGCATTTCTCACATGTTACCCCGCGGTGTTTCATACGTTTGTATTTACCACAGTTACATTCCCAGTCTTTTACTGGACCAAAAATTCTGGCACAGAAAAGACCATCTTTTTCGGGCTTAAGTGTACGATAATTAATTGTTTCAATCTTCTTAACTTCGCCATATGACAAAGAACGAATCTTTTTAGGTGAAGCTAGAGAAAGACGTACAGCGTTAAACTGTGTAGCACTAACATACTCTTTAAATCGAGCAAGCATTTGACTATTCACTAATTTCCTCCCTACTTCCCTTAAACAAATCTACCTGTAATGCCAAACTTTGCAGTTCTTTTATCAATACGTTAAACGATTCTGGAATTCCTGGCTCTGGAATCTCTGTTCCATCACCACGAACAATCGTTGCGTAAACTTTATGTCGCCCTGTTACATCGTCAGACTTATACGTTAACATTTCTTGTAACGTATATGCTGCACCGTATGCTTCAAGTGCCCAAACTTCCATTTCACCAAAACGCTGCCCACCAAACTGTGCTTTACCACCAAGTGGCTGTTGCGTTACTAAGGAATATGGGCCAACAGAACGAGCGTGCAATTTATCGTCAACCATATGATTTAATTTCATCATATAAATTGAACCAATCGTAACCGGTTGCTCAAAATATTCACCTGTACGACCATCACGAATGCGATATGCACCCGACTCTGACATACCAAGCTTCTTTAACAACGGCTTAATATCATGTTCAAATGATGCGCCATCAAAAACCGGAGTTGAAAATAACATTCCTTCTTTAGCCGTACGTTCAGCCAACTCATCAAGAGCCTTTTTACCGTACGCTTCACTGTATTCTTCAACAAACTTCTTGCCATATAATTCTTCAAGGAATTTTGCAACAGAAGATTCTTGTCCTTTTCCAATAACTTCAGCCAACTGTTTACCACCTTCGATACCCGCAAATGCCAAGATCGTCTCTAAAATTTGGCCAACATTCATACGTGACGGAACACCGATTGGATTCAAAACAACATCAACAGGACGTCCATCATCAAGGTGCGGCATATCTTCACGCTGTACAATGATAGAAATAACCCCTTTATTTCCATGACGACCAGCCATCTTATCGCCAACCTGAATATGACGTTTTGATGCAATATATACTTTGATCATTTTGATGACACCAGATGGTAACGGGTCACCTTTCTTCAACTCATTTATGCGCTCTTTCTTTAAACTTTCAAGCACAGAAACTTGCGTTTGATATGCTTGAGCTAAAAGAATAATACGATCATTGATTTTTTCATCAACTGTACGCAAAGCAACCACACGGTCAAACGAACTTTTTTTCAAAGCATCAAGATCAAACGAACTCTTTGTCTTTAACCATTTTTGTGCTGTTTTAGCAGCAGGCTTTGCATCCTTAACAAAATCGATCACTTTATCGACGACCATCTCTCCAAGAATGCGTACTTGCTTACCATGCTCTACATTGAACTTTTCTGTTTCTACCGCAACTAGATCCTTGTAACGCTTATCCTTGCGGATACCGCTTCGTGAAAAAACCTTAACGTCAACAATAGAACCTTCAATACCTGGCGGCACACGCAATGATGTATCGCGAACCTCGCGAGATTTTTCACCAAAAATCGCTCGTAACAATTTTTCCTCAGGCGAATATTGAACATCACCCTTGAGCGTCACCTTACCAACAAGAATATTACCAGGCGCAACACGAGTGCCAATCTGAACAATACCTTCATCATCTAATGCGCTCAACGCTTTTTCGCTGACATTCGGAATGTCACGCGTAATCTCTTCAGGTCCAAGCTTAGTATCGCGCGCCTCAACAATGTATTCATCAATATGTACTGATGTCATTACATCATCTGTGACTAAACGTTGACTCAAAACAATAGCATCTTCAAAATTGTAACCATGCCATGGCATAAACGCAACAAGCAGGTTCGAACCCAATGCAAGCTCATCTTTTGAAATCGCTGCACCATCGGTCAAAATTTGCCCTTTTTCAACACGATCACCAACTTTGACAATTGGCCGTTGATGAATCCAGGTACTATAACTTGAACGCGCAAACTTACGCAAATGATAAACATCAACGCCACGCGCTACCCACGAATCAGTTGTACTAAACTCTTTCTCTTCAGCACGAACAATAATTTTTTCTGCAGAAACGTACTCAATAGAGCCACAGTGTTTTGACATAATAACCGCACATGAAGCCTTACCGACCTCTCTTTCCATGCCAGTACCAACACGCGCTGCTTCACACTTAATGAGCGGTACAGCTTGACGTTGCATATTTGCACCCATCAAAGCACGACTCGCATCATCGTGTTCCAAAAATGGAATCAATGCAGATGCAACAGAAACTAATTGCTTCGGTGACAAATCAATGTATTCGACATTATCTACACTAGTGAATAAGAAGTTTCCTTGATAGCGAGCCAATGCAAAATCACCTTTAATCTTCTTGCCAGTCTTATCAACAGAATCAGCCTGAGCAATATATTTTGTTGATTCTTGGAATGCATCTAAGAAAAGAACTTCATCTTTAAGCTTGCCATCTTTAACAGGACGATATGCCGTTTCAATGAAACCAAGATCATTCACCATCGCATATGTAGCCAACGAAGAAATCAGACCAATTGTTTGACCTTCAGGTGTTTCAATCGGGCAAATACGACCATAGTGAGATGTATGAACATCACGAATTTCATATGTTGCGCGATCCTTCATAACACCGCCAGGCCCCAATGCAGACAAACGACGCTTGTGCGCCAACTCGGATAATGGATTTGTTTGATCCATGAACTGAGATAACTGCCCACTGCCGAAAAATTCACGCATAACCGCTGCAAGTGGCTTTACATTTAAAAAGTCCTGCGGCATCAATGATGCATTTACATCGTGCACCCTGAAACGTTCCCGCACAATACGCTCAATACGCGAAAAACCAAGATAAAATTGATTACTTAACAATTCACCAACAAGACGTACTCGACGATTACCAAGGTGATCAATATCATCAAGCTCACCTTCACCGCGCTCACGCATATTAACCAAATATTTAACGGTGGCAACAATATCATCAATCGTCAACACAGTATTACCAGGATCAATATTCAATCCCAACTTACGATTCATGCGCAAACGGCCAACCTTTGTAAGGTCATATACATGCGATGAAAAAAGCATATTTTCAAGACGTTTTAAAATATCCTTAATAGAGGAACTATCACCCGGCCAAATCTTATAATGCAATTCTTTTAATGCCTGTTCTTGTGACGTGCATTGATCATGTGCCAAAGTCAACGCAATGGTTGGTTGGAAAACATACCCAAATGATGAAATCAACTCAAATGAAAGTGATCCCTTTTCTTTGAATATTGCATAGTGCTCTTCACTAAACGGCTCACCCTGTGCTGCAAGCACTTCGCCAGTTTCTGCATCGATAACATCTTTTGCAAAAACCTTACCAAGAATGTGCCCTTCCTTCAAAGCCAAAAGCTTAATCTTTTTTTCTTTTAGCTTCCCGAGCAACTCTTTTGTAATGCGGCGACCAACAAACTCTGCCTCATGTTTCTTAGCAACCATTCCAGATTCAATTCGCTGGCCAGACAAACTGGTACCAACTTTCTTGCAAAAGACACCCTTCTCTATGGTAACTACATCAGATGCATAAAAACGAGAGATAATTTCCTCTCGTGGAATGCCCAAAGCTTGAAGGAATGTTGTAACCAACAACTTTTTCTTTTTATCAATACGTACATACAAAATATCACTTGAATCAAACTCAAAGTCGATCCAAGAACCACGCATTGGAATAATACGTGCAAGATAGTATGGACGTCCACGCAAATCACCTGTCTTCTTACTTTGCGAGAAAACAACGCCAGGCGAGCGGTGAAGCTGACTAACAACTACACGATCAACCCCATTAATTAAAAATGTTCCTTGATCACCTAACTTGTATCTTCCACCTTCTTCATACAAGTCAGCCATCACAGGAACATCTGCCAAGAAAATATCTTGTTCTTTAATGTCACGTATTGATTTATTATCTTCATCATCCACATTCCAACTTACAAGTTGCATACGAACCCGAAGCGGCAATGAAAATGTTTGTCCACTAGAACGACATTCATTGACAGTCATTGGTAACTTTAAATGTACACGCGTCAAACATGCAGGGCATGTTCGATAACGCGCAGCATCACGCTTTTTACATTTGGGACACTGGAAATCTTCACTTAATCGCGAACACCCCGTAGCCTTACATGCAGAGCAATACCAATAGTATCGCTCTTCTATACCGCTAAGCTTACCACATGTGCATGACCAATCACCCAACTGGTAACTTACATATTCAAGCGATATCTTTCCTTCATAATCGATAGGAAAAATATCGCTCAATACTTTCTCAAGTCCAGTTGGAAACCGCTCAGCAGACAAATAATCTAACTGTACAAAATCATTAAACGACTTTGATTGTACCTCAATCAAGTTGGGTACGGAAACAATATCCTTAAGCTTGCCAAACGACTTGCGAACGACCTGCTTACTTTTATCCAAGTAAGACATCAAACGGCACCTCCCACTATGATTAATTTAAAAAAATTAGGAAAGTTCTACTTTAGCTCCAGCCGCTTCTAACGCCTCTTTCATTTTCTGCGCTTCTTCTTTTGGTACAGCTTCAGCGATAATAATAGGAGATCCTTCAGCCTTTCCTTTTGCATCCGTCAAACTTAAGCCATCAATAACTGAACGTAATGCTTTGATAACTTTAATCTTTTCTGAGCCAGTTTCTTTTAAAGTAACGTTATACTCTGTTTTTTCTTCTGCTACGGCAGCTTCACCAGCTGCTGGAGCTGCGGCTGCTACAGGCATAGCTGCAGAAACACCAAACTCGTCTTCAAGCTTCTTTACAAGATCAGCAAGATCTTTAACTGTCATGTCAGATATTGTCTTTATGATATCTTCAGTACCCTTGGGCGCCATAATATTTACTCCAAAAATTATAAAACTTATTAATTAATTAAGCCTCTTCTAGCCTGTGGCTATTTCTTTTCTTCTATCTTCTTAAGAACGACAAGTAAACGTACAAGTAACATTCTCAAGATTCCCACAAATTGTGTAACTGGTGCTTGCATTGTACCAAGAACTTGAGCGAGCAGTACCTCGCGAGAAGGAAGTAAAGCAATATACTTAATTCCCTCAACATCCAAAATTTCTTGGTCAACATAGCCAAGCACTAGCGACAAATGCTCATTGCTTTTTGCAAAATCGTACAAAACCTTTGCAACTGATGCTGGCTCTTCATAAACAAAGACAACACC
>Ga0075125_10000266_pt1 | contig 22712 bp, 24 predicted proteins | sample AntAceMetag02UKN_FD_69810 | JGI IMG/M metagenome (GOLD analysis project Ga0075125, IMG submission 69810) | Saline lake microbial communities from Ace Lake, Antarctica - Antarctic Ace Lake Metagenome 02UKN | ecosystem: Environmental > Aquatic > Non-marine Saline and Alkaline > Saline | place... | reverse complement strand
TATTGTAAAGATTGATTATTTTTATACTGTCAGATTTTTAGGCTTTTGTCAAGAGACTAATTATTTCTGTTCTAACTTTTTTTTAATTCTGTTTGCCGAGAAATATTCACTAAAATACCAAAAGCCGCGCAAAAAACAACAAAACTGGAACCTCCATAGCCAATTAAAGGCAAGGGAATGCCAGTTAATGGAAATATTCCTAGCATGGCTCCCATGTTAATAATTGTCTGGAAAATAAACCAAAAGCCAATACCCACGGCTAATAATTTTCCAAAAAACTGATCACTTGAAAAAGCTAAATAAAAAATGCGATAGGTTATGTAAAAATATAAGGCAATTATAATTAAGATAGTGATAAAACCAAGTTCTTCTGCCATAACAGCAAAAATTGAGTCACTAATTACTTCTGGAAGATAAGAAACTTTTTGAGAAGAATAGCCCAAGCCTCGACCAAAAATTTTGCCCGAACTAATGGCTAAAATAGACTGAGTAATATGATAACCAATTCCTGACGGGTCTAATTCTGGATGAAGGAAAGCCGTAATCCGGTCCCACGAATAAGAGGTTCTTTGAACTAGAAATAAAACAGAAGGAATAGCAATGCTTATTAATCCACCTATATATAATATCTTTCCTCCAGCTATAAAATAAATCACAATAGAAAAAGAAACAAAAACCATTAGCGTCCCAAAATCTGGCTGAAGAAGAATCAAAACAGAAACAATGGCTAAAAAAATACAAAAAGGAAAAAAAACTTCTTTAAAACTTTTTATCTTGTCTTTGTTTTTACTTAGCCAGGCAGATAAATAAATAATAAAAGCTAATTTAGCAAATTCTGACGGCTGAAAAATAATCCCAAGATTAACCCAGCGATGAGCTTGTTCTTTAGCCAAACCAATTCCAGGAATAAAAACCATTGCTAAGAGAAATAGGGTTAATAAAAATAAAATTAAAGACCATTTTTTAAAAAACTTATAATTAAAAAAGGATAGAATTAAAAATAAAATTAGTCCGGGCAAAAAACCTCGAACTAATTGGCGCTTTAAATGAAAAAAACAATCATTATACTCTCTACAATCAACAAAATAACTAGCTGAATAAAGCATTAACAGCCCAATAAAAATTAAAACAAAAAAACTGATAATTAAAATATGGTCTGGTTGATGAAATTCTTTTTTCTTTAACATAGTTACAGATTGACTATTAGTGAACCACTATCGGGCTAAAGACCAGATAGCTTCCTACTTCATAGCTTCATCTACTAATGACAGCTCCACAGGCTTTAGACGAGCGTTCCGCCCGTCTTTTAAATTTAACTCACGCAATACTTGAGCTAAAATATTTTGAGAAGCGTTAATATCCCTATCTAATTTTTTATTACATCTTGGACATTCCCATTCTCTATCTTTTAACTTTAGATCTTGGTTGATATATCCGCACACAAAACAAGTTTTTGAAGAGGCGTAAAAGCGATTGGTTCTCTCAACTTTACCACCATATCTTATTGACTTGTATTTTAATTTAGTTACGAATGAATACCAACTTTGATTAGATATTGATTTTGCTAAACAATGGTTTTTTACCATTCCTTTTATATTCAAATCTTCAATGGCAATTAATCTGTTTTCTTTACATATTTTATCAGACAATTTATGTTGAAAATCTTGTTTTATATTATCAATTTTTTCATAGCGTTTAGCAAGTTTTAAAATTGCTTTTTTCCTGTTCTGACTTCCTTTTTTCTTTTTGCTTATCTGTTTGTGTAAAAATTTAATATTTTTTTCATTTATTTTTAAATTATATTTTTTTCCGTCAGAACAAACCGCAAAATCTTTAATCCCCAAATCTATCCCAACATTATTATCACTAATTCTCTTCTTTTTTACTTCATAATCAGTAGTGATTGAAACAAAATATTTACCTGTTTTAGTTTTACTAACTGTCGCAAACTTTATATTTCCTAAAATTTCCCGGTGAATAATAGTCTTAATTCCCTGTTTAAATTTCGGAAAACAAGAACGGTTCTCTTTAACTGTGAAAAATTGAGGTATTCTAAAACTTTGATTATTTTTCTTGCTTTTAAAATTAGGGAAACCACTTTTCTTTTGAAAAAATTTATTATACGCAGTATCTAAGTCTTTTAATGTTTGTTGCAAGGATTGTGAATTGGATTTTTTTAACCAATCGTTATCCTTTTTCAGAAATGTTAATTTATTTGCACAATCGTAATAGTTTAAATGTTTTTTCTTCAAATCCTTTTCTTTTGCTTCTAAATATATTTTATTGTTTAAATCTAAAAAATAATTCCAAACAAACCGAGAACAACCAAACATAATATCCAGTTTTTCTTTTTGTTCCTTGTTGGGTTGAATTTTAAATTTATAACTTTGCATATTTTTATTATACTTTATGTTAAATTGCTTGTCAAGCATAATTTCTTATGATATACTAAAGTTATGAGCAAAGACAGCCAATATCATTCAAAAGCCAGTGCTAAATATCTTCTGAAAATACATCTTATTTTGGTTTGCAAATATATGAAACAGCTCCTAATTGAAACAGGTGATGATTGCAAACAGATTATATTTGAAATCTCTAAACCGTCTAATTTCACAATAGACGCAATGGAATTAGACAAAAACCATATACACCTTCTTTTGGATATTGAGCCTAAATTATCTGTTAGTAGTATTGTTAATCGTCTTAAATCTATTTCAACCAATAGACTATGGAAGCGGCCTAAGAACTTTCTTAAGCCCCACTTTTGGAAAGAACGAACATTTTGGAGCGATGGATACTTTGCTTGTTCTAGAGGAAATGCTAATATGGAAACTATCAAGAAGTATATTGAAACACAAGGCTAATTCATCTCAAGGGCTGAAAACCCTTGAGTTTTCTTAGCCAGTCATCAATAAAATAGAAAAAAGACAAATAATCTGAACAAATAAAAGTGCGCTAGCCAAAAGATTTACTAATTTTTCTTGACGTAAAAGATAAAATTGAAAAATAAGAATTAAGTTGATTAATAAAATTCCTAAACTTAAAATAGGATAAATTAATAACCTTGTCCAAGAACCGATTAAATCAGTGTTAAATAAAATATTAGTATGTAAAAGAACTGGTTCTGTTTTTCCCCAAAATATAAAAAAAAGATAAATCCAAGTAAATAAATTTAAAATTAAAGCTATTAAAATCAAGCTTAACATTTTTTTATCTCTCCAAAATTTCTTTTTTTGAACTTGTTGTAAAGTTTGTTCAAAGGTCATAAGTTGGGTAATTGGGCAATTGGTTAATTAGGATATTATCATCTTAACAAGCAAAAATCCAGTTGACAAGAATCTATTTAATGTTAGGATAACTTTATATAGCTCCCACGCCTCAATTTTGCAAGGTACCATGTAGCAGCGCACTCGCTTCACTCGGGCTTATTCAGCCACTGCGCTGCGAGAATTAGATAGAGCTTAAAGTAACAAATAATTAAAAAATTAGGACAGCAAAATTGAAGCGGGATGCTCTAATTGTAAGAACCTGCTCACTGCGTTCGCAGAACCTTGAAATTAAATGTTATTGTATAGACAGTAAGGTATTTTAATTATAGCGAAATTTCCTTCGCTACGCTCGTAAATTCCGACAATTATGGCACATAAAAAAGCAGGTGGCTCAACATCTTTGGGTCGCGATTCAAAATCTCAAAGATTAGGCATTAAAGCCGCGGGCGGGCAAAAAGTTTGGCCCGGAATTATTATTGCTAGACAAAAGGGAACAAAGTTTCACCCTGGAACAGGAGTTCGTTGTGGTAAAGACCATACTATTTATGCCATTACTAATGGCAATGTTTTTTTTAACCAAAAAAAAGTTAAAAGATTTGACGGAAAATTAGTTAAAAGAAATTTTATTAGTGTTAAATAAAAACCTGGCTTTGTCAAAACTTTAAAATCAATAATATTTAAAAAGAGTCAATTAATGACTCTTTTTTATATTTTAAATTTTAAATTTTATTCTTCTTCTAATTGTTCTAACGGTTCGCCTCCCAAAATTAATAAAGCTCTGTCTAATTGAGGGTCTCTTTCTTGTAAATAATCCTCTTCTGTTTGTTCTACTTCAATGTCTGGAATAATTCCCTCCTCGTTAATTGAACGGCCTAAAGGAGTATACCAATATGCCACTGTTAATTTTAAAGCTGATTTATCACTTAAAGTTTCTAATTCCTGAACCGAGCCTTTACCAAAAGTCTGTTCTCCTAAAATTGTTGCCTGATTATAATCTTGTAATGCTCCGGCTAAAATCTCTGAAGCAGAAGCCGACCCCTGATTAACTAAAATAATCGTAGAAATATGTTTAAAATCAGCCCCTGCTTGAGCTCGATATTCTTTTTCATCGCCTTTAGCGTTTTTAGAAATAACTGCTACTTCTTTGTCTATCCAATATCCAGCCATATTAACTGCTGTATCTAAATACCCGCCTGGATTGTTGCGTAAATCAACAATTAAACCTTTTGGATTAGCTCTAACAATTACCTGAGCAATATTTTTAAAATCTTTCCAAGTATCATCGGAAAAATGAGAAATTTTTAAATAAGCAATTTTATTTTCTTTTAATTCCCAAGAAACTGTTTTAATATCAATAACGTCGCGCACTACCTCAACTTCTTTTGTTTTTGTTTCACCTTCATGCCAAATAGTTAAAACAACTGTTGTTCCTTTAACCCCTCTAATTAAATGAACTGCTTCGTCAAGTCCCATTCCACTGGTATCTTTTTCATCAATTACAAAAATCTTGTCACCCGACCTCAGGCCTGCTCGAAAAGCTGGAGTATCAGGCAATGGAGCAATAACAGTTAAACGACCATCTTTAATTCCAATTTCCATGCCCACTCCTTCAAAACTACCAGACATATCTTCAAGAAATTTTTCAGCTAATTCTGGTTCTAAAAAAATAGAATAAGGATCGTCCAATCCCATTACCAATCCTTTTAAAGAACCATAAAATAAATCTTTATCATCTACTGGCTGTTTTACATAACTCTCTTTAACTGATGCCCAAACACGCCAAAACAAATCATTATCAAAATCAGAATTAATTTCTTCTGAACCAATTGAAGGAAATTTTTGTTGAGCTAAATCTTCTCCTAAGATAATTCCAAAGGTAAGAAAAATAATAGAAATAATAATTAATAAAATAATTGCTTTTTTTTGAGAAATCATTTTCATAACAAAGTATTTTTAAATCCTAAATGCTTATAAGCTAATGGGGTAGCTATTCTTCCCCTTAAAGTTCGGTCTAAAAAGCCTGATTGAATTAAATAAGGCTCATAAATTTCTTCAATAGTATTTAAATCTTCACCAATGGCCACGGCCAATGTCTTTATTCCTATTGGCCCTCCTGAAAATTTTTCAATTAAACAAGACAAAATTCTTCTGTCCGTGTGGTTTAATCCTAATTTATCTATTTCTAACATTTCCAAGGCCTGCTGAGATGTTTTTTGATTAATTTTTTCTATTCCCTTAACTTGAGCAAAATCTCTTACTCTTTTTAAAAGTCGATTAGCCACTCTTGGCGTAAAACGAGAACATTGGGCAATTTCTTGAGCCGCTTTTTCTTCAATTTTTATCTTTAAAATCTTGGCTGAACGCAAAATAATTTCTTTAATTTCAGAAGGCTGATAAAAATTCAATTGATAAACTGCTCCAAAACGGTCGCGCAAAGGCGGAGAAATTAAACTTGGCCGAGTAGTTGCTCCAATTAAAGTAAAATGAGGGAGGTCTAATCTCAAAATTTTAGCGCTCGGACCTTGTCCAACAATTAAATCCAGAGCATATTCTTCCATCGCTGGATAAAGGATTTCTTCAATTGATCGATTAAGACGATGAATTTCGTCAATAAACAAAATGCTTTTATCTTTTAATGAAGTAAGAATGGCTGCCAAATCTCCCACTCTTTCTAAAGCTGGGCCAGAAGTAACCTGAATTTCCGTGTCCATTTCACATGCAATGATATATGAGAGGGTCGTTTTGCCGAGTCCGTGATTTCCATGAAAAAGCGCATGCTCGAGTGGCTGTCGCCTTTGCTGTGCTGCCTGAATAAAAATTCTTAAGTTAGCTTTTAGTTTTTCTTGACCAATAAATTCCTCTAAAATCTTTGGTCGTAAATTCAAATCCATTTTTTTGTCTTCGGGCAACTCTTTTTGTGAAATAATATTATTGTTGTTTTTCAAAGCCATATTAAACAATATTAACATTTTTAAATAGTTTGTCAAAAAATCAATTCTTGTCAGAAACTAAAATCATGCTATAATTAAAAAATACATTATTAATTATATAATAATTTTTTAATTTCAAAGTTTTGCGAACGAAATGAGTAAGTTCTTATAATGTTATAATCTACTTGGGCGCGCATAGCTCAGCGGTCAGAGCACAGGCCTTATAAGCCTGGGGTCGATGGTTCAAATCCATCTGCGCGTACCATTCTTTATCTTAATTAAAAAACTATGTTTAAAATTATTATTGGCCTTTTAGTTGTTGTCTTCGGATTTATGATGTCTTTAAAATCTATGTGGTTTTTAAGACAATTTGGCCGGATTAGCTGGGCAGAAGATAAATTTCCCTTTGAAGGAGGAACTAGATTTTTCTATAAAATATTCGGTATTGTTATTGTTTTTATTGGCCTTTTTATTATAAGTGGCATTTGGACTGACATTTTAAATGGTATTTTCAAATTATTTGGCAATAAATAATCATTAAAAGGGCCCGTAGTTCAGTTGGTAGAACATCTCATTTGCAATGAGGAGGTCAGCGGTTCGAATCCGCTCGGGTCCACTTTCTTGAAATAATTCGTATAATAATGAGTTAGCTGAAATATTCCTTTTCTTTTCTGGGCTAACGCCCAATTGTTTTAAAAAATTTTAAAATTTCTTTTTCTTTTATTTTTAGAGGGAATTCAAGGTGTTTTCTTCGCTCCGCTACGAAAACGATTTATTTATAAAGGGAAAAATTATATAATATAAATAGCTTTAACTTAAATATGACAAATATGAAACAAGATACTTTCCAAAAGCAATTAACAAAACATTCCGAAGATTTTAGAAAAATCCTAGCAACTCCAGATGGAGATTGGTCGGTAAAAGGTTTTATTGATATTGCAAAAAATATTTATACGATTTCTGTTGATACAAAGGTCATTTCGAAAATTATCGAACTGATGATGTTTCCTGTGCTTAAAAAATTTGCAGATGAAAATAAATATGAAATGATTTTTTCAGCAGAGCAAAACCATTACCCAGATGTCACTTTTATCACACCAAAAAAAGAAAAAATCGCACTTGATATTAAAAGTACATACAGAAAAACTAATGGTGATGTTTCAGGCTTTACGCTTGGAGCTTTCACTGGATATTTCCGAAACAGAAAATCAGAAAAGAATATTACGTTCCCCTACAATGAATACAAAAAACATTATATTTTAGGAGCTATCTATACAAAACAAGAAGAAGTAATTGATGAAAACAGAGTTTACACAATTGACGATCTTGAAAAAATTTTATCAGTCGTGAGAGATTTTGATTTTATTGTACAAGAAAAATATCGTATTGCAAAAGATAGACCAGGAAGTGGAAACACAAAAAATATCGGCTCTTGTATAAAATTAAAAGAACTCAAAGAAGGACTTGGGCCTTTTTCAGAGCATGGTGTGAAAATATTCGATGATTTTTGGATGAATTACATGACAAAGGAAATGGCAGAAAGGGGCGGATTATCAAAACCACCATACTGTAACCTCAGGGAATATTTACAATATCGAAATATCAAGAACTTATGAGCTTAACTTTTCTAAAAAAATCTGGTCAAAAAGCATTGTTTGAAATAGAGCCAACAAACGATTTTGGCGTATTTCCAAGCACTCGTTACCAAGGAAGTAAAAACAAAATTATTGACTGGATTTCTTATGCAACAAAAGATTTGCAATTTAATACCGTGTTAGATGCCTTTGGGGGGACAGGAAGCGTTGGCTATATGTTCAAAAAACAAGGCAAACAAGTTTTTTACAATGATTATTTAAAATTTAATTATATTATTGGATTAGCTTTAATTGAAAATAATAATATATTTTTGGATGAAGATGACATAAATTTTATTTTACAAAAACATGATCATATAAATTATCCAACCTTTATACACGATACTTTTCATAATATTTATTTTACAGACGAAGAAAATACATGGCTTGACCAAGTAATTACAAACATTTATCGACTTGATAATAAATACAAACGAGCATTAGCTTTTTTTGCCTTATTTCAAGCTTGCATTATTAAAAGACCATACAACCTTTTTCATCGTAAAAATTTATATGTGCGCACCGCTAAAGTAGAAAGAAGTTTCGGGAACAAAAAAACATGGGACACTCCTTTTGAAAAACATTTTCTAAAATTTATTGATGAAGCGAATAATGCTGTTTTGGACAATAAAAAAAATAATTTAGCTTTTCAAAATGATATTTTTGATTGGAATCATTCAAAACCAGATCTCGTGTACATTGATACTCCTTACATTTCAGCTAAAGGGATTGGATTAAATTATTTTGATTTTTACCACTTCTTAGAAGGTATTATGGAATACGACAAATGGGATAGTATGATTGATTCTAAATCAAAACATAAAAAGATTAAAAATAGAAAAAATGAATGGTGCAACAAAAGTGAAATCCACAATGCTTTTCAAAATCTTTTTAATAAATTTCAAAATTCTATTTTGATTATTTCTTATCGAGATGACGGAATACCAACAACCCAAGAGCTTGTTGAAATATTAAAAAAACTCGGAAAACAAGTTGAAATTAAAAAAATGGATTACAAATATGTTTTGAGTAATGGAAACTCAAAAGAAGTTTTGATTATCGCAATATAATATGGCAACAACAATTACATCATCATTTCAAAAACTAAAAGAAAATCTAGAAATTACAGGACTTCAAAAAAGTACTGTTTCAACTCGTCAAGAAAATGTTCGTAATGCTGTTGAAAAAGAAATGGATGTTTTAGATTCTTTTTTAACAGGTTCCTATTCAAGATCAACGATGATCGCCCCACTTTCAGAAGCGGATATTGATATTATTATTGTCCTTGACCCCAAATATTATGAAACAGACGGACAAGCAAATTTACTAGATAAAGTAAAACAGGCATTATTAAAGACTTATACTAAAACACCCAAAATTAGCAGAAATGGACAAGCTGTTACCATAACTTTTACTGATTTTGTCGTTGATGTGGTTCCAGCCTTTAACCGTAAGGGTGGTGGTTATCTCATCCCAAATTCAGTACAAAAGGTTTGGATAGCCACAAACCCCAAAACTCATGTTCAGATAATGGCTGAAAAGAATAAAAAACATAATGACGATTTAGTACCGATTGTAAAAATGATAAAAGGCTGGAATAAAAATATAAACTATTCTTTTGTCTCTTTTAGACTAGAATTACTTGCAATAGAAATTTTTGAAAATGTTACTATTTCAAATTATTCAAGTGGTATGAGGTATTTTTTTGACAAAGGGAGAGAGCGAATAAAATATAAAGCCAAAGATCCTGTTTCTTACGGTGAAGAAATAAGTGGGTTAAGAAATATTACAACGCAAGATGAAGCGGTTAGTAGGTTTGAGACTGCTTATAATCGAGCAATAAAAACTGAACAATTTGCAAAAAATGAGGATATTGAGAAGGCTGTCAATGAATGGCAAAAAATATTTAGGAATTATTTTCCTACATTTGGATAATTTATCACTATGACAAACAGAGAAAAAATTATCAACGAGGCAAAAAGAATCGAGGAAGATAGTTTATATTCCTCAAAAGGTCATTTTTATGCTGGTCAATGTTGGACAAAGGTGAATCTTTGGCTCGGTAGTATTTCGGCTGTTCTTTCTGCAATTGCTGGGGCTTCTGCATTATCACAATTTGACTATCACAATATTATTGCAGGTGGTTTAGCGATAATCGTGGCTGGATTAACTGCTACAACAACTTTCATTAACCCCAACGAAAAAGCGTCGATTCATCAGAAAGCAGGAAATAGGTATAGTGCTTTAAAAAATGATGTTAGAATCTTTTTCGATATAGAAATGAGTAAACTTGAGGATCAAAAAGCTATTGATAACCTTAAAAAACTAAATGATAGAAGAAATAAATTGAATACGGACTCTCATCAAATCCCAAAGTGGGCTTTTGAAAAAGCTAGAAATGGCATTGAAGACGGAGAAGCTAAATATAAAATAGATGAAAAGAAATAAGGAATTTGAGGGAGAGGGAATTCACCCCTTTAATTCCCCTCTTCCCTCTCCCTCAAACGGAAGAAGAAATTTGAAAATTTTTTAAAACAAGTTTTCTTATCGGAAAACAAAAGAAAAGGAATACATCAGCTAACAGCGTATATCTGGTTACGGCTTTTATACAAAAGCCTCCACCCATATTTGCTGGCAGTGAATCGCTTTACGATATATTATACTGCCAGCAAACATCGCACAGGCTGGAACGTTATCGGAAATAATTAAAAGTTTTTTATCCCGTTGCTGACGGGATAATTATTTGGGGCTATTTTTTATTTTTTTATCCGCAAAAATACTTGACAAAATGGGGGGTAGTGATAAGATGGAGTATTAAATCTTTAACAATCAATCCAAGTCCTATTTCTTTATATTGCCTTTTAGGTCGATAAAGTTAAATGGAAATCTATAGTGGATTTTCAGCCTAAAAAGTAATTGAGACAATAGGCAAAGAAAGGAGGAAAGTACGATGAATCAGCAGAACAAAGCCGTAGTGGCAAAGTTCAGCGTTCTGAAGGGTTCCCGCCCTAAGCTTACGCCCATGCGTATGGCTACGCTGAAATGCGCCGGTCAGTGCACTTGCCGTTGTTGCAAGTGAGTACATGAACCGAGTTGGAGGAATGAATGAATATTTATCCCTCCAACTCCAACTTTACAGGAGGAAAAAAATGAACGAGTTAGTAAGTCTGAAGTCACCAATATCTGTGAACTTTGAGGTCAGTCCTGTTTGCGATTTGGCATGCGAGTTCTGCTTCAATGCCGAAATGGAATGCAGAAAATTAAGTCACTCTCCATTAAAGCAAGTTATGTCAATTCTGGACAAACTTGCTGAAGCTGAGGTGTTCGAAATCCGGCTATTCGGAGGCGAATTTTTTGTGTATCCATATTGGCGAGAAGTTCTGGAATATGCTGACAAGCTGGATTTCTTTTTGTCGTTCGTGTCAAACGGCACCCATATAAACGCAGAGGTGGCTCAAAAGTTAGCGACTCACCGCGTTATCGGCGGCGCCATTTCACTGCACGGAACGAAAGAAATTCACGAGAGTATAACCAAGGTTGCTGGATCATTTAACGCAGCGATAAACGGCACCCGAGCTTGCGTAGAGAATGGTATCGGTATTTCCATTCTCTACACGTTGACCCAAGGGAATCATCACTCGGTTTTTGACACTTGCCGGTGGCTGAAAGAAAGTGGCATAGAAATAGACGATATCAATGTAGGGCGTTTGACTCCTTACGGTCGGGCTAAATCTGACTGGGAACAAGTCAAACTATCCCTACATGATTATCTATCCGTTTTTCCTCAACTGGAAAGAATTCGAAATGAATTGGGTATTTTAGCCAGTTTCGGAGACGCTTTCCCGTTGTGCCTGCTTCCGGACAAATATCATGAGTACGTGATTGGTTGCTGGCAAGGGACTGGATTCGGGCACATAGACCACTTAGGCAATGTTCGTTCATGTTCCATCGCCAAAGGAACTTACGGCAATATTTTAGAGACCCAGTTAACTGAAATATGGGTTGAGCGATTAGCTCATTTCCGATCCCTAAAATGGTTGCCTACAAAATGCCAGGAATGCGACAATTTCTGCGGTGGCGGATGTTCTGCCTCGTTCTATGACGGCGGAATGTATTCTCCCGACGAATTTATCCAAAAAAGAAAAGGAGGCGATCGTGAACGACAAGTTTGTTCCTAAAATCAACTGCCGATTTAAGATTAGGCAAGACCTTGATGGTTTTCTCGGCTTCTTTCAAGGCAAGGGTATTCTAACTTTCAACGAGGTTGGAGCATTTATTGTCGGACAGATGACCGGAGAAAAAAGTCTGCGAGAAATTGAGCAGTCGGTTAAAAAAGCTTTCCCCGCGATTAAAAATCCCGAAAGCGAGGTTAACGACATCGCTAAACAGTTGCGGGAATCTGGATTTTTCTGACTACACAACGGCTAAGGGTAAATAAAATACTTTAGCCGTTTTTACTTTTTTCAAATTTAAGCTACAATATAAGCATGAAACTACAATTTTTATATTCCCAAAATAAAGAAAAAGAGAAACTACTAAATATCTACGATGGATATCAGTTGTTTATTGATAATGATTTTCCGATTGTTTTGCCTAAATTTTATGCTGAAATTTATCAAAATAATAAAAAACTTTTTGCCAAGAAACTAAATACAGAATTAAACAAAGTTTATAATAAAGGTAATTATCAATTTAAAAAAGAAAGGGCAAAAAACAACTGGCAAAAAATTGAAAAGGATTTTTTTGAAATTTTAGATACATGCAATATAAAAATACAAGATAAATATTTTTGCCATATTTCATTATACGGACCAGAGGGACAATTTAATTACCCAAATGTAATTAATTTAAGAGTTGCAAATAAAAAAGATATAAAAAACGCCAACGAAACAATCGCTCACGAGATTATTCATTTGTCGATTTATAACAAGGTTAGAAAATTAAAATTAAATTATGAACAAGTTGAAGGTCTGGTTGATTTATTTTTTATTGAAACTAAGTTAAAAAATATTTTCCCTAAATATAAAATACAAAACATTGGCGTTGTTAATAAAAAATTATTTTACAAAATAATAAAAATAAAAAATAGCCCCAAATAATGTTTTGCTTGGCAAAACAAAAACTTTTAATTACATCTGATAACACCGTATATCGGGCTTCGCCCAAATTTACACTTCACTTCGTTTCGTGTAAACTTCGGATATACGGATACATTATACACAATTCAAAAAATGTTATGAAAAACTTTGAATCAAAAGAAGATTTTGCCACAAACAATCTTCAGAAACAGCTTGAATCTGCTGGTATTGATACTTCTAATTGGGGCACTGGACAAGCAAAAACATTGATGCACCTCCAAAAAGAAATAGAGAGAGGTGAAACTATTCTCGTTACTGGAGAAGCAGGCGAATTGTTAAGACAAGTTGGAGTTGGGGGTGCTGATGTTTATTATGAGTCTGCAGATGGCAAAAAATATCGCCTAAAAGAAGATAGACAAGTTTTCAAAGACGGCCGTGAAAGACGGAGGGATTTTGGTCAAGCTGTTTCTGAAAAGATGAAACCTGATGAAAATCCTACTGATGCTATGGTTCGTGGCATTAGAGAGGAATTAGGAGTTAGTGGCGAAATTAAATTAACGGAGTCTGGAACTGATGAACAAACTTTAACCTCGCCAAATTATCCTGGATTACTATCAAAATATGTTCGTCATAAATTTCAAGCTACACTTAATGATGAGCAATTTAACCCAGAGGGTTATGTTGAGGAGCAGTCAGATATAAGCACATATTTTGTGTGGGAAGAAGTGGATAAAGAATAATTTTTTTAGAGGCTATCCTCCCTTATAAGCATAGCTTACTGATGAGTCTGTGAAAATCAGACGAAAAGGGAATATATTAAATTTAAACTAGACCTCGACCAACAATGAAGAAAATGATTACTAATAAACAAATTGTTGAACAAATTAATAAAAGGATTTTAAAAAAACCTTTATTTTATGTTACTAGATATAAGGAAAGGGGTTCTGGATTAGGTAAATTAAAAAACTACAAAATTATTACCACTACTCCTCCTAAAGATACTGCGGAGATTTTAGAAAAAAAACCATTGCCCTTAAGTTCAATTATTGTTTTTAAGAATAATGTAAAAATTCAAAGACTGTCGAAACAAAAAAATTTAAAACTTTTAAACCCAGATTATCATTTAGTTGAAAAATACGAAAATAAAATTAGCCAATATCAATGGCTAAAAAAAATCATTCCTTCAAATCTATTAAAAACAGTTATTACTATTCCAAATAAAAATTCTTTTCAACAATTAAGTAAAACTTTAGGAAAACCTTTTATTGGACAGTTTAATCGCAGTCATACTGGTCAAGGTACTCTTTTAATTTCTCAACTTAAACAATGGAAAGAGTTAATTGAAAAGTTTCCTTTAAGAAAAATAAAATGTACTCAATTCATTAACAATCCCGCCATTACAGTCAATGTTTGTCTTTGGCAAAAATGCGTTTTAATGGGAAATCCCAGTTATCAAATAACCGGATTAAAACAATTAACTGATTTTCCTTATTCCACCACTGGCAATGATTGGTCATTGGCTCAAAAAATCCTTAATTCAAATGATTTTAAAATAATTAAAGTCTTGTCTCAAAAAATTGGAACAGCTATGATTAAAGATGGATGGCAAGGATTATTTGGCCTTGATTTTATTAAAGGAAAAAAATGGCTAGTTATTGAAATTAATGCTCGCCAACCAGCTTCAACTGGATTAGAAACTGTTTTGCAAAAAAAACAAGGCAAGGGAATCACTATTTTTGCAGCTCATGTTGCTGCTTTATTAAAACTCCCGTTACCTGGAAATTGTGAACAGGTTAAAAAATCTTTTCAAAAAATAGACCAAGGAAGCCAAATTATTATTAGAAAAAAATTTAAAAACATTTTTAATTTTAAAAAAATTATTAATCCAGATATCAAGATACTTAAAAATGATTTAAAAACAAAAAAACATAATACTGAATTATTTAGAATTCAAAATCTTAAATCCGGATTTATTACTAAAAATAATCAATTAAACTCCCTGGCTAAACAATTGTTAAAAAACCTCAAATGAATCCCGTTAGAGATCCCGTATTAAAAAGATCTCTGATAGGGATATTAGATAATTTAATTTATAATAATCTCTAACGGAATGAACGAACAAACACTTAAAATTTCAGAAGGAGGCCAAAAAATTATTGATTCATACTTAAAAATGGCCATTGGTGGCAAACCAATTATTTGTCCTTATTATATTAATTTAAAAAAACAAAGAGCGGCCTTAAGAGTATTTTTAGGCAAAGGTTTAGCTCAAGAAATTATTAATGAAGCAAACTTCATTAGTTTAAAAGAAGAAATTGATTTAAATAAATTGTCAGAAAAAGAGCTTTATCAATTTTTAGTTAAACATAATCTTGGAATTGATTGTTCTGGTTTAACTACTTATATTCTTCAAGCTATTTTTAAAGAAAACAAAAATATAAATATTTTTAAAAAAATAAAAATTGTTCCTTTTTTTAAAAATCCCTGTCGCTGGCTTATTACTCGACTTAGACCAATAGAAAATATTAGTGTTTGTGTTCTGGCTAATGATAAAAATAGTTTTCAAATTAACGATTTTCAAAAAATTAAGCCAGGGGATATGTTGATTCGCCCTAATCTTAGACACGTTTACTTAATAACAAAAATAAAAAAAGAAAATAATCAAATAAAAAAAATCATATATGTTAATGCTCCCAGACCGAAACAAAAAGATTATTTTGGTCCTGGAATAGTTCAAAACACCATTCTTTTAGAAAAAAGTGAATTAAAGGAATTAAGAAAAAAAATGGACGAGGAAATAATCATTCGACGACTAAAATTTTAATATAAGGACCTGCCCTTCGCAGAACCTTGAAATTAAAAATTTATTGTATATAAATTAAGGTAATTTAATTATAAGAACCCGCTTCGCAGAACCTTGAAATTAAAAAACATTTTAATTATAAGAACCCGCTTTGCAGAACCTTGAAATTAAAACTCTATTATATAGATAATAAGGTAATTTAATTATAGGAACCTTTCGCTTCGCTCAAGAACCCTGCTATTCGCTGCGCTCATAGTAAGAACACTGCGTTTGCAGAACCTTGAAATTAAAAATTTATTGTATATAAATTAAGGTAATTTAATTATAAGGACCTGCCCTTCGCAGAACCTTGAAATTAAAAAACATTTTAATTATGACAAATATTTTAAACCATTCTATTTTAAACGCGACCTTAATCTTTGTTATTTTTTCTGGCTTAGTCGCCTTTATTGGGGCTCCTTTATTAATTCGTTTATTACAAAAATTTAAAATTAAAAGGACCTTTGAACTTGGTTCATCCAAAGGAATTGGTCATCGAACTGAAAAAACCGGCACGCCAATTATGGGTGGTTTATTAATTGTTATTACAATTTTAATCATTACTGTTGTTTTTAATTGGGACTCAAGATTTACTTATGTCCCTGTTGGAATAATGTGTTTGGCTGCTCTTTTAGGCGCTTGGGACGATATTTTAAATGTTTTTGGCAAAAAACGGCAGGTCCGTTCTTTAAAAAGAACTTTTAAATTAATTAAAGTTCATAAAAATATTTTGTATCGTTTTTACTTAGTCATTACTTTACCTTGGGCAATTTTCCGCAACAGTTTTAATATTTTTAGCCCTCAACCAAGCCGCGGGGTTTTACCTCATGAAAAAATTCTTTTACAAATTACAACTGGAGTAATTACTGCTTGGTGGATTGTTTTTAAATTGGGAGAAGAATGGCTTTATGTTTGGATTCCCTTTAATGGTGAAATTTTCTTAGGCTATTGGATGATTCCCCTTATTATTTTTATTGTGGTTTTCTTTGCCAATGCAGTTAACATCTCTGATGGTCTGGATGGACTTTCTGGAGGAGCTTTGATTTCTGCTTTTGGCGGATTAGCTGTTTTAAGCTATTTTCAAGGAAGCCTTCCTTTTTCTATTTTAAACGCCACAGTTATCGGGGCCTTAATTGCTTACGTTTATTTTAATATTAAGCCTGCTCGTTTTCAAATGGGCGATGTCGGCTCTTTGGCCATGGGCTCTTTATTTGCCGTAATGATGATTGCCCAAAATCGTTTAATATTGATTCCCTTTTTTGGTTTTATCTTTTTGGTAGAAATTTTTTCAGTAATTTTACAAACTTTCTGGCGCTATGGATTGGGTCGCCGCCTTTTTAAAATGGCTCCACTTCACCATCATTTAGAACTTCATGGTTGGAGTGAAGAAAAAATAGTAATGCGCTTTTGGCTTATTAATTTATTTATGGTTATTATTGGCTTATGGCTAGCAATACATTAAAATCTTCTATTTTAAATACTTTTATAAATCTTAATGATAAAAATAGGTCTATTTTAATTTACGTTGAAGGAGCTTTTAATTTAAAAATGAGAGAGAAAATGCCATCCCGGGCAAAAACAGCTGATGGAATTTTACACTATGCTCAATATAAGGTGGTTGGAATAATTGATTCTCTTTGTAAAAAAACAGATGTTTCAATGATTTTAAAAACAAATAAAAAGATTCCTATTTTTAAAACCATTCAAGAAGCCAAGAAAAAAACAAGAGCCAATACTTTAATTATTGGAGTTGCTCCGGAAGGAGGACAATTACCTAAATCTTTTCTTAATGATTTACATTGGGCTTTAAAAAATAAACTTGATATTGTCAGTGGGTTACATACTCCTCTTTATTCTTTTCCTTATCTTAAAAAAACGGCGGAAAAAGAAAAAAGAAAAATTTGGGAAACAAGAATTTCCCCAAAAAATTTATCTTTAGCTAGTTGTAAAACCTATCAAATAAAAAAACCTATTGTTTTAACTGTCGGGACTGATTCTGCTATTGGCAAATTAACAGCCACTTATGAATTAGTAAAAATGGCTAAACAAAAAGGATTAAAACCTTGCCTTATTCCTACGGGACAAACAGCAATTATGATTGAAGGCTGGGGCATTACTGTTGATAAGTGTGAAGGAGATTTTATGGCTGGAGCAGTTGAAAAAATGATTTTAGAAAAAGAAAAAGATAATCCAGATATTTATTTTATTGAAGGACAAGGCTCATTATTTCATCCAGCTTATTCCACAACTTCTTTGGCTTTAATTCACGGTTCTTGTCCAACCCATTTAGTTTTAGTTCATCGACCTCAGAGAAAAAGAATTACTGGATGTCAATTATTACCATTACCAGAAATTAAAAATGCTATTTGCGCCTATGAAAAAGCAGTCCTTCCTAATTTTAGAAACACAAAAGTAGTCGCCATTGCCTTAAACACCCAGGGTTTGATAGAAAAACAAGCCAAAGAAATAATTAAAAAAATTGGAGAAGAAACAAATTTACCTACAACTGATTTAATTCGTTGGCCAAAAGATTGGACAAATTTATTTATTTAAAATGATTAAACAAAAACACATTCATTTTATTGGAATATGTGGCGTCGGCATGGGCGCCATTGCTGTTATGATGAAAAAAATGGGCTGGCAAGTAACCGGCTCTGACAAAGGATTTTTTCCTCCTATTAGTGATTTTTTAAAAAAACATCAAATTGATTTTTACCCTGGCTGGCATCCAGAAAAAATGAATCAACCAGATATAGTTGTAGTTGGAAATTTTATTTCTCTAAAAAATCCTGAATATTTATTGGCTAAAGAAAAAAATTTAATCATTAAATCTTATCCTGAAATAGTCACTCAATATATTGTTAAAAAAAATTCTATTGTCGTTACTGGAACTTATGGAAAAACTACCATTGCTGCCTTTTTGTCTCATTTGTTTAAAATGGCTGGTTTAAACCCGAGTTGGTTTGTTGGTGGTCTGGCGAAAAATCTTGAATCAGGAGCGGAAAATAACCGGGGAGATTGGAGTATTGTTGAAGGAGATGAATATACGACTGCTCGTTGGGATCTTCGATCAAAATTTCTTTTATATAAACCCACTCACTTAATTTTAACCTCTGTTGTTTGGGACCATTTAGATGTCTTTCCCACGAAAAAAAAATATTATCAAGCTTTTCAAAAACTTATCAAATTAATTCCTGAAAATGGACAAGTTATTGCGGCTCAAAGAAAAAAAGATGGAAAGATAAATAAAATTATTAGTAAAAGTAAAGCTGAAATTATTCGCTATGGTAAAAAAGATTTAAAGTTTAATAGTAAAAATTATAGTTATGAAATAAATTCTTTAAAAAAAGATTTTTCAGAATTTACTATTTATTATAATAAAAAAGTTTTAGGCAAATTCACCACCTCTTTGTTGGGAGAACATTTAATTGAAAATTTATCTTCTGGCATTGCCTTGGCTCATCAGACAGGAATTGATTTAAAAATAATTCAAAATGCAGTGGTTAGTTTTCAAGGGGTCAAACGTCGTTTAGAAATAAAAAAGGAAATAAATAAAATTAAAATTATTGATGATTTAGCTCATTCTCCAATCAAAGCTCAAACTAGTTTAAAAGCAATAAAAAATCATTTTCCTCAAGCAAAAATATTCGCTATTTATGAGCCTAATGTGGGAAATCGCACCATCAGCAGTAAAAAACTTTATTCTTGTGCTTTTAATCAAGCTGATTATTTAATCATTCCTCGTCTATCCAAAACCAAAACTGACATTCATCAAGAAAAAAGAATGGATGGACAAGAACTGGCAAGTGTTATTAAACAAAAAAATAAAGAAACAAAAGTTCTTTATATAGAAAATGATGAAAAACTAATTGATTTTTTAGTTAATAAAACTAAATCAAAAGATGTAATTATTTTTCTTGGCTCTCATGGTTTTAGAGGAATGATAGAACAAACGATTACTTGCCTTCGTCAATTACTTCAAGAATAACTTTTTCATCATCAATTTTTTCTACTTCAAGGGTGATTCCGCAGGTATTACAATCTAAAACACTTCCAACAGATAAATTTGTTGAAGCCGGGAGCTCAATAGAATTTTTACATTCTGGACAAACTAAATTCATAAGGTTATTATATAAGCGAAGACAATTAGTGTCAAGCTTTATAAAAAAAACAGGATGAATCCCGTTAGAAAAACAAAATGTGGTATACATATATAATACAAAGTAAAAAGGATAATAAATGGTATACTGGATATACCTTTGATTTACGGAAGCGTTTTAAAAAGCATAATAGTAATATGATATCTTCCACAAAAGGTCGAGGATTATTTACATTAATTTATTATGAAGCGTGTTTAAATAAAAATGATGCTTTTGCTCGGGAAAAATATTTAAAATCAGGGATGGGCAAAAAATACTTAAAAAATCGTTTAAAACGCTTCCTTTTTCTAACGGGATGAACAAAACATTACAAAAATCATATCCCGCTTTAGCCAATAAAATTGGCTTACCCAGTCTTTGGATTAAACATGAATATTTAAACGAAGCTGGTTCTCATAAAATCAGGTTATTAGAAAAACTTATTAAAGATCATTTAAAAAAAGGTGAAAAAAATTTAGTAATTTCTTCTTCAGGAAATGCAGCTATTGCAGCGGCTTATTATCTTACCAAATATGTAAAAACAAAGTGTAATTTAATGATTTTTGTTTCAAAGAATATTTCTTTAGAAAAAATCCAACGTTTAAAAAAAATCATTGTTAATTGTTCTAATATTAAAATTAAAAAAGTATTAAGACCTAAACAGCAGGCCTTTTTGTTTTCTAAAAAACATAAAGCGATTTTTTTGCGTGGTTCAACTGAACCAACTGCTCCCCAAGCTTACTATTCTTTAGCCAAAGAATTAAGCCAAATTCCTAATTTAAAATCTGTTTTTATTCCTACTTCTTCTGGGATTACTGCTTTGGGGTTGCATCAGGGATTTAAAAAATTAAAAAAGAAAATAGAAATTCATTTAGTTCAAACGGAAAAAATTCATACTTTAACTAGAAACTTTGACCACCAATTTTCTTCTAAAAAAACCTCATTAGCTAACGCTATTGTTGACCGAGTTGGTTTAAGAAAACAAGAAATTAACAAAGCAATTCAAGAATCATTAGGGTCAGGTTGGATTATCAGTGATCAAGCTTTAAAACAAGCTAAAAAACTATTACAAACAAAAACTGATATTTCAATTAATACTTATAATTCTCTTTTATCCTTGGCTGGAGTAATTAAGGCTAAAAAAACAAAATGGCCATTATCTGGAACAATTTGTTGTCTTTTTACTGGTTATTAATTAATATTAATTAAATAATTTATGAATTTTAAAATCCAAGGAGGTCAAAAATTAAAAGGAACTGTTATCACTAACACTTCAAAAAATGCCGCTGTTGCTTTGATGTGTGCCTCTCTTTTAAATAAAAATAAAACTGTTTTAAAAAACGTTCCTCATATTGAAGAAGTTAATCGTATTATGGAAGTTTTAAAAAGCTTAAAAATAAAGATTGACTGGGTTAATAAAAATGATTTAGAAATTATTCCTCCAAAAAAAATTAATATTAACAATCTTAACTATCAAGCCGCAATTAAAACCAGGAGTATTGTCATGCTAATGGGACCTTTAGTTCATTTGCTTTCTAAGTTTAAACTTCCTCAACCAGGCGGCTGTAAATTAGGACTAAGAACTGTTCGGCCCCATTTATTTGCCTTAGAAAAGTTAGGAGTAAAAATAAAAACCCTTTCCAAATTTTATGAAATTTCTAAAACCAATTTAAATCCAGCTGAAATTGTTTTGTATGAATCAGGAGATACCACTACAGAAAATGTTTTAATGGCTGCGGCAAAAATTCATGGAAAAACTATTATTAAATTCGCTTCTGCCAATTATCAGGTTCAAGATCTCTGTTGTTTTCTAATAAAATTAGGTGTAAAAATAACCGGAATTGGCACCACTACTTTAATTGTTCAGGGAAAACCAAACATTAATAAACCAATTAATTATTATATAAGCGAAGACCCGATTGAATCAATGTTTTTCTTAGCCGTAGCGGCTACTACTAATTCCAGTTTGACTATTAAACGATGTCCCATTGAATTTTTAGAACTAGAATTGCTTAAGCTAGAAAAAATGAATTTTAAATTCAAAATTTTAAAAAGCTATAAAGCTAGAAATGGTTTTACTAATTTAGTTGATATTAAAACATATCCTTCAAAATTAATTGCTTTGGAAGAAAAAATTTATGCCCGGCCTTTTCCAGGATTGAACATTGATAATTTACCATTTTTTGTTCCCATTGCCACTCAAGCTAAAGGAGAAACATTAATTCATGATTGGGTTTATGAACATCGCGCTCTTTACTATACTGAATTAGCTAAATTAGGAGCAAAAATTATTCTGGCAGACCCCTATCGTGTCTATATTAAAGGACCTTCAAAATTAAAAGGAACCGAAATTATTTGTCCTTCGGCTCTCAGACCAGCCGCTATTATCCTTATTGCCATGCTGGCAGCCAAGGGTACTTCTATTTTAAGAAAAATGTATTCGATTAACCGAGGATATGAAAATCTTTATCACCGACTCAATAAACTAGGCGCAAAAATAGAGATTGTATAATAATACACATTATCTTGCCAAATATTTTTAAATAATCTAAACTAATAGATAATATCGTAATTTAATTATAAGCAAAGCTTGAAATTGAAAACTACTATTGTATAGAAATTAATGTATTTCAATTATAAGAACCTGCTTTGCAGAACCTTGAAATTAAATATTATTATATATAAATTAAAGTAATTTAATTATATGGCCGATAAACAAATTAAAGTTCCCGGAGGAAAAGAATTGATAGACTCTCTCTTTTTATTAGAAAAAATTGGAGTTAGTGAAAAAATGATTGTGGCTGATTTAGGCTGTGGTCG